>Ga0070665_100003635_pt1 | contig 16339 bp, 8 predicted proteins | sample KBSS13metaG_FD_65862 | JGI IMG/M metagenome (GOLD analysis project Ga0070665, IMG submission 65862) | Switchgrass rhizosphere microbial communities from Kellogg Biological Station, Michigan, USA - KBS S1-3 metaG | ecosystem: Host-associated > Plants > Roots > Rhizosphere > Soil ... | reverse complement strand
ATCAAAAGAGGGGACGAGTACCCTCTGCGAATTTGCTGTTTTGTGATGCGATCACTTTCCTTCGATCACAGCGATGATGCCGGGTCTGAAGTACAACAAAGTAATTCGGCTTACTTTCCTACGAGCTTCCATGACTCGTCGAAAAAGCCCGCCTGCGCGACTTCAGATCCAGTCTCCGGATCGAGCTTCAACACGGCGAAGTCTCCGTATCGCGGCATGGCGTAATCGCCCGTGTACTCGCGCTCTTCGAACGTGTAGCCGCTGTTCAAAACAACGTAGTGATCCGGATTCAGCGGGTTGGGATACACCAGTACAGGAATGTGGCCGGCGGAAGAATAGTTGTGCGCTCCCACGGACACTGACTGTTTGGTCCATTTAACCGGCAATTTTGGCGCGACTCTGGAAATCCAGCGATTACTGCCCGGATCACCAAACAGTGCCACGTTGTATCTGGCGAAATCCTCGGTCGTCACGTCTTTGTCGTCCTTAACCCGGATCAAAGCACGGAAGCGGCGGGCGTAGGCGTGCTGAAAGGCATTCAAGTTTTCAAGCGCTCGCTTATTGGCCTCCTCATTCCAGGGCTTTCCGGTTGGGCGCACAGCAAGAAAAGGTTCGATGAAGGCGTCGTCGATGGGTCCTTGGAGGGCATGCGTCTTATGCAAGCCCGGCCAACTTCCTGAAGCCACCTTCCATGAACCGCCGGTCTTTTCGAGCGTGATCCGCGGGGCGCCTTTGACCGAAAGGTCCTGTCCATCGATGTGAATCGTGGCTGCGCGAGAGGTCTCGCGCAGATCCAAGCGAGAAATATTCTTAGTGGTGATTTTATAATTCGCGCCGCCGGAAAACCGCTCGGCATCCACTTCGGAGCGCTCGTAATGTTTATCGAGCGCCGTGAGAGTCACCCAGTAATCCTGGTTGTAGCGGGTTGTGTAGGTCAAGAAACGAATGTGATCGGGCGAAGTGCGCCCATGTTCGCCCCAAGTTTTTAGAAAAGCATTCAAACGCTCGCGCACCAGGGTGCTGGTGCCGTGACCGGTCTGCTGCGAAATCATGAACGTCGCAGGCAGCCCTCGGGTCTTCAGGAAATCCGGCTCGCCGGCGGAAGGGAACCCCTCCGTCTCAAGCTGTGCGCGGATGCGAAGCGAGGATTCCAGTTGACCGCGATTCGGCGTACCCGGCGGGGGAACCGGGATGGAAGGCACCTGCGGATCGCTGTCTCCATCATGTGCCGCCAGCGGCAGGTTGAAAGCGTTCAGGGCCCACTCGGTCATGTTTTCATCGATGCGGAGTGTGGGTTGCTGATACACCGGAAACGTTTCCATCATCAAATAGCGCCGCGGCCAGGTTCCGGCGCCGATTTCAGCGGCCGCCCAACGGTCCGGGTAGTGCAGGGCGAATTTCCAGCCTCCCGCCCCGCCGAGCGAAAACCCTCGCAGTAAGATTCGATCGGGATCGATTTTATATCGTCTCTGAACCGCAGCGATCGCTTCGAAAATATCGGTTTCCGCCGCCCAATGATAACCGGTGTTGGACCGTCCAAAAACATTGACCTGAATTTGTCCCTCATTCGCCGGATATGCGGTTGACGTTGGATTGGGAGATTGCATGCCGAAGAGAAAATTGGATTCGGTCATACGCTGGCCGCGCCCATGCAGCCAGACATACAGCCGCGCCGGCTTGGCGCCATCGTAGCTTTCCGGAACAATCACTTCATAGGGCTGCACCGATCCGTCGAGTGCCGAATACATTCCATGCATTCTCCGGCCCGGGCTTGACACCCAGGGCGACTGTGCAGTCTGAAGGGCCTTGGCACGGTTTATGCCCTGATCGAGAACAGTGAGGAGATTCTGAATATCGTCGGGGACCGCAAGGTCGTCCGGGTAATCGAGCAGCCAGTGCCCGGCCTTAGAGTAGATTTCGACATCGGCCATCAGATCGTCTTCACCGCGCTTAGCCTTGATCTGCTGAATCGCGGCATCCAATTCCTTGAGACGGGATTGTATCTGCTGCTTCTCCTCCTCGGAGGCACGATAAATCGGCGGCCCCTTTTTGGCGTTCTGTTTCTTATCGGCAGAGGGTGGAGACGATTGTTGTCCGATCAACGGGAGCAGCATTAGAGCCGCGCTGAGCAGGCAGACAGAAATCATCAGGAACTTGCGCATGATCCTCTTCTTTCCAAAGGTCCAATTTGCAGCGCAACAGGAATGCAGGAGCAGAGAAGCAGCGGTTAAGCGATGATATCTTTCACCACTTCGCCATAGACATCAGTGAGCCGGAAATCGCGGCCCGCGTAGCGATAGGTCAGACGCTCGTGATTCATTCCCAGCAGATGCAGAATGGTCGCGTGCAAATCGTGAATCGAAACTCGATTCTCCACGGCGCGGAATCCAAACTCGTCAGTGGCGCCATAGGCGAGGCCGCCCTTTACGCCGCCGCCCGCCAGGCACATGGTGTACCCGTACGGATTGTGATCCCGCCCGTCACCGGCTTCTGAAACCGGCGTGCGGCCGAACTCACCACCCCACACCACCAGCGTCTCGTCGAGCAGACCGCGGCGCTTCAGATCGCGAATCAGCGTCCCGGCGGCCTGATCCATGTTGGGGCAGCGTGTGCGCAGCGAAGTGAAGATGTCCTTGTGATCGTCCCAGTCGGGGCGCACAATCGGATCGGGCGCACCCGATGGATACAGGTGGATGTAGCGCACGCCGCGTTCCACCAGGCGGCGCGCAAGCAAACAGCTGTTGCCCCAGCTGTTCTTGCCGTATTCTTCGCGGATGGCTTCCGACTCCTTGCGCACGTCGAACACGTCCATCGCCTCGAACTGCACGCGATACGCCGACTCCATGGCCTTCAGGCGGCCATCCAGGAACGAGTCTGCGCCGAAGCTCGCCGAATAGTCCTGATTCATCGCCTGAATCAGATCCAGTTGCTTGCGCTGCGCCTGCGGATCCAATTGCTTGTTGCGCAGGTCGCGAATCATCTTTTCGGGATCGGTCTCGCTCGAGTTAAACGGGACGCCTTGATATTCGGATGGCAAAAAGCCCGCGCGCCATAAGGAACTTCCTTCCGTGTTCTGGCTGAGCACTACGAACGAGGGGAGATTCTCATTTTCCGTGCCCAGGCCATAAGTAATCCACGCGCCCATGCTGGGACGATTCGCCAGAATGCTGCCCGAATGCGCCAGGTTCTTGCCTTGCGTGTGCGTCGGGTTGAAGGTGTACATCGACTTGATGACGCACACATCGTCAATCACCGAGGCGATCTGCGGGCACAATTCGCTGACATCGACGCCGCCGCGCCCATACTTCTTAAACTGGAAGGGAGACGGAAGCAACCCACCGGTTTCACGCTCGGTGCGGAAGCCGCTGACCGCTGCGGGGCGCTGGCCCGCATATTTGGCGAGAACGGGCTTCGGATCGAACATATCCAGCTGCGAAGGCCCGCCCGTCAGGAACAGAAAGATAACGTGCTTGGCTTTGGGCGCAATCGCCGGGCCGGTGTAGTGGCCTGTGGTGGCGGCCTGCGCCGAGGGGCTGGCCAGAGAGCCAAGTAATCCAACGGATCCGAGTCCGCCACAGAGAGATTGAATCCACTCACGCCTTGAAGTTGTCATGGCCAAAAAATTACCTCGTTCACGGAAAGCAGAGCCTGTGCATAATGTGCGAGCGTCGCCTGGCCTAGGTAGGTCATGCCCCGATCAATATCGGTCGGGCTTGGCTCGCGCAACAAAATTGTGTGAAATAGCTTACGGATCTTCGCCGCATTGTCGGGTTCGCTGTCCACCGATTTGGCGAATGTTTCCGCCTGCTTTTGAATGAAGGGGCTGTTCATTACAAACAGCTGCTGCAGTGGTGTAGTCGTCAAATCCCGTCCTGGGCTGCTCTGCATAGGATCCGGAAAATCATAGAGCCGCAGGACGGTATTCAGGCGTCCCCGGGAGATGCGCGCATAAATCGTGCGGCGGTCATTTTTCATATCGTCGAAATCGATCGATACGCCGTACAATTTGTCGTTCAGCGTCCCCGAGGCATGCATGATGGAATCGCGATAGGCCTCAATATCCAGGCGCCGCGGATTCATCCGCCACAAGAACTTATTCGTGGAATCTACCTGATCGGCGTCTTCACGGGGTGCGCTGGATTGCCGGTAGGCGGACGACAGCATGATTTCACGATGCAGCCACTTAAGCGACCAGCCGTTGGCGATAAACCTCGCCGCCAGATCGTCCAGCAATTCCGCATGCGTGGGTCTCTCGCCCTGCGTGCCGAAATCGCTGGCCGTGCCGACCAGCCCTTTGCCAAAATGCCAGTCCCAAACGCGATTCACGATGACGCGCGCGGAAAGGGGCGCGGCGTCGCTAAAAATTTTATCCCCCAATTCGGCGCGGCCCGAGCCTTGGAAAAACCTGCTCTCTTCGTCGGACTCAGCCAGCACCGTCGGGAAGTGGCGCGGCACAATGTCACCAGGATTCGCCACGTTACCCGCTTTAAAAAGCGGTAGATCGCGGGCCTCACCCGGCCGATATTCCATATCCGTCATGAAAGGATCTTTGCCGTCCACATAGAGCGCCGCATCGTAAACCGCGTTCATGAACGGCTCGTCCGACGCCAATGCGCCTCTCCGTCCAGGCCGGGGAGCCGGTGGCGCCTTGGCCGACGGGGTAGCGGGAACTGGCGAGGGATCCGCTTTGGCAGTGGCGGCTGTGCCGGGCTCATCGGCTTTGGCATCCGGATTCGGGGCCGCCGCAGCCGCCCGGACTATGGCTCCGATTCTGGCAACGTGCGCCGCCATCTCGGGATAGCGATCCTTCAACGTAGCGATTTCGGCTTGCAGTTGCTGCTGCTCCAGCTTCATCCCTGCGAGCTTCTTGGCGGCCCATTCGGGATTGGTCTGTTTCTCGCCGGTCGACAGAATACCCATAATTACGTTCATGTCGAACAACCGTTGCGCGACCCAGAGATAGCGAGTTTCCACTTTAGGATCGAGGTCGGCGCGCATCGGGCGCTCCGCGCGCATGGTGGAAGCAAACACGCCAGCCAAACCCTGATAGTCGGTTTGTTTGATGGGATCGAATTTATGATCGTGACAGCGAGCGCAGGCAATCGTCAGGCCCATCAGGCCCCGGCCCACGGCATCCACGCGTTCGTCCCAATCGTCGGTAGCGAAGGTGTACAGAACCTCTTGCGAGAGCCGCGGTTCCTTGTGATAAACCGGCGCAACGCCCAAATAACCCAGGGCGCGGTAATCGTCGCGCGGAGTTCCCGGCATCAGATCCGCCGCCAACTGGAGCTTCACGAACTGATCGTACGGCCTATCCTTATTCATCGACTCAATCACCCAGTCGCGGTAACGCCACGCGAAGGCGAATGGAGGATTGGTGGCTTCAGAGGTCGAATTGTCTTCAGCGTAGCGGGCAACGTCTAGCCAGTGACGTCCCCAGCGCTCGCCATAGTGCGGGGAGGCAAGCAGTTGGTCGATCAACTTCTCGTACGCATTCGGAGCCGGGTCATTAAGGAAAGCCTGCACTTCCTCATAGGTTGGTTTTACACCCACCAAGTCCAGATAGGCTCGCTCGACCAACGTTTTCTTGTCGGCCTCAGGTGAAGGCTTCAGTTTGTTCTCGTCCAGCTTGGCCAGGATAAACGCATCGATCTTTTTGCGGCCCCAGGCTAGGTCTTTGACCGCAGGCGCGGGCAGTTCTTTTACCGGCTGGAAGGACCACCATTTCTTCCCGTCCGCGATGCTCATTCCGCGCAAAGGCGCTGGGGTGGCGCTGGTCGCGGGAGCATCCTTACGCGGATCGGGCGCGCCCAGTTCAATCCATTGACGGAAATCGGCGATGACCGCATCCGGCAATTTTCCGGACGGCGGCATTTGAAGAGTATTATCGGTATAACTGAGGGCGTGCACAATTCGGCTTTCGTCGGGTTTGCCAGCCACCAATTCAGGGCCGCGCGCGCCACCCGCCGCCAGTCCCGCCTTGGTGTCCAACGTAAAGCCGCCCATGGGCGATTTCAGTTTGCTCGAATGGCAGGCGAAACATTTTGCCACCAGCACCGGCCGGATCTTTTTTTCGAAGAGCTCTTCGCCTGCAGACGCCGGAGCCTGGGCCATAACCGAATGGGCCGTTGCAGTTAGCACCAGAACCAACGGGTATAAACCTCGACGCATGCACGACCTCCGCATCTGAGTTTATCTGGCCAACCGTTAGCTGTCAATGCACTTACGGCCATGTGACTTACTGAAAACTTTAGCCTTTGAGTATGTATGCGCCGCATTTGTTATGTGATTGACATCTTCTGCGGCCAATGACAGAATGTGCCTATTCGGTTTTTGGGAAGGGTGTGTTGTCAACCGCCTCCGGCTGACAACGCAATTAGGGGAGATTTTCTTAAATGATAACCAGAAATTTTGCCGCCATGGCCATGTTTGCGGCGGTCTTCTCGTGCGAACTGTTTGCACAATCACAAGGGACAATCGTCGGCACGATTACTGACCAGGGTGGTGCAGTTGTTCCGGGGGCAAAGGTAACGCTCGTCAACGAAGGGACGCAATTTACCCGTTCCACCGTCACTAACGGTAATGGAAGGTATGTAGCTGAGTCCTTTCCAACGGGAAGAATTACGATTACCGTAGAGCAGGCTGGCTTTCCGAAGATCGTGCGCAGCGGGGCTGAATTGACGGCCGCCGACACGATTACCGTCGACATTCAGCTGAAATTAGGCGACGTTCAGCAAACCATCCAGGTTGAGGCCGAGGCATCGCAAATCCAAACCCAGAATGCGACCGTTTCCTCCCTGATTACCAGTCAGCAAGTGGCTGAGATGCCGCTTAATGAGCGCTCCTTCACCAACCTTTTGCAACTTACGGCAGGCGCTTCGCCAGGCACACCTGGGATGGCGACCGGGCTCACCGGATACGGGATGCGAGCCAACAACACAATCAGCATAAACGGCGCCACGGCCAACAATAGCGCGTACCTGATTGACGGCCTGTATAACCGTCAGATCTGGGTTAACGGCTTGGTGATGAACCCTCCAATCGATGCGGTTCAGGAGACTCGCATCATGGCGACCGACTACTCGGCGCAGTATGGCAACTCCGCCGGCGGAGTTACGGTCGTCCTCACCAAGTCCGGTTCTAATGAGGTTCATGGAAGCGCGTTTGAATTTCTCCGCAACAGTAAGCTGGATGCGAACACGTTCTTCAACAACAAAAACGGTACACCGAAGGCAGGTTTCCGAAGAAATCAATTTGGCGGCACCATTGGCGCACCCATCCGCAAGGACAAAACCTTCATCTTCGCCGACTATCAAGGAACCCGCATCACTTCGCCGCCGGCCGGCGGCCAGACCGACAGCATTCCGACCCTGGACCAGCAGAACATGGTGAAAACCGGCAACTTCGCAAACCTCGGCGCCACGATATTCGATCCCCTCAACGTTGGCCCCGACGGAAAGCGTGTCCCTTTCGCGGGCAATATAATTCCAGTCAATCGTTTGGATCAGGCCGCGGTCAAGACCATGCGCTTATTTCCAGCGCCCACGAATTCCGCGAAATCCAACAACTTTAACTTCAATCCGGTGGGACGCCAACGCGACGATCAATTCGATATTCGCGGCGACCAAAATATCGGGGCCACCGATCGCCTGTTTTTGAAATACAGCTATGACAACACCACTGGATTGGGGACTGGCATTTTGCCGGTGGGCCAAAATCCGGACAAGATCGATATCGGCCAGTACATCACCGGCGGCGGGCCCAGCGAGCAACGCAACTGGTCGGTCACCGGCAACTTTACGAAAGTAATCAGCGCGGCGCAAGTAAATGAGCTCCATTTTGGAGTGGTACGCAACTGGCTCTCCATCTATAACGATGACAGCACCCATAACACTGCCACCAGCCTGGGAATTCCCAACATCAACATTAGCGACACCAATGGCGGAATTCCTAACATGGTGATCGGTGGCTTCTCGACGCAGATCGGAAACAGCAATTCCTTCCCTGAATTTACCCGCGCGGTGTCCATTCCCTTTGAAGATATCCACACCTGGGTGAAGGGGAGCCACACCATCAAGGTGGGCGGTGGATTCACCCGTCACCGCTTTGACGGCCATACCAGCGTCGCTCCGCGCGGCCAATACTCCTTCTCGGGCGCTTTCACGCGTCAGATCAATGGCACTGGCGCGGCCACGGCACTGGCGGATTTCGCGCTGGGAACCGCGGTTACCATCACGCGCAGCCAGCAGGCCGGCCAGTTCGGGCTCCGCATGTGGGACGCCTCGGCGTTCGCCGAAGATGTGTGGCGCATCAATAACCGTCTGACCATCACCTATGGATTGCGCTACGAACTGCAGGCGCCGCCCTACGAAGTTTATAACCGTTACTCGAATCTGAGTGTGACCACCGCCAAATTCTCTACCGCCGGAACCCCTTCGCAGAACTCCTGTGGACGCCCTCTTATTTGTCTGGACAAAAATAATTTCGCGCCGCGCATTGGTATCGCTCACATTCTTACCAGCGATCAAAAGACTGTATTGCGCCTCGGATTTGGAATGTCCTACTTCGAGGCCAACAACGGCGGCCGCATGCTGCACTCCAACCCGCCGATGAATGTGATTCAATCCTTCGCCTTCGATCAAAACGGCAGGCCGGGCAATATCTTATCCGCGGGCTTGCCGCTTCCGGTTGCGCCCAACCTGCAGGACCCGACGCAGCTCACCGGCCAATACACGGCTTTTGACCCGAACATGATCCTGAACAAGTCGCTGCAATTCCACGTCGGAATTCAGCGTGAACTACCCGGCAACATGCTCGCCGAAGTAGGTTATGTTCGCACTTTGACCGAAGACATGACCAATTCGATCCTGGGCAACCAGGCTGTTCCGGGCCCCGGCGCCCTAGGCCCGCGCCGGCCGCTGTTCGGCATCAATCCCATCCTCGGCGACATCGATTACCGCACCAACTACGGTATGGCCAAATACAACGCACTGCAAACTAAATTGACCAAGCGTTACAGCAAGGGATTGTCGGGTGCGGTGGTTTGGACCTGGTCGCACAATATGGCCAACACCATGGGCGCGAATTCCTCAACCAGACCGCAAAACAGCAACTGCTCCGCTTGCGAGTGGGGCAACGTTCCGGAAGACCGCCGCCACATGGTCGTGATCAACCACGTATATGAGTTGCCTTTTGGATACGGGCGTCAATATTTGAGCAAGGGTTTGGTGTCGCACATCGTCGGCAATTGGGACATTTCCGGTGTATGGACCATGTACTCGGGCGGCCACTTCGGACCGACACTGGCGTCGTCGGTTTCAAATGCGATCGGTTCGTCGGCGTTGGCGCCGGCCGAACGGCCCAACGTCATCGGCAGTCCGAATCTGCCGTCGGATAAGCGCACCATTACCGCCTGGTTCAATACCGCCGCGTTCGCCAGCCCCGCGCAGTTCACGTTCGGCAATTCCGGAACCGGCGTTCTGGTGGGACCGGGCTACTTCAACGTAGACGCTGGTATCCACCGCAACTTTGCCATAAAAGAGCGGATCAAGATGAGCTTCCGTTGGGAGCTGTTCAATTCGTTCAATCGGGCAAATTTCAACAACCCCAACGCGCAGATCGGTGGATCTTCCGCCGGTGTCATTAGCGGTACTTTGGCCGCCCGCGTGATGCAGGCCGCCCTCAAATTGACGTTCTAAATTGCCGGGTTCCCCAAACTATTCCGGGCGGCGCCATCAGTGTTCCGTCGCTCTGTCATTGCGGTGACGTGCGCCTCTCTCCGCGCCAGTAATCGCCGGCGGTGCCAACGATGGCGGTGCTTCAGCGTGGGAGTTAAACAAAAATGCCGTCGTGGACGCTACCTGCCGTATCGGTCAGCCGGAAGTCGCGACCGGAGTACCGATACGTCAGCTTCAGATGATCCATTCCCATCAGGGCGAGAACGGTGGCGTGGAAATCGTGAATATGCATACGATTTTCCGCGGCGTGATAGCCGAAGTCGTCGGTTGCACCGTATGCGAAGCCGGGCTTGGTGCCTCCACCTGCCATGAAGAGCGAGTAGCCGTAGGGATTGTGATCGCGTCCGTCACCGCTCTCGGAAACTGGCGTGCGGCCGAACTCGCCGGACCAGATGACCAGAGTGTCTTTCAGTAGGCCGCGAGCTTTCAGATCCTTTAAAAGGCCCGCGATCGGCTTATCCACTTCAGCGGCGTTTTCGTTGTGCTTATTGAACAGATCGGTGTGTTGATCCCATTTATAACTGTGCGTGCACTGGATGAAGCGGACATCCGCCTCGGCAAGACGGCGGGCGAGGAGACATTGCCAACCGAAATCGGCGGTCTTGGGATCGTCGAGGCCGTAAAGCTTCTTGGTGGCCTCGGACTCAGTTGACACATCGAATACCTTGGAGGCTTCGGCCTGCATCCGGAAACCCATCTCAAATGACTGGATACGTGTCTCAAGTTCGTCGTCGAGCTTCCATAGTTCCTGATGTTTGCGATTGATGGCCTGGATCATGTCCAGTTCATACCGCTGTTGTTCGCGGGTCAATCCCTGATTGAGCAAGTACTCGATCGGTTCCTTTTGAATCTCGTTCACCGGCATACCGGCATTGCCGATGGCGGTTCCCTGCACTGAGCCGGGGAGGAAGCCAGACGCCCAGTTCTTGGCGCCGCCATGCGAGAGCGCCGGTTTAATGGTGATATAGCCCGGCAAATTACGGTTTTCGGAGCCCAGGCCATAAAGCACCCACGAACCCAGGCTGGGGCGAGTGAAGGTGAACGTGCCCGTGAAGGTTTGCAGCAGCGCGGCACCATGGTCCACGCCTTCTCCAACCATGGAGCGGATGACGCACAAGTCGTCGGCGCAATCGCGGATGTTTGGAAACAAGTCGCTGATGGGTAGGCCGCTCTGTCCAGCGTTCTTGAATTTCCAGGGAGACTTCATCAAACCGCCAGTCTTACCTGCAGCGAAGGTGAGCGGCTGTTTGATGGGAAGCGGCTTGCCGTCGTTCGCGTCCAGGTAGGGCTTGGGGTCGAAGGTATCTATCGAGGAAGGTCCTCCATGCATGAAAAGGAAGATCACTCGCTTGGCCCGGGCGGGGAACATGGGCGGCTTGGGAGTCAACGGGTCCACAGAAGACTCGGCCAACGCAGCGTCCGCCAGGAGCGATTGCAGTCCCATGTACCCAAAGCCGCAACCAGCGGCTCGCAGCATGGCGCGCCGGGAAAGTTCGGAGTTCTTCGGAGCTTTGCCGATGAGCGATCGGATATCCATTCTTGCCCCCCTAATAGACAAACATGAATTCGTTGGAAGCCATCAATGCATGGGTAAAACTGGCCCATGCCTTCTCTTCATCGATCTGATTCCATTTCTGGCGAAGACTTTGCACGTAAGATAGCCCCTTGTCGATCTCGTTTGCGTCGGGCTGGCGGCCGAGCACGCGCAGGTAGATATCATCCATGCGCCGCTTGCCGCTCTTTTCCTGCTTCAGGACAGTATCCGTCAAAGATTTTGCTTCGCGCATTACCAGTGGACTATTCATCACGAACAACGCTTGTGTCGCGACTGTGGTCGAGCTGCGTTTCCCGTCTGGTGTCGTGGCATCGCCGAAATCGAACAGGGTGTAAAGAGTAGGCAAATTGGAGCGGCGCAGCGGCAGATAGATACTGCGGCGATTCGTGCTTTCCGGATTCATGCTGATTCGATTCGCACTGGTTTCGCCATCGGTGCCGACAGCGGGGTCAAGCGTACCGCCCATCGTCAGATCAAGATCGCCGCCCAATGCGAGATAGGCATCGCGGATTTCTTCGACGCTCAATCGCTGCCGGGGATAGTGGGAGAGCAGCCGATTTTCAGGATCCTTCGACTTAGTTTCTTCATCAAAGGCCGCGCTCATCTGGTACGTTTTCGAGAGCATGATCATCCGGTTCATCCGCTTGATGGACCAACGGTTCTCGATAAACGTTTTTGCGAGGTAGTCCAACAGTTCCGGGTCCGTGGGCCGCTCGCCCAGGCGGCCATAGTTGTCCGGCGTACGGACAATGCCCTCGCCGAAGTGCCCCTGCCAGATGCGGTTGGCCATCACGCGGGACGGCAGGGGATTGCGAGGGTCCACCAACCATTCCGCGAGTTCCAAACGTCCACTCTTAGTTTTTACCTCGGGGAAGGGGGCGCTCAGCCGTAGGATCGACGGACCGTTGCGGTCGACCGGGTCTCCTAGGTTGTGATAATCGCCGCGGACGAACACTTTTTGATCCATGGTCTCGCCTTCTTTGACAGCGTTCGCCATGGGAACTTCTTTCGTTGGCAGAGTCTTTTCCGTTTCGGCTGACTCGGCCAGTAGTCTCTCTAAGTCTTTCCGCGCTTCCGGCGAAAGAGCTGCGAGTTGTTCATCACGAGTCCGGTGCAAAGGACCGCCGTTCTGCCAGACCGCGGTGAAAAACGGATCTTTTTCCGCGCTCGTCGTAGGATGCGGACCGGCGATCTTGCCGGCGTTAGCAAAGTTTATTCGGGCCTGACGCCACCAGCCGAGATCCTGTTCGTATTGGTAGGCGCTGCGCCGGAAATCCTCCTGATACTGAGCCGCGATGTCGGCCCGATTCCGGTCCGTGGCTGCGTGCCATCCGGCGAGTTCAGGGCGTTTTTTGTCCTTTAGATATTCCACCCAGCGGGCGAGCTGTTTAGGGTCGAGTGTCGTATCGGCGGCTACTGCGGCAATCGGCTCATTTTCAGCGTAGACGCGGTAGGCGGCCTGCATCGATGCAGCGATCTGTTTCTCGCCCAGGTCACGTTTTTCGCGCGCGTCCTTGTCGAAGTCGATAATGCCCGTCACCTTCTTTTGCAGATCGTTGTACGCGGTCCATTGCTTCTTAAATGCCTCGAATTCACCGGGCGCCGCCAATGGAGTCTGGACGGGGTCGCCCGTCTCGCCGCCGGTGAAACTGAGAGTGGATGAAAAAATGGCGGCTAGCTGGTAGTAATCCTTGGTGGCGATAGGGTCGAACTTGTGATCGTGGCAGCGGGCGCAGTTTACGGTCAAGCCCAAAAAGGCCTTGGCGGTCACTTCAATCTGATCGTCGACGACGTCGTAGCGTTTAAGCGGCAAATCTTTTTGAGCCAGCGCCTTCTTGCCCAGCCCCAGGAACCCAGTGGCGATGATGCCGCGATATCCAACCCCGGAGTTTGGGTCGGCCGCAAGGATGTCGCCCGCGAGTTGTTCGCGCACGAACTGGTCGTAGGGCATGTCATTATTAAATGCCTGCACCACATAGTCGCGATAGCGCCACGCGTGAGGATAGCGATGATCTTCGTCGCTCCCTGTGGAATCTGCGTAACGCATCACGTCTAGCCAGTGGCGTCCCCAGCGTTCACCGTAGCGCGGCGAGGCTAACAGACGGTCGACTACCTTCTCATAGGCATTGAGCGACTTGTCGGCGAGGAACTCTTCCAGCTCTTTCGTGGTGGGGGGCAAGCCGGTCAGATCGAATGTGGCACGGCGGAGGAGCGTGGTTTTATCGGCCTGCGGCGCCGGCTTGAGACCATTCTTATCGAGGTTGGCGAGGATGAACCGGTCGATCTGGTTGATCGCCCAATCCCCTCGTTGGGGAGTAGGCGGCGGCGCCTGGGACAACGGTTTGAATGACCAGAAGTTCTTGTCGGCATCCGTGATCACTCCGCGTAGCGCGACAGGCCGAACACCTGTTCCCGCCAGGGAATTGCCAGCGGACGGAGTAGTGGCGGGTAGCGGCGCGCCGGCGGCCAACCAATCGCGAATAGCGGCGATCGTTTCGGGCGGCAGCTTGCCCTGCGGCGGCATCTTGATCTGATTCTCGTAGCTGAGAGCTCGCACCAGGACGCTCTCTTGCGGCGCCGAGGACTTGCCGAAGATTCCTAAGGATGCGGCGTCCTTAATGGCCTCCGGCGAGCTGAAGTCCAGGCCGCCGCTCTTCAGCTTCGCGTTGTGGCAACCTTGACATTTCGAGGAAAACAGCGGGCGGGCATTCTTCTCGAAAAGTTCCACCTGCGCCGGTGTTTGCGCGTGGGCCACGCGAATGCCGGATACGATCAAGCAAAGTGCTGCAGCGATGGGGCGCAAGTGGCTTCGTGGTTGCATATTGCTCCGAGGAACGCTGACTGCGTAATTTTATCACGGACATGCACGCATCGACCGCCCCAGCGAGTCAACGGTTATTCGCTCCGCCGCCAGAGCCATTTCGACAGGCTTCTGATATCATCACTTACAAGCGCGAGACAGAGGAGCATTTATGCGTAAGTCCATCGTTTTTTCCCTACTGGCAGTTGCTGCGGTCAGCTCCGCCCAGGCACCTATTACAAGCAACCCGCTGCCCGAGCCGATCGTGAAAAAAGGCTTGGCGGTCGAGGTTAAGGATGTAGTCCGCTTGCCCGATACGCGCGAGACACGGTCCGCCGATCAGGATGTCTCCGCCGGCAACTACGCGCGCGTTAGCTACGTGAAAGACGCTCCCGACGGCCGCCGCTTCGTGAACGATTCGCGGGGCTTCCTGTACATCATTGACTCGAACAATCAGACCCACCTCTACGCCAATATGGGAACGGTATTCCCGAACGCGATCTACAAGCGCCTGGAGAGCGGCTTCATAGGCTTCGCCTTTCATCCTGAGTTTGCAAAGAACGGCCTGTTCTACACGGTACACAGCGAGTACGCCAAGGATAATCCGAAGAAGCCAGATTTCATCCCCATCGGCTACGGCTTGAAAGACGCGACGTATCACAACGTCATTACCGAATGGCACGCGACCAATCCGGCGGCCAATACCTTCGAAGGGACGCGGCGCGAACTGCTGCGCGCGGCCCACATCGTTGACAACCTCACGCACCCCATGGGCGCAGTTGAGTTCAATCCATACGCCAAGCCCGGCGATGCCGACTATGGGCTGCTCTACACCAGCGGGAGCGACTTCGGATTCTCTAACGGCGGCGGGCCGCAGTCGAGCAACCCTCCGCAGACACAGCGCACGGATTCGATCATCGGTGCGATTCTGCGCATCGATCCGCGAAGCCCCTCCGTTTCGCATGGCCAAAAGGGTCTGGGCGATTACACCGTTCCGATGGCTAACAAGTTCGCGGCGGACGGCAATCCGGCGACGCTCGGTGAAATATACGCCTACGGATTCCGCAATGCGCACCGGTTATCCTGGGACACCGACGGCACTATGTTCGCGTCCGATATCGGTATGGACAGCATTGAAGAGATCAACATCGTCCACAACGGGGGCAACTACGGATGGATGAAGCGCGAGGGTCACTTCATCAACGGGCGCTCGGTTGGAGGGGCGCTGAAGGAGCTTTATCCGCAAGCGGCGGAGATTCTGGACGGCAAAAATAAAGACGAATACATCTACCCGGTCGCTATGTACGATCATGACGAGGGTCGCGCGGTTACGGACGGCTTCGCTTATCACGGGAAAATTGCCGCGCTCAACGGCAAGTTCATCTTCGGCGACATCCAGCGCGGGCGCATTTTTGCGGCGGATCTCGCCGCCCTGAAGAAGGCTGATGACGGCATTCCCCGCACGGTCGCGCCGATCGAAGAAGTTCAGCTTTATGTCCGCGACGCCAGCGGCACGCGGGTGGATGTTACGTTCTGGGAATTGGTTGAGAAGACCATGGGAACGAAGGTCCTGCGCGCGGATCTGCACATTAGCCGCGGCCGCGATGGTGAACTTTTCATCCACTCGCGCCAGGACGGCATGATCCGCGCGCTAGTCCCGGATAGCGGCGGAGCGACTACGGCCAAAAAGTAGGAAGTGTTTCGTGAGTGACCTGGCTCTCGCTGTTGCCGGTATGCGGCAAGTGGAGTCAGACGAGATTTCCGTTTGCCGGTTTCGGGCGTCAACCGTATGTAAGGCTGGTGCTCTGTCCGACCTCGATAATATACCCGTCGGGATCGCGGATGTAGCAGCGGGTCTCGCCGTATTTGGGGATCGGCTTTGTGATGAACTCCGCCCCTCGGCTTTTCCATAGTGCATAGCACGCTTCAATATCCGTAACGCGAAAATTCATAAAGCTATTGATGTGATACGGATCGGGGACGCTGAGCGTTACCGTCGGCTTATCCGGGGTCGGCCCGCCTCCAACGTTCAGACACCCAGGCTCAGAACGCGCGCGCCGAAGACCTTTTCGTAGTAGCGAGCGGATCGCTCGATGTCGGCGACGGTGAGAAAATGCGCGATGCTCATTCCCTCGCGCGGGGGCATTTCATAGCTCTTCTGCTCGATTTGTACGCTGCTCATTGACGGCTCCAATCTGATCAAGAGTGCTCACGCAATCATTTTCCCGCGTTTCGCGCAGCTTGGTA
>Ga0070665_100003633_pt1 | contig 16349 bp, 15 predicted proteins | sample KBSS13metaG_FD_65862 | JGI IMG/M metagenome (GOLD analysis project Ga0070665, IMG submission 65862) | Switchgrass rhizosphere microbial communities from Kellogg Biological Station, Michigan, USA - KBS S1-3 metaG | ecosystem: Host-associated > Plants > Roots > Rhizosphere > Soil ... | reverse complement strand
CTCCTGCACCGGCGGATCGATCCGGCGGACCTCGACCACCTCGCCCTCGCCGTTGCGCACCAAGTGGATCTGGAGGCCGTCGGTGAGCGCGGTGTCGCTGCTGGGGACCGAGACGTCGTCCGGGCCGAGGGTGATGCCCCGCTCCTCCAGCAGGCCGCCGACGGTGCCCGCGTTCGTGCTGACGTCCTCGGGGGCGCCGGTGCCGTCGACCAGGGTCACCGTGCGGGTGACCTCGATCTGGACGTTCAGCCCCGCCATGGGGATCTCGGTGTCCGGGGACAGCGACATCTGGATGGGGGCCACGTTCACGCCCATGCCCTGCAACGCCTCGTCGACCGACGCGGCCGTGGTCCAGATCGTGCGCGTCCGGCCGCCCTCGGTCAGGGTCAGCACCCGGGCCCGGTTGACGATCACCTGGTCGCCGTCGGCGAGGTCGGTGGTCAGGGCGGGCTCCACCCGGTCCTGCGGGGTGGCCTCGACGCCTGCCGCGGCGAGCACGCCCGCGACGTCCCGGGCGAAGGTGTGGACCGTGCGGTCCTGCCCGTCGACGGTGACCGTGACGGCCTTGTCCATCGCCAGTGCCGTCCCGCTCACCGCGGTCACCATGAGCAGAGCGACCATCGCGGCGACCTTGGCCCCCTTGCCCCTCCGCCGCGTGGTGGTCTGCGGGCGGTGGGGCGGACGGGTGGTGGCGCGCCGGGTGGGGCGGGCGGCCGCGGGGGCCTGCTCCTCGGGGGCGACCGTGGCGGTGCGCGCGCGGACCCCGGGGGTGGCTGCGGGAGCCTCGGCGGTGCGCGCCGGGGCTTCGGGGACGGCGACGGCGGCGAAGGCCTCGGTCGCGGGCTCGTCCTCGACCACGGGGAACGCGCCGGTGGCGGGCTCGGCCGTGACCACGGGGAACGAGCCCGTCGCGGGCTCACCGCCCCGTGCCGGGGCCGCTCCGGCGGGCACGACCGTGGGGAACGCGCCGGTCCGCGGCTCGAGATCCGGCGCGCGGACCGCGGCGAACGCGCCCGTGGCGGGCTCGTCCAGCGCGCGGAAGGTGCCGGTGGCGGGCTCGACCAGCGGGAGCCCGCCCGTCGGGGCGTCCTCGCCGAACCAGTCCCGCACCACCGGGACCGGCGCGGTGAACGACTCGCCTGCGGGCTCGACGACCGGGAACGGGTCCGACGGGAGGCCGTCCTGCCACGAGCCGGGGACGTAGTCGACCGCGGCATCGGAGCCGTCGCCCGCCCAGTCGACGGGGCCGTCGGGAACGGGATCGGAGTCCCGCTCCAGCCACGGGCCGACGCGGTCCTCCGGGCGCTCCTCGAGCGGCTCGAGTCCGAGGCGCACGCGAACAGCGCGTCGGTGCGCACGTGCGGATACGTCGACCACTGGCTTCCAGACGCTCGTCGGACCGGGCAGGGGCGGCATCCGACGGACGACCGGAGAGCACGCTGGGGAGCGTCGGTCCTCCGCCGTGACACCGGTGCGGGGAGCGACCCCATCCCGGCTGGGCGAATCACGGAACCGTAACGGGCTGTGCTCGTGTGCCTCGACCCCCGACACGCGGACGGCGCCGAACGGTGCCTCTGCTACGCCGAACGAGACCCGCTACCGCCGGGCGACGTCACAGGTGTCCCAGAGGTCGGCGCCGTAGACGCGACGGGCGTTGCGCAGCGTGATCTCGGCGAGGGTGTCCGCCGGGGTTCCCCGGAGTTCGCCCAGGCCACGAACCGTCCACGGCAGACAGAACGGCTCGTTGCCGCGGCCCCGGTTCGGGTGTGGGGTGAGGAACGGAGCGTCCGTCTCGACCAGCAGCAGGTCGTCCGGTGGGACGACGGCGGCCTCCCGCAGGTCCGTGGCGTTACGGAACGTGACCGTCCCGGCGAAGGACAGCACGTACCCCGCGTCGGCGCACTCGCGTGCCATCGCGGCGTCGCCGGAGAAGCAGTGGAAGACGACCGTCTCCGGAGCGCCCTCCTCACGCAGGATCCGCAGGACGTCCGCGTGGGCCTCCCGGTCGTGGATCATCAGCGGCTTCCCGAGCCGCTTCGCGAGGTCGATGTGCCACCGGAAGGAGTCCTGCTGGGCCGCGGGCGGCGAGTAGTCCCAGTAGTAGTCCAGCCCCGTCTCCCCGACGGCGACCACCCGCGGGTCCGCGGCGAGCCGCTCGATCTCCGCGAGCTCCGCCTCCGAGACGGCGGCGGTGCGGGTCGGGTGCAGCGCGACGGCGGCGTAGACCCGGGCGTCCCAGTACGCGGCCTGCACGGCCGCCCGGGCGGCAGGCAGGTCGTCGGCGACGGTCACGACCCCGACGACCCCCACGGCGGAGGCCCGGTCGAGCGCAGCGGTGACCGACTCGGCGTCGGTGCACCGACACGCGTCGAGATGGGTGTGGGCGTCGATCGTGGGGGCCCCGAGCGGCGCGGGCGGCGCGGGCGGCTCACGCCGGCTCATGTGTCTCCTCCACCGTCGAGACGAACCTCAGTGCTGTTCGATCATGGTCCCGACAGCACCGAGGTTCCTCTCGGCTACTTCTGGATGGGGGCCCAGTCGGGGCCGTCCTCGCCCAGCCTCGGGTCCAGCTTCTGGAACAGGGGGCTCGGCTTCCGCAGGGGCCTGCCGACCTCGATCGGCCTGCTCTCCCACACGGCCTGCTGCTCGGTGTACTCGCCGGTGAGGACGTCGTAGTCCGGGCCGTCCCCCAGATCCTCCACCGAGCGGATCTCCGGCTGCGCCGCCCACACGCCCTCGCCGCCCAGGGCCTCGTGCACCTTCTGCGCGGCGTGCGGCAGGAACGGGGTGAGCAGGGTGTTGGCGTCGGACACCACCTGCAGGGCCGTGTGCAGGATCGTGTCCCGGCGGTCCGGGTCGTCCTTGCGCTTCCACGGCTCCTGGTCGGAGATGTACTTGTTCGCCGAGGACACCACCCGCATGGCCTCGCCGACCGCCTGCTTGAACCGGTTGCGCCGCAACAGGTCCCCGACGACGTCGAAGCTCGCGCGGGACGCGGCCAGCAGCTCGGCGTCCTCCGCGGTGGACGCGGTGGGCTTGGGGATGGCGCCGACGTTCTTGTGCGCCATGGAGACCGAGCGGTTGACCAGGTTGCCCCACTCGTTCGCCAGCTCGAAGTTCGTGCGCCGCACGAACTCGTCCCAGGTGAAGTCCGTGTCCTGGTTCTCAGGGCCCGCGACGGCGATGAAGTAGCGCAAGGCGTCCGGCCCGAACTCCTCGAGGAAGTCGCCGACGTAGATCACGGTGCCGCGGGAGGTCGAGAACTTCGACCCGCTCATCGTGAGGTACTCCGAGGACACGATCTCGTTCGGCAGGTTCAGGGTGCCGAACGCGCCCGGCTCGCCGCCGTGGTCCCCGGCACCGTTCTGCCCCAGCAGGATCGCGGGCCACATCACCGAGTGGAAGGTGATGTTGTCCTTGCCCATGAAGTAGTAGCCCTGGGCGGCCGGGTCGGTCCACCACTGCTTCCAGGCGTCCGGGTCCGGGCCGCGGCGGGCCCACTCGATGGACGCCGAGAGGTACCCGATGACGGCGTCGAACCAGACGTAGATCTTCTTGAGCGGGTTGTCCGACCAGCCGTCGAGCGGGACGGGGACACCCCAGTCCAGGTCCCGGGTGATGGCGCGGGGCTTGAGGTCCTCGATCAGGTTCGCCGAGAACTTGAGGACGTTCGGCCGCCAGTCGGTCCGGGTCGACAGCCAGCTCCCCAAGGACTCCGCGAAGGCGGGGAGGTCCAGGAAGAAGTGCTCCGTCTCGACGAACTTCGGCGTCTCGCCGTTGATCCGGGACCTCGGGTTGATCAGGTCGGCCGGGTCCAGCTGGTTGCCGCAGTTGTCGCACTGGTCGCCGCGCGCGCCGTCGTACCCGCAGATCGGGCAGGTGCCCTCGACGTAGCGGTCCGGCAGGGTGCGGCCGGTCGACGGGCTGATCGCGCCCATCTGGGTCTTCGCGACGATGTAGTTGTTCTTGAACAGCGACAGGAACATCTGCTGCGTGACCTCGTAGTGGTTCGAGGTCGTGGTGCGGGTGAACAGGTCGTAGGACAGCCCGAGACCCTGCAGGTCCCGGGTGATCACGCCGTTGTACTTGTCCGCGAGCTGTCGGGGGGTCAGCCCCTCGGCGTCCGCCTGCACCTGGATCGGGGTGCCGTGCTCGTCCGTCCCGCTGACCATGAGCACCTGGTCGCCGGTCATCCTCCGGAAGCGGGAGAAGACGTCGGAGGGCACACCGAAACCGGAGACGTGGCCGATGTGCCGCGGACCGTTGGCGTACGGCCACGCCACGGCGGTCAGCACTGCTCTCGACGGACTGGAACTCATGTCCACCAGCGTATGCCCGGGCGGGAAGCGGCTCTCGTCCGCCCACGACCGGGCGGACCGAGGGGTCGGGTGGCCGGACGGGCGTTACGGTGAGGTCATGCACGCCGCAGAGCCGCGCGCCGCCGGGACCGGGGACCGGCGGGCCGCGCTGCGCGACGCGGGCCTGCAACTCTGGGCGGACCAGGGGTGGGCGGCGGTCACGACACCCGCGGTCTGCGCGGTCACCGGGTTGTCCCCCGCCGCCTTCGCGGACGAGTTCGCCACCGCCACCGAGCTGCTGAGCGAGATCTTCGACGAGGGCACCGAGGAACGGACCGCGGTCGTCCTCGCGGCGATGGAGGCCGCGGGCACCCGGCTCGTCGCCCGCATCCACGCCTGCCTGGACGCCGTCGCCGCCTGCTTCGCCGAGGACCCCCGCCAGGCCGTGCTCCTGGTCGAGGCGATCGGCTGCCCGGAGCTGCGGGCCCGGCGCCGCGTCGCGAACCGCGGTTTCGCCACGCTCATCGCGGGCGAGCTGCGGCAGGCCGCGCTGCCCATCACGGTGGAGCAGCTGCAGGTCGCGGCGCACTTCTGCCTCGGCGGCCTCGCCGAGCTGGTCCTCTCCTGGCAGGACGAGGGCACCCCGATCGACCGCGACCGGCTCGTCGAGCACGGCACCCTGCTCTTCGAGGCCTGCCTCACCGCCCGCTGAGAGTCAGCCCTGCAGAGTCAGCCCTGCCGGGTCGGCCGCAGCGTGATGTCCCCGATCTCGACGTCCGCGGGCTGCTCGACGGCGAACGCGATCGCCCGCGCGACGGCGTCGGGTCCGATGCCGAGCGACGCCATCGCCTGCCGGGCCCGCTCCCGCTCCTCCGGGTCCTCCACGTGGTCGACGAGCTCGGTGCGGACGTACCCCGGGGAGATCGACGTCGTGCGCAGGACACCGTCGGTCGACTCCTGGCGCAGGGCCTCCAGCAGCGTTCGCACGGCGTTCTTGGTCCCCGCGTAGACCGCCTGCGTCGGCACGATCTTCAGCCCGGACGTCGACACGACGGTGACGAGGTGCCCGCCGCCCTGCCGCCGGAACACCGGCAGGGCGGCCGCGACGCCGTGCAGCACCCCGCGCAGGTTGACATCGATCATCGCGTCCCAGTCGTCGACGTCCAGGGCCGCCATCGGCGCGATCCTGGCGACCCCGGCGTTGCCGACGAGGACGTCGAGGCGCCCGAACCGGTCCACCGCCAGGGCCACCAGCGCGGTCAGGTCCGCGCGCCGGGTGACGTCGACCCGACGCATCTCCGCACGTCCGCCCGCGGCCCTGATGCGCTCCACCAGCTCCTCGAGCCGGTCGGGTCGCCAAGGCGGCGGGCGTCGGGCAGGGCACGCTCTACCGGCACTTCGCGACCCGCGAGCACCTGCTGGCGGAGGTGTACCAGCAGGAGCTGACCGAGCTCGTCGACCTCGTGGCCCCGCTGCTCGCCCGGTACCCGCCGCTGCGGGCGTTCGAGGTCTGGCTCGACCGGCTGCTCGCCTACGCGCGGGTGAAACGCGGCGTCATGGCGGCGGTCGAGGCCTCCACCTGGCGAGACCTCTACTCCGAGCAGCACCACCGGCTCGACGACGCGCTCGACGAGCTCCTCACCCGGGGACGGGCCGCGGGCGAGGTGCGGGAGGGGATCGACGCCACCGACGTCGTCCTGCTGCTGGGCGCGCTGTCCCGCATCCCCGGGCCGGAGTGGGACACCCGCGCCCCGACCGTCGTGGCGTTGGTCGTCGCGGCACTGCGCGCCCCGACCCCGGCGCGCGGTGCAGGGTGATCGCGCCGCCGATCAGGACGAGGCGATGAGCAGCGTCATCCCAGCCGCCAGCCGCGCTCGCCCGGGAGATCCAACGCGGCCCGGGGCCCCCACGAACCCTGGGCGTACGGCTGCACCTCGGGCGGGTCCGCGAGCACCGGGTCGCACAGCTCCCACAGCCGCTCGACCTCCTCGGTCGAGGTGAACAGGGTGTGGTCGCCGCGCATGGCGTCGAGCAGCAGGCGCTCGTAGGCCTCGACGGCGGTGTCGTCCGGGAAGGCCTGCTCCAGCTCCAGGCTCAGCCTGGCGTGCGCGATCTCCAGGGCGGGGCCGGGCTTCTTCGCACGCAGGTCGACGTAGACCTTCGCGTCGTCCGTCAGCTCAAGGACCAGCTCGTTCGGCTCGCCGTCCGCGGAGCAGGGGAAGACCCCCAGCGGCGGGTCCCGGAAGCCGATGGTGATCGTGCGGCGGCCCTCGGCCAGGGCCTTGCCGGTGCGCAGGTAGAAGGGCACGCCCTTCCAGCGCCAGTTGTCGATCCGGGCCTCCAGCGCGACGAACGTCTCGACCCCCGAGTCGTCGGCGACGCCGTCCTCGGCCCGGTAGCCCTCGTACTGGCCGAAGACGACCTTGGCGGGGTCCAGGGCGCGGATGGCCCGGAAGACCTTGGCCTTCTCCTCGTGCAGCCCACGCTCGTCGATCACCGTCGGCGGCTCCAGTGCGACGAACCCGAGCAGCTGGAACAGGTGCGTGGAGATCATGTCCCGGAAGGTTCCGGTGGACTCCATGAAGGAGGCGCGGCCCTCGATGCCGATCGCCTCCGGGACGTCGATCTGCACGTACGCGACGTGCGCGGCGTTCCAGACCGGCTCGAACAGCCCGTTGGCGAAGCGGAGCACCAGGATGTTCTGCACCGCCTCCTTGCCGAGGAAGTGGTCGATCCGGAAGAGCTGCTCGGGGTCGAAGACGTCGAGCAGGACCTCGTCGAGCTCCTTGGCCGAGGCGAGGTCGGTGCCGAAGGGCTTCTCCAGCACCAGGTGGGCTCGCTCGTTCAGGCCCTCCTGCTCCAGCATCCGGACCATGCCGACCGCGGCGGACGGCGGGACGGACAGGTAGATCAGCCTGCGGACCCCGTCGCCCAGCTCCTGCTCCGCCGCGGCGACGGCCTCGGCCAGGTCGGACCCGTCGTCCGCGCTCGACGCCACGAAGGTGATCCGGGAGGCGAACTCGTCCCAGTCGTCCCCGTCCTGGCGGACGAGCTCGCGGAGCTCGGTGTCGGGGGTGTGCCGACCGGACCCGATGATCCGCACCTCGGGCAGCAGGCCGTTCCGCCAGAGGAAGAACAGGCCGGGAAAGAGCTTTCGCCTGGCGAGATCGCCGGTCGCCCCGAAGAGCACGAGCACCTGGGGCGCGAGATCGGTCATGGGTCAGCACTACCCGGGCCGTTCGTGACCTACGCTGTGACCTGTGAACGTCGAGGTCACCCCGCTACCGGGGATCGGGGTCCGGAAGGACTTCGCGCTGCGCAACGGCCGTCGCGTCGGCGTGGTCACCCATCGGGACGGGCAGATCGAGCTGATCCTGTCGAAGTCCGACGATCCGGACGCCTGCCTCGCCGAGCTGCCGCTCACCCCGGACGAGGCGTCGGCGCTGGCCAACCTGCTCGGCGCGCCCCAGCTGGTCGCGCAGCTCAACGAGGAGCACAAGGACCTGCCCGGCATCCACACCCGGCAGATCCCGGTGCGGGAGGAGAGCCCGTTCGACGGACGGACGCTCGGCGACACCGCCCTGCGCACCCGGACCGGCGTCTCGGTCGTCGCGGTGATGCGAGCAGGCCAGGCCCACCCGTCCCCCACGCCCGACTTCACCCTGACCGCGGGGGACCTCCTGGTCACCGTCGGCACGTCGGAGGGGCTCGACAACGCCGTCAAGATCCTCACGCACGGTTAGGCCGTGTCCCACACCGCGCTCGAGCTGATCGAGCTCGGCGCCGTCTTCTTCGGTCTCGGCCTGCTGGGCAGGCTGGCGGGGCGGATCGGGCTCTCGCCCATCCCGCTCTACCTGGTCGGCGGGCTGTGCTTCGGCAACGGCGGGCTGGTCCCGCTCGGGGACATCGGCGAGTTCACGTCGCTGGCCAGCGAGGTCGGCGTCGTCCTGTTGTTGTTGCTGCTCGGCCTGGAGTACTCGGCCAACGAGCTGATGACGGGCCTGCGCCGCTCCTGGATGGGCGGCGTGCTGGACATCGTGCTCAACGCCGCGCCGGGCGTGGCCGTGGCGCTGGTCCTCGGCTGGGGTGCGGTCGGGGCGATGGTGATGGGCGGGGTCACGTACATCAGCTCGTCCGGGATCGTGGCGAAGGTGTTGTCGGACCTGGGACGGCTCGGCAACCGCGAGACGCCGACCGTGCTGTCGATCCTCGTGTTCGAGGACCTCGTCATGGCCGTCTACCTGCCGATCCTCACTGCTCTGCTGATCGGCGTGACCTTCCTCGGCGGGCTCGAGGCCGTGGCGATCTCGCTCGTCGTGATCGCGGTGGTGCTGCTCGTGGCGCTGCGCTGGGGCCGGTACGTGTCCGCGGTCGTGGACAGCCCGGACCGCGAGGTCTTCCTGCTCAAGGTGCTCGGCGCCGCGCTGCTGGTGGCCGGGATCGCGTCGGCGCTGCAGGTGTCCGCCGCGGTCGGGGCGTTCCTGCTGGGCATCGCGATCTCCGGCTCCACCGCGCACAACGCCACCCGGCTCCTGGAGCCGCTGCGCGACCTCTTCGCCGCCGTGTTCTTCGTGGTGTTCGGGCTGAACACCGACCCGCGGACGATCCCACCGGTGCTGTTCTGGGCGGTCGCGCTGGCCGTCACCACCGCGCTGACGAAGATCGCGACGGGCTGGTGGGCCGCGCGGCGGGCGGGGATCGGGAAGCTCGGCCGGGCCCGCGCGGGAGCGGCGCTGATCGCGCGCGGGGAGTTCTCGATCGTCATCGCGGGGCTGGCGGTGTCCTACAACGCCGTGCCCGCCGAGCTCGCGGCACTGGCCACGGCGTACGTCCTGTTCATGGCGATCCTGGGGCCGATCGCGGCGAAGTTCGTGGAGCCGGTGGCGCGGGCACTGCAACGCAGGCCGGCGCACGCCTGAGCCGCCTCTTGTGGCGCTTGTGTGGCACAAGCACCCCTCAGTGACGCTTGTGCCACACAAGCGTCAGCTCTTCAGGGCCGCGTTGTAGAGGTCCCGCTTCGGCACCCCCGCCGCACTCGCCACCGCCGCGACCGCGTCCTTCAGGCGCTCGCCGTCCTCGACGCGCTCCTGCACCGCCCCCACCAGCGACTCGACGGTCGGGGCGGCCGTCGGCGCCGCGCCCGCCAGCACGACCGTGATCTCGCCCCGCACCCCCTCGGCCGCCCACTGCGCCAGCGCCCCGAGACCCCCGCGCTTGACCTCCTCGTAGGTCTTCGTCAGCTCCCGGCAGACCGCGGCGGCCCGGTCCGGGCCCAGGACCTCGGCGGCCAGCGCGAGGGTGTCCGCGATCCGGTGCGGCGACTCGAAGAACACGACGGCCCGCGGTTCCTGCTCCAGCTGGGCCAGCCAGCGCCGCCGGTCGCCGTCCTTGCGCGGGGCGAAGCCCTCGAAGCAGAACCGGTCGCACGGCAGCCCGGAGAGCACCAGCGCCGTGGTCACCGCCGACGGCCCGGGCAGGCAGGTGACCGCGAGATCCTCCGCCACCGCGGCCGCGACCAGGCGATATCCCGGGTCCGACACCGCGGGCATCCCCGCGTCGGACACCACGAGCACGGTCCGACCCTCCCGCAGGTCCGCGAGCAGCCGGGGCATCCGGGCCTCCTCGACGGCGTCGTAGTGGCTGAGGACGGTGCCGGTGTAGGTGACCTCGAGGGCCGAGGCGAGGGTGCGGAAGCGCCGGGTGTCCTCGGCGGCGATGACGTCGGCGGTGGCGATCGCCTCGCGCAGCCGGGCCGAGGCGTCCCGGGGGTCGCCGAGCGGGGTGGCGGCGAGAACGAGCATGTGTGGGAGCCTAGGCCGCGATGGAACCGACCCGGGCAGGCCTGCGGCAGGACCGGGTCGTGGATCGGGACGAACGCACGGTCGCAGGCACCACCGTCGTCGGGACACCGCCGCCGTTGATGCCCCCGGAGCCCGATCCCGTGGTGCGGCTCGGCCCCCCGATGCCCACCGACACCGCCCGCGGCTGGGTCGTCGCGCTCGCCCTCGCGCTGCTCGGCGGGGTCCTCCGGTTCACCGGCCTCGGCTACCCGACGGACGCGGGCACGCCCGTCTTCGACGAGAAGCACTACGTCCCGCAGGCCTGGCAGATGCTGCGCAACGGGGGCGTCGAGGACAACCCGGGCTACGAGCTCGTCGCGCACCCGCCGCTGGGCAAGCAGCTGATCGCGGTGGGCGAGTGGGTCTTCGGCTACGACCCGGTCGGCTGGCGGGCCGCCGCGGCGTTCTGCGGCACCCTGATGATCCTCATGATCGTCCGCGTGGCGCGCCGGCTGACCCGCTCCACGCTGCTCGGCGGCATCGCGGGCGTCCTGCTGATCTGCGACGGCGTCAGCCACGTCCAGGCCCGCGTCGGCATGCTGGACATCTTCCAGGCCTTCTTCGTCCTGGCCGCCTTCTGCACGCTGGTCCGGGACCGCGACGACGTCCGGGACCGCCTCGGCGCCCTGCTGGACCGGGTCGGCGACACCCCGTTCGGCCCCGCGCTCGGCGTGCGCTGGTGGCGGATCGCGACCGGCGTGCTGCTCGGGATGGCCTGCGGGGTCAAGTGGTCCGGCGTCTACTGGATCGTCTTCTTCGGCGTGCTCAGCGTGCTGTGGGACGTCGCCGCGCGCCGGTCCGCCGGTGTCGCGCGGCCCTGGGCGGGGGCGGTCAAGCGGGATCTCCTGCCCGCGCTCGGCACCCTCGCGCTGCTGCCCGTGCTCACGTACCTGGCCTGCTGGTGGGCCTGGTTCGGCAGCGAGGTCGGGATCGACCGACACGTCGTCGGCCGGGAGGTCGGGACCGGCGGGGCCTGGTCCTTCGTGCCGGACGCCCTGCGCTCGCTCTGGTACTACTCCGGGCACGTCCTGGACTTCCACGAGAGCCTCGACACGCCCGCGGGCCATCCGCACCCGTGGGAGTCGAAGCCCTGGACCTGGCCGATGGGTCTGCGCCCGATGCTCTACTTCTACGAGTCGGACATCCCCTGCACGGACGGGACCTGCACCAGCGCGGTCATGCTCGTCGGCACACCGGCGCTCTGGTGGCCCGCCATCCCCGTGCTGGGCTGGGCGATCTGGCGCGTGGTCACCCGTCTGGACTGGCGGTACGTCGCGGTGCTGGTCGGCTACGGCGCAGGCTTCCTGCCGTGGTTCCTGAACCTCGACCGACAGATGTACTTCTTCTACATGACGCCGGTGGCCCCCTTCCTCGTGCTGGCCACCGTGCTCGCGATGGGCGACGTCCTGGGCCGCGCCCAGCGCGCCGGGTCCGAACGACGCCAGACGGGCCTGCTCGTCGTCGGGCTGTGGGTGGGGGCGGTGGTCGCGAACTTCGCGTGGCTGTGGCCCATCCTCGTCGGGCTGCCGATCACGCCCGGCCACTGGCAGGCCGAGCTCTGGCTGCCCTCCTGGCGTTGACGGTCCGGGCAGGCCGGGATCGACCGACCTTCCGGGCGGCGATGAACCGGGCGGAGACGTGCCCCTCAGGCCGCCATCGCGACGCTCGCCCCGAGCGCCAGGACCACCCCGACCAGCTGCGCCGCGGTGAGCCGCTCCCGCAGCACCGCGCGGGCCAGCAGCACGACCGCCACCGGGTAGAGCGACACGATCACCGAGGTCACGCCCAGCTCACCGGCCCGCGTCGCGAGCAGGAAGAACACGTTCGCGACGGAGTCCAGCACGCCGCTGACCACCATCAGCCGCGGGTCGCCGCGGCCCTTCGGACGCACCACGGCGAGCCCGAGCAGCAGGAGCGCCACGGTCGTGGTGCGCCCGACGACCAGCGGCCAGAGCCCCGAGTCCGCGGGCGTGCCGTCCAGCGCCACGAAGAAGAGCCCGAACCCGGCACCCGAGGCCAGCCCGAGCAGCACCCCGCGCAGCGCGGCGGCCTCCCGGCGGGAGCCCATGGTCGCCAGCACGATCGCGACCAGCGCGAGCAGCATCCCGCCGACGGTCAGCGGGCCGGGTCGTTCACCGCCGAGGATCCCGACCAGCAGCGGCAGCCCGGCGGCGACGACGGCCGACAGGGGCGCCACCGTCCCCATCGGCCCGACCGCCAGCCCGCGGAAGTACAGCAGCAGCCCGGACACCCCACAGAGCCCGGCGAGCATCCCGGACAGCGCGGCGGAGCCACTGAACACCCCGCCGACCAGCCACAACCCCGGGATCAGGGTGACGAGCCCGGCGGCCTGGGCCACCACGGTCACGGTCAGCACGGAGGCGCGGCGGGAGGCGAGGCCGCCCGCGAAGTCGGCGAGCCCGTAGGCGCCCGCGGACAGCAGGGCGGAGGGGACGGGCGAGATCACGGCAGTACAACAGAATGGACGTACGAGAACACGACGATGGACTGTACGGAGGGTTCATCAGACTGTCCACCCAGATACGACAGAATGGACCGCGTGCAGTCCCCCGACGACGTCGCCTCCTCGATCGGCCGCAACGTGCGCGCCCTGCGCCAGCAGCGTCGGATGACGATCGACGCGCTCGCGGCCGCCTCCGGGGTGAGCCGCGGCACGGTGATCCAGATCGAGACGGCGCGCGGTAACCCGAGCATCAGCACGCTGGTGCATCTCGCCGAGGCACTGCGGGTGGGCGTGACCTCGCTGGTCGACGGCGACGCCGCCCCCCGCGTCGTCGTCCGGCGGGCCGAGCAGGCGGTGCCGCTGTGGACCAGCGCGGCGGGGAGCACGGCGGTGTTCCGGGTCGGGACGGACCCGCCGGACGTCGTCGAGCTGTGGGACTGGACGTTGCAGCCCGGGGACGCGTTCGACGGCGAGGCTCACCCGGTGGGCACCCGCGAGGTCCTGTCGGTGCTGCGGGGCACGCTGGGGCTGCGGGTCGGGTCGACCGAGCAGACCCTGACGGAGGGCGACACGGTGCTGTTCGAGGCACACGCCCCGCACCGCTACACCGGTGCCGGGGACGAGGCGGTGCGGTTCACGATGGTGGTGCTGCAGCCGGGTGACTCCGGGCTGGTCCCGCCCTCCGCGATCGCCCCGGCGGACCCGGACTGATCGCGGGGCGCCGCAGGCACTCGTCGGGCCTGGGCTCGTCGCCCCGACTCGGAGCGCCGGACGAAGGGGCCGCACTCGCGGTAGGGATGCGCAGGTCGCGGCACTGCCTGCCCGTCGGGCGACGCCGCCCGGCCGAGCGGAACGGACCCCTCCGCCGCAGCGAGCGGCGCGGGCGGCGTCGGATCAGGGTGCTGCGCAGGCGGGCAGGCCGAGCCCGCCCCGCGAGGCGGGCTCGAGGTAGACCTCCGACAGGTAGCCGGCGCGGCCGTCCGGCCACGCGAGCCGGTACCAGAGCGTGGAGCGGACCCGGTGCGGGTTCTCGTCGGCCGGGGAGTCCAGGTTGTAGTTGACCATCTCGGTCCCGGTCACCGTGCAGGTCGCGGGCAGGAGCGCCCCGCTGACCACGTCGGTGCCCTCGAGCTTGCAGCCCGCCCGACCGCAGAAGGGCTCCGGTCTGCTGGACAGGTACGCGGGCCCGGTGTCCTCCACGAGGTCCGCGGCCCCGAGCGCGACCTTGTTCTGCACCGTGACCACCGCGGTCGCGGCGGCCGGGACCGGCACCTCCGCAGGCCTGGTGACCAGGTACACGACGACTCCCGCGACGAGCGCCCCGACCAGCGCGGCGACCGCCGCGACCAGGATCGGCGCCCCTCCTCGCGGCGCCCGCGGCGGAACGGCCGGATCGGGCACGGCCGGGTTCGACCCGCCCATCGTCAGCGCGGCGTGGCGCAGCGTCCAGTCCTGCAGCTCCGCGGCCGTCAGACCCACGGCGGACAACACGTCCACCACGAGCTCGCGCCGCGGGAGCCTCGGGCCCGTCCGCGCGTTGCCGATCGCGCTCTTGCTCCACCCCGAACGCTCGGCGGCGTCCCGCACCGAGACCCCACGCCCGCTCAGCTCACGGGCGAAGTCCGCGCAGAACCGCTGCGGCGTATCCCGCCCCTGGTCGACCGGTGTCTCCGACACGTCACGCAGTATCGGTCGGTGTCTCAGTGACCAAAAGAACCGTTCGGCCCAATGCCAACCGTCCATGGACAGCGTCACCGCAGGTCGGACGCCTCTCGACGATCGAGAGCCGCCGGGTGACCGGGCCGGATCCGGTGCTGTCCGGGAGGCCGTGGACGGCATGTCCCGAGTCGTCCACGGCCACGGCGTTGGACGGGGACAGCCGGCTCAGCAGCCGTCGAGCCGCAGCGGCCGGTGCACCGGATCGACCGCGAGGGTCACCGGGTCCACGGTGGAGCGGTAGCCGCAGCCTGCGCTGCTCACCACCTCGACGGTCCGGTCGTCGGTGAACCGGGCCTCGGCGGGCTGGGCGCCCTCCCCCAGCCCGACCCACACCGGGGAGTCCTGGGTGAGCAGACCGGAACCGGCGCGCAGCCGGACGGAGTAGGCGGGCCCGTCGGTCGCCAGGGTCTCCACCTCGACGACCGCCAGCCGCAGCCGCGAGTCCGGCGGCCCGGCGACCTCGCTGAGCACCTGGAGCCCGGGCGAGATCGCGATCGTGGCCCACACCAGCGCGGCCCAGACGAGCGCCACGAGCAGGCCGATCGCCCCGGCGAGGAACCGTGCCAACGGCCGTCGCAGCAGCACCACGGCCCCCACGGTCAGGAGCACGACGGCCGCACCCACCGCGATCCCGGCGAACCAGGGCGCCACCAGCAGGTGAAAGGGATCCAGCACGGCGAACACCGCCACCGCGACCACGACCAGCGCCGCCACCCCGAACCCCAGCCGCATCCGGCCCTCCCGCCTCACGCCTCCGACAGACGGGCCTCCGGCGGTTCGAGGCGCGGCGCCTCGCCGACGGGCACGACCTGCGCCCGCAGGCTACGGGCCGCGCTCCTCGGTGGCATGGAGGGGCGCCGGGTCGCGGTGAGATCAGCCGATCCGGCCGAGCACCTCCGCGAGGCGGTCCGGCATCGACAGCATGGCCTGGTGGGAGGACGGCAGCCGCTCGACGTGGTCGGCGCGCGCCGCCATCTGCTCCTGGGCGGCGAGCGGGACGGCGCCGTCCTGCTCGCAGATGAGGAAGGTCGTCGGGTGCGATCGGTCCGGCGCCGAGCTGGGCACCCCTAGAGCCGCCATGGACTGGGGAACGTGCCGACCGACCTCCACGGCGGCGCGCGCAGGGTCGAGGTCATGGCACAGCGCCGCGTAGGCCACGTCGAAGTCCTCGGTCACCGTGGCGGTGCCGTCCTCGTGGGCGACGGCCCAGTTCGGCATGACTCCGCCGAGCAGGTCGCCGCCGGACTGCCCGCGCTGTGGCCAGAACGCACTCAGATAGACGGAGTGCGCCACGGCCGGATGGTCGGCCACCTCGGTGATCACCATCCCGCCGTAGGAATGGCCGACCAGGACGACCGGTTCCGCCGCCCCGTCCAGGATCGCGCGGACGTACTCGGCATCGGTGTGGAGGTCGCCGAGGCTCTCCACGTCGCGACCGGCGCTCGGCATCTGCTCGGCGATGTGGACCCGGTGGCCGGCCTTCTCGAGCAGCGCGGCCGTCTCGCCCCAGTACCACCCGCCGACGAACCCACCGTGAACGAGCACATAGGTAGTCATCGAACGAGTGTGACGGCGATCACTTCTCAAGGCATCGCCAAACAAGACGAACGGCCCGGCTCCCTGGACAGGGACCGGGCCGTCGGAGAAAGGAGTGGAGCTGAGGGGAATCGAACCCCTGACCTTCTCGATGCGAACGAGACGCGCTACCAACTGCGCTACAGCCCCAGGCCTGCAGGCCTTCCGGCCGTGCAGGAACGACCTTATCAGCCGCTACTCGCCCGCCGCACGAGGGTAGGCGGACGCCCCGTCGGCTCCGGCGGCGGGAAGGTCCTCGTCCTCCTCGTCGACGTCCACCAGCTGCGTTCCCGCAGGCAGCGGCGGCGGTGGGGCGGGCTGCAGGCGGGGCAGGGCGGACTCGACGGTGGTCGGCGTGGCCCCGTCGAGCGTCCGGCGGTGCGCCGGGAGCACGCCGACGGGCTCGCCGGTCCCGCGGATCCGACCGGGGTTGCCGTCGTCGGCGGTCCAGTC
>Ga0070665_100003632_pt1 | contig 16350 bp, 13 predicted proteins | sample KBSS13metaG_FD_65862 | JGI IMG/M metagenome (GOLD analysis project Ga0070665, IMG submission 65862) | Switchgrass rhizosphere microbial communities from Kellogg Biological Station, Michigan, USA - KBS S1-3 metaG | ecosystem: Host-associated > Plants > Roots > Rhizosphere > Soil ... | reverse complement strand
AGGCAGATTCGATTAAGTCGAAGGGTTCATGATTTCACCCGGGATTGGCCCCGGGGACACGCGTCAAATGTCGCGGATCGAACCGGGGAAGCGCACAGTCGTAAACAAGGCCGCCTCCATCAATAAAGTTGTGGGGCGGGCAAATAACGCATTTCGGCCCACAGCGCAACCTGGAATATGCATTGGCTTGCTCAAGGCGCATCCGCCGCGCAGCGGAATCCGATCATCGCGGAGCGGTCCCGGGCCGGCGCCATCAGCAGCAGCTTGCCATGCTGGTCGTTGCGCTGGGCCTGCGGAAAATACCATAGCGATCCCTGCGGCCGGTATTGGCTGCCGCCTCTCAGGATCGCCGCACGCGTGTGCTCGTCCTGGTATTCGTCGGTCCACTGCCAGACATTTCCTACCAGGTCGAGCACGCCGAACGGGCTCGCGCCCGCTGAGTGTGCCCCGGCATCGTCCGGCGGCGGGACCGCGCGACTGGTTGCGGCGGCCGGGACCAGATCGGCGCGCCAATCGTTGCCCCAGGGATAGGCACGCCCGTCCGTGCCCTGCGCCGCATATTGCCATTCCCATTCGTGCGGCAGCCGCTTGCCCGCCCAGGCGGCATAGGCGCGCGCATCCTCGAGCGAAACCCAGGTGACCGGCCGGTCATCCGCGCCCGCGGGATAGGCGCCCGCCTGCCAATCCTTCAGGAAATTGGCATCGTCCTTTGGGTGGTAATGCGACGCGTCCAGGAAGGCTTTGAACTGGCGGTTCGTCACCGGGGTCCGGTCCAGGAAGAACCGCCCGACATGCATGACATGCTCATGGAAACGGCGTGGCGACGGTTCCCAGGGGTAGGCGACGTCCACGCCGATCTGGTCGCCGCCTTCTATCTCGATGCCCCTGACCTTGAAGGTGAAATCGCCGGCCGGGATTTCCACCATGCCGTCGGGAGCGGTGCTGTGAGGCTTGGTCGGCTGTATCGCGACGAGCGTCTGGGGCAGGGGCTGCCATCGGTCGGAATAATCTGAAAGCGGCTTCGCCGTCATCGCCTTCATCGTGCCCAACAGCTCCCCATCCGGCGCACCGCGAAGAGCGATGACCGCGCCATAGCCGTTCGCTTCGATGGGGAAGGCGAGGACCGCCTTGTCGTCCTGCAAGGCCGGTCTGAGCTCGGTTCCGTGATACAGGTCGAACCATCGCATGCCCGGCTCGGCCGGTACCGTCATCTGCGGGCCGTCGACATCGTAGTCGTTGCGGTTCACTACCGTCCAAACCGTTTCGCCGTCTTTCGGCCAGCGGCTTGCGAACACGCCGAACTGGTTCGTCGGATAGTAAGGCTCCCAGTCCGGGCTGGTCAGGAAGCGCGCGATTGCCCGCTCCATCATCGCCACCCGGCGCGTGGCCTCGCCGTCGCGCGGTGTGATCCCGTTCCAGATGCCCCAGATATTCTCCCAGCTTTCCCAGCCTTCGCCGTTGAAGAAGGCATATTGCAGATCGTCGGTCTTCGACCGGGCCCAGCGGTCGGAGATGTTGACCATGTGCCGGGGTTCGAGCCAGCGATAGCGGTCGACCTTGGGCACGAAGCCGAAGGCATACTGGCCCCACGACATCAGGTTCCAGGACAGTTGCTCGTCATGCGGCGGCCCTTCCGGCTGGAAGGCGAGGAGATGGCCGGCTGCCTCCGCCGCCTGGCTGAAGGAGAGCGGAACGCCGTCCTGCGTGTCGCCGTTCATGCCATCGGCCCCGATCTCGGTCATCACCGCGGCGAGCGCTTTCGGCCACGGCATGCCGGGGTCGCGGGTGCCCTGGTCCCACATCATGAAGGGAAACAGGACCTTGACGCCGGCGCGGTGGAAATCGGTGACCATCGCCTTCACGCCCGCCAAGCCGCCCGGCATGGACCGCAGCATGTCGATCTGGTTGCGGTCGTCGATGCCGATATTGGGATAGGTCGGCCAGATCAGCACCGCATCGATGCCGCCGAACCGTGTTTTCAGATCCGCCAGATAACGGTCGACCGTATAGCGGCCGGCAACGGGATCGTAGAGATACCGATCCTCCACCATTGCCTGCGGCTGCATGAACGCCGCTTGCGCCCATTTCAGGCGCGGATCGTCATAGCGCGTCGAATCGAGCCCGATTCGAATCCGCCGCTCGTCGCGCCAGCGCCGCACATCCGCCAGCCAGCCGTCATGCACGGCCTGGCTGCACGGTGCCCACGGACCCTCCCAGGGTTCCGGATAGCCGAGGCAGGCCGGTCCGCCGATCATGCTCTGTTTGGTCCAAGGGAAGGCGACGAACTGTGAATCCTGCGCCCTGGCCCCAGGACCAAGGCCGATCAGCAAGAGCGCGATGGCGACAAGCGAGGCGAAACGGTCTGGATATGTCATGGAAACCGGCGTCGGGTTCGGCTGCATCTTGGCAGCCAAACCCTACCCTGCGACGTCCGACGGCGGCTTGCCTATGAACGCGAAACTTCTTGTCCCGTTCAGGCGTGCGCCATGTCCAGCGCCGCCAGATAGGAGAACACCGCCGACGACCCGACCGGGTTGCCGCCGCCGGGATAGGCCTCGCCGCTGACCGCGGCCATGGTGTTGCCGGCGGCGTAGAGGCCGGGAATCACCGAGCCGTCGGGCCGCAGCACGCGGGCGCTGGTATCGGTCTTGAGGCCGCCCTTGGTGCCGAGGTCGGAGACCGCGATCTTGGCGGCATAGAAGGGTGGCTCGCTGATCGGCGTCAGGCCGGGATTGGGGCCTTTCTCGACCGGCCCCTTGGCCATCTTGCCCTCGTTGGAGACGAGGTTTTCCAGGTACTCGGCGGCGGCGAAGACGAATTTCTCAAACGGCTCCTCGCCGCGGCGGAAATCCTCGTCGACACCGGTTTCGGCGAAGCGGTTGAAGCGCGCGACGGTCTCCTTGAGCGCATCGGGCGGCACGCCCATGGCCTCGGCCAGCCCGTGCAGCGTGTCCGCGGTCTTCCACAGGCCGGCCGCGATATAGTCCTCGGTCGGGTGCAGCGCCACCGAGGCGTTCATGACCGGCGGCTCGCCGAAGCGCTTGTCCCAGATCATCCAGCACGGAATGTGCTGCACGCCTGTCTTTTCGCCCTTCAGCATCTCGCGTCCCAGGCGATCATAGGCCATCGATTCGTTGGCGAAGCGCTTGCCGGCGCCGTTGACCATGATGCCGCCCAGTATGCCGACGGTGAAGGTCGCGGTCCCGTCCGGGTGCATGAAGCCAGGCGACCACCAGGCCTGGTCCATCAGGTCGGTGTCGGCGCCGATGGCGATCGCCGCCTCCAGCGCCTTGCCGTGGTTGCCGAGTCCACCGACCGACCATTTGTTGGGGCCGGCGATGCCGTATTTCTTGCGAAGTTCGTTGTTCTGCTCAAAGCCGCCGGCTGCCAGCAGCACGCCCCGGCGCGCGCGGATGCGGCGTCGTTGGCCGTCGGCGACGACCTCGCCGCCCACGACCGCGCCATCCTCGACGATCAGCCTGTCCAGCGGCGACGACAGCCGCAGTTCGACATTGCCGGTGCTCTTGTTGGCCAGCAGGGCGCGGCCGATCAGCGCTTGCCCGCCCATCAGCGCGTCGGCCGGTTTCTGGCCCTCGCGCTCGGTCGACAGGGTCGGGCGGATATGCTGGCGCAGATCGCCCAGCTCAGCCGCCGCGATCGTCGAGCTGATGATATGCCGTCCTTCCGGATGGGCATTGGCGACGTTGCCGTAATAGTCGGGCCAGGGATAGACCTCGAACTGAAAGATCGGGTTGCTCTCCAGATCGGCGATCATCTTGGGGCCGGTGTCGAGATACGTATCCTGCAGCGCCTCCGGCGTGCGGGAGCCGACGACCGCCTTGTAATAGGCGCGGGCGGCGACCGGATCATCCGGCGCGCCGGAGCGCTTCAGCACCGGATTGCCCGGATGCCACATGCCCGATCCCGAATAAGCGGTGGTGCCGCCGAACTTGTCGGTCGCCTCCACGACGATGGTCTTCAGCCCCCGCGAACCGGCGGTATAGGCGCCGATCAGCGCGCCGCCGCCTGAGCCAACGACCAGCACGTCGCAGATATCGTCCCAACTCATCTCAGCCATTCCCCTCATTCCGCTTTGTGCCTTTCTTTCCCATTTAACCCGGCGATGAGCAACCTCGGGGCAGGCCCTAGTGCCCGGCGATAACCTGCTCCGCGGCGAGCAGGGCGAAGGTCGCGGCCATGGCCAGCCCGCCGGCATAGCCTTCACCATAGGCGTTGCCGGCATCGGCGCCGGCCGCCAGCAATCCCGGGATCGGCGCGTTTCCGGCGTCCAACACCCTTGCCTGCCCGTCGGTCCGCAGCCCGCCATGGGTCGCCGTGACGCCGGGCTGGCCTTCAACCGCGTAGAAGGGCGGCGTCGTGTAGGGCCGCAGATCCCGTAGCCGGGGCGGGCCTGGCGGCTGAATGCCGCTGCCGGCTGCCCGGTTATAGGCGGAGACGGTCTCAAGCCCCGTCGCTGCCGCGAACCCCCACGCCTCGGTCTGGCGCAGGAGCGCTTCCCAGCTGTCGGCGATGGCGACATGCGCGCCCTCGTCGATCGCGATCTGAACCTTGTCGATCGGCCTGCTGGTGCCGGCCAGGATGGTGCGGGCTTCGTCACGCCGCACCGCCTCATCGAACAGCAGCAGGGCGCGGGCCTCAGGCTGCTCCAGGATGCGCTGCGCATTCTGATGGTCGCCCAGGGATTCGTCGCAGAAGCGCCGCCCCAGCCGGTTGATCATGATCGCGCGGATGCTGCCGCCCTGGGTGTAGGCACGGAATTCCCGCGGGCCCCATGTCCGGATCGGGGATTGGATGACGTGGCCGTAGAAGCCCTTCATGAAAGGCGAGATCGCGGCGCCCGCGGCCACACCCAGGCGCAACCCGTCGCCGCTGCTGTGCGCGTTCGAACGCGCCAGGGCCGTCGCGGCGCGGCGATGGACGAAACATTCCAGCAGCCGCGGATTAGCCGAAAAGCCGCCGGTCGCGAGCAGGGTCCAGGGCGCCCGCACGATGGTCTCGCCATCCGGGTCGATGACGACCGCGCCCGATACGCGGCCATCCTCGACCAGAAGCCGGTCGGCGGAGGCGTTGCGGATGACGATGCCGCCGGCTTGTTCGACCGTACGTCGGCAATGGTCGATATAGGCGACGATGTCGAAGTCGTACCCCTTGCCGTAATGCAGATGATAGGACACATCGGCGACCGGGATACCGGTGGCGCGCAGCCAGGCGACGGCATCGTCGAACTTGCCGAAAATGGCGGCGCGCAACGCCGGATCGCCACCGGGTGTTTCCTGCGCGAACAGCTCCATCGATTTGGCGGTCCACAGCTTGCCGCCCGACAGCACGGCGGAGCCGCCGATCTCGGGCCCTTTCTCAACCACGAGGACCTTCAGGCCTGCCGTCGCGGCCCGTCCCGCCGCGGTCATTCCGGCCATCCCGCCGCCGAAAACCAGGAAATCGACCTCCAGCACCTCGCTGTTGCTCTCAACGGCGTCGGTCAAATCCTGCCTCCCCTTGGCGGTTGCGAAGTTCTTATGGCTCCGCCACGCATAGCCGCTTTGCCTGTATTTGAAACAGCTTATTTTCTTCTACCGCGGACTCCGATTGATATAGCCTGCCGCATAGGGACGGCGGCAAACAGCCGATCCTCGGGGGAGGGGTGCATGAATGCGACAGTTGCGGTCGATCTCGCGGTCTATCTGACCGCGATTGCCTTTGGCCTGTACGCGATCCCGAGATGGCGCCGGCACGGGGTGCCCGTCCTGGCCGGGCTGGGGCTGGCAACGGCCCCCCGGCTAGCCGCAGACATCGGCACCGGGGTGCTGATCACCACCGGAGCCATGATCGGCATCTTCGCTGTGGAACTGGCGCTCGGTGTCATCCAGGCGGGCGTCGCCGATTTCAGGCCGGTATTCGCGCTGCTCTTCGGTCTGGTCCTGATCGTCCAAGGGCTGATCGACGAGGTGTTGATGCGCGGCATGCTGGTCTCCGGCCTGTCGATGCTGCTGGGCGGGCGGCCGATCGTGGCGGTGCTGATCGGCGCCGTGCTGTTCGCCGCGACCCACATGTTCCTGGCGGGCGCATCGCCGCTGTCGGTGATCAGCAACGGCTTGGGCGGGGTGATGTACGGGCTGGCGTTCGTGCTGACCGGGCGCATCTGGCTCGGATTCGGCCTGCATTTCGCATGGAATTTCGTCCAGGGGCCGATCCTGGGCTTCACGCTCAGCGGCCACCCGACCGAGGGTGGTGTGTTCCAGATCGCCGATCTCGGCCCGGCTTGGCTGACCGGCGGCGCCTATGGGCCCGAGGGTGGAGTGGTCGGCATTGCCTTCCGGTTCGTCATCATCGGCGCGGTGTTTGCGTGGAACATTGCCCAAGATGTCAAAAAGAAAATCTATATTGAATCTTCTTAAAATTAACGTTATAACATCGCAAAATTAGAGAATGAGGGATGTGACCTTATGAAAAGACGCGCATTCCTCTCTGGGGCAGCTACTTTTCTCCTCTCCCACCAACTACAAGCCGCTCAGATGCCGCTCGGGCCTCCTGGTCCGATGGGCGTTCCTCGTAGAGCGTTTGTTGCACACCCTAAAATAGTTCGACAGGAGTGCCAGGAGTGGTGCTGGGCCGCGTCGGCTTCGATGATTTTCGCGGCGTTTGGACACACAGTCGATCAGAGAGAGATCGTCGCCCGCGTATTCGGCGGGCTGGCCTGCGCCCCTTCGCCAAACACAGCGACGATGGGGCAGGTCCTGAGTACGCAATGGATAGATGCAAGCGGACAGGCTTTTCAACCGCTCGTCAACGCAGCCTATGACCCGATGAACAATATCCGGCTTATCAACAACGCGTTTATCATCAATGAACTCCTGAACGACAGACCATTGCTCTACGCAAACATGCACCATGCGATGGTCGTTGTGGAGGCGGATTACTTCGATACGCCATATGGGCCGAACCTCCAGAGTGTCGGAGTGCTTGACCCCTGGCCCTATAACCCGCCCTTCCATCCTCTGACGGTCCCGGAAACAACGGCGATTGATCAGCCCGGCGGCCAGATGTCTTTTCTTGCATCTGTGCGCATATAGCAAAGGCAGCACGCCGTCGGTCTAATCGGACCATCTCGGAACTTCGCGGATCGGTCTTACTCTTTGCTGCGTCCGGTTCTAGTGTCAGGTGCCACCGGTAAAGGCAGGGGGAGGGCACCATGAAAACAACAATCCATTGGCCGCGTTTCTTTATCGTTTCGATTCTAAGCGCGGTGGTGATGCTCGTGCTCTACGGGCTGTGGACCGGCAACGTCGTCGCGGGCATGAACCTGTCGCCCGGCCTGCCGTCGCGGCCGCCGGAAGAGGTCAAGCCGCTGGTGCCGTTCCTGGCCGTGGTCTCGATTACCCAGCTGGTGGTGTTCGCCTTCCTCTATCTGCGCATCTATCCGCAGCGTAGCCTCGCCAACGCGCTGTGGTGGGGCCTGTGGGGCGGGTTCTTCATGGTGCTGCCGGACGGGCAGTTCTTCGTCATCACGCCAAACCAGACGTGGGCCCTGCTGTTCATGCAGTGGGCCGAGGGCATCGTCACCGCCATGCTGTTCATGGCGCTGTTCCAGCTCATTTACCGCCCGGCGGATGAAAGCTGGACCCAGCCAAAGGCCGATTGGACCCGCTTCCTCCTCTGGGGCACGACCAGCGCCGTTCTGGTGTTCGCGCTCGACATTCCTTTCCACCGGTTCCTGGCGCCGCATATCTTCACCGAATACCCGGCGCACGACTATCCACGTCGCCCGCCCGCCGAGGTGGCGGAGCTGATGTGGTTCATGGCCCTGACCTATCTCTTTCAGCTCAATTTCTTCTGCTACACGTTCCTACGCGTCTATCCGATGCGCGGCATGGGCAACGCGATCTGGTACGGGGCTTGGCTCGGCGTCTGGGTCGTCATCCCGAACATGCAGTTCTTCGTCGGGCTCGACAAATATACCTGGCACATGCTGGCCATCCAGGTGCCGGAAGGCGCGATCCTGACCATGATCATGATGGCGTTCTTCGAGCTCGTTTATCGTCCGAAAAGCCGGGCCGCGCTTGCGGCGGCATAGCTGGATTTCGCCGGAGAAGGTTCAAATCACGGCTTGAATGCGCACATAGGGCGGCATGAGCACGCCCCTGCAGCAGTTCGACATGTTCGCGGACGCACCGGTCGTCCCCGGCTTCGCCTATTCCAGCCAATTTATCGCGCCCGACGAAGAGGCGGCGCTGATCGCCCGCATCGGTGAGGTTGCGCTGACACCCTTCCGCTTCCAGGGCTGGCTCGGCAAGCGGCTGACTGCGACCTTTGGCTGGCGCTACGATTTCGACGATGCCAGCTTCGGCCCGGCCGAGCCGATGCCGGATTGGCTGCTGCCGCTCAGGGACCGTTCCGCCGCTTTCGCCGGGCTCGACCCGGCGGAACTGACCCAGGCCTCGATCAACCGCTACGACCCCGGCGCCGGCATCGGCTGGCACCGCGACCGGCCTGTGTTCGACCAGGTGGTCGGGGTCTCGCTCGGCGCGCCGGCCGTGCTGCGCTTCCGCCAGCGCATCCCCGGCGGCTTCCGGCGTGCGTCCGTGCCGCTGGCACCGCGCTCGGCCTATCGCATGACCGGCGAGGTCCGCCACGATTGGGAGCACAGCGTGCCTGAGCAAGACGGCACCCGCTGGTCGATCATGTTCCGCAATCTGTCGGAAAAGGGCGGGGGGCGGCTCGTTAACCCTTGAGATAATCCAGCAGCGCGACTGCCTGGTTACGCTCTGCATCGTGCGCGCTGTAGAGCAGCGTCACCGGCCCTTTGGCGATCAGTCCGAGTAACTGCTCCACGACTTGGCCATTACTGTCCAATTCGTCGCCGTAGCGTTTCCGGAACTCTGCCCACCGCGCCGGATCGTGGCCGAACCATTTGCGCAAGCCCGTGCTGGGCGCGATTTCCTTCAGCCATAAATCGAGGGCTGCCTTTTCCTTGGTCACACCGCGCGGCCAAACCCGGTCGACCAGCACGCGTGTCCCGTCACCTTTCGCCGCGGGTTCGTAAACACGCTTGATTGCGATGGTTTTGGACATGTGCGCTCCTTTTTGTCGGGCAACTGAGAAGCAATATGTGTCGCCGGTCTCTCGAAGGATGGAAGGCTATGATCGCAAAAACCGTCGCGGCAGCGTCAATCGCGCTCGCCATGTCCGCCAGCAGCGCGCTGGCGCAGGCGCCGTCCACCTCATCGACCACCACCTATCATTGGGCCGAGATCGACGGGCTCAAAATCTTCTACCGCGAGGCCGGCCCGGCCGATGCGCCTACCTTGCTGCTGTTGCACGGCTACCCGTCGTCCTCACGGATGTTCGACACGCTGATCCCGCTGTTGGCCGACCGTTATCACCTCGTCGCGCCCGACTATCCCGGCTTCGGCCAGAGCGAGGCGCCGCCGGCCGCAAGCTTCGCCTATACGTTCGACCATCTGGCCGAGGTGGTGGACAAGCTGACCGACAGGCTGGGACTCAAGGCCTACGCGCTCTACCTCCAGGATTATGGCGGCCCCGTCGGCTTCCGTCTGGCTGTCGCCCATCCGGAGCGGGTGCGGGCGATCGTCGTCCAGAACGCCGTCGCCTATGAGGAGGGGTTGGGGCCGGCCTGGGAAATCCGCCGGCAATATTGGAAGGACCGCGCCGCTTACGAGGCCAAGGTCATCCCCGGCTTCACCTCGCTGGCCGGCGCACGGGAGCGTCATATCGGCTCCAGCCCGCATCCCGAGCGTTACAATCCCGACACCTGGACCGACGAATACGTCCTGCTGTCCCGGCCCGGGAACCAGCAGATCCAGGCCGACCTGTTCTACGACTACCAGACCAACGTCGCGTCCTATCCCAAATGGCAGGCGTGGCTGCGCGAACACAAGCCGCCGCTGCTGGTGGTCTGGGGCAAGTACGACCCGTCCTTCTCCGTGAACGGCGCCGAGCCGTTCCGGCGCGACGTGCCTGACGCCGAGATCCATATAATCGACGCCGGCCACTTCGCGCTGGACGAAAAGGTCGATGAGATCGCCGCCTTGATGCGGACCTTCCTGGCGAAGCAGACGCTTGCACCGTAAGGGAACTACTTCGTCAGCGCCCGCTTCAGCGCCTCGACCGCGTCGCGGCGGAAGCGTTTGGTGACGTCGGCGTCGAAGGCGACGTCGAAGCCGTGATAGGCGCCGGGATAGACATGCAGCTCGGTCGGCACGCCGGCCGCCAGAAGCCGCTTGGCATAGTCGATATCCTCATCGAGGAAGATGTCGAGCGCGCCGACGCTGATGAAGGTCGGTGGCAGGCCGGCCACGCTTTCGGTCCGGGCCGCGGCGGCATAATGCGAGACGCCCTCGGCGCCCGGCGCGTGGCCCAGCAGCGAGTGCCAGCCGAAATGGTTGCTCTTGGCGTCCCAGATGAATTCGCCGGCGTAAGGGTGCGGCTCGGCGCGGGTCACGGTGCGGTCGTCGATCATCGGATAGATCAGCAGCTGGAAGACCAGCGGCACCTCGCCCCGGTCGCGCGCCAGCAGGCCCAGCGCCGCCGACAGGCCGCCGCCCGCGCTCTCCCCGCCGATGGCGATCTTGTTCGGATCGACGCCCAGCGACGCGGCGTTGGCGTGGAACCATTTCAGCGCGGCATAGCAATCCTCGACCGGGCCGGGATGCGGCGTGTCGGGCGCCAGCCGGTAATCGACCGTGCAGACCACGCAGCCGATCTCGGTCACGATCGCCTTGTTCGAGGCATCCATCATCTCCGGCGAGCCCATGACATAGCCGCCGCCATGGATATGGAAATAGCCCCCCTTGGTGCCGGTAACGCCCGGCGGGCTATAGATCAGCACCCGCACATCGGGCGCCCCAGCCGGACCGGGAATGCGCTTCTCCTCGACAACGACGTCCGAGGGCGGGGCGGCGGCGCGCTGCTGGTTCATCATGTCCGCCATCGCGCTCCGCACAAGGGGCAGCGTGACCAGCGACAGGTCGAACGGCGGCATATATTCCAGCGCAGGCAGCAAATCCGGATCGACGAGATGCTTGGTGTCCATGATGCTGCTTCCCTCTAGTGTCGGACGGTTGGGCAGGCTTACCGGTTGGAATGCCGGGAGGGAAGGGCCAAAATCTTCAGAGGATCGCGAGCTGGCGCCGTCCATGCTAGAGCGACAGGCCCTTACGAATTAGACGAGGCATCCATGCTGACAGTCCGCAGCGAGCAGCAGTGTTTCGGTGGCGCGATCGGCTTCTACAGCCACCAATCCGACGAAATCGGGGCGGAGATGCGGTTCTCGGTCTACCGCCCGCCGCAGGCCGGGCCGCTGCCAGTGCTGTATTACCTGGCCGGCCTCACCTGCACCGAAGAGACCTTCATGATCAAGGCCGGGGCGCTCCGCCTAGCCGCCGAGTTTGGTCTGATCTTGGTCGCCCCGGATACCAGCCCGCGTGGGCTGGGTATTTCCGGCGAGGATGACGACTGGGATTTCGGCACCGGCGCCGGTTTCTATCTCGACGCGGCGGCTGAGCCCTGGGCGCGCAACTACCGCATGTATTCTTACGTGGTGAAGGAACTGCCGTCGGTCGTCGCCGCCAATTTCCCGGTCCTCCCCGACCGCACCGGTATCTTCGGCCATTCGATGGGCGGCCATGGCGCGCTGACGATCGCGCTCAAGAACGCCGACCGTTACCGCTCAGTCTCCGCCTTCGCCCCGATTTCGAATCCCGTGGCGGTGCCGTGGGGCGAGAAGGCGTTCGGCAATTATCTCGGCCCCGATCGCTCGCGATGGGCGGAATGGGACGCCAGCCTGCTGATGCGCGCTAACCCCTATCCCGGTGACATCCTCGTGGATCAGGGTCTCGCCGACCAGTTCCTGGAAAAGCAGCTCCATCCGCAAGCCCTGGAAGACGCGGCCAAGGCCTCCGGCCAGTCCTTGACCCTGCGCCGCCATCCGGCCTACGACCATTCCTACTGGTTCATCCAGTCCTTCATTGAGGACCATATGCGCTGGCATGCGGATCGGCTGGCATGAGTGCGCGCCTGTTACGTCGGTAACGCGAAATCCTCGGATTGTGATTGTTCGGTAGCTTGGCGTCCGTAGCGTCCTCCCATCGCATCGCGCTTCGGCGGTGCTGCTTTGGAAGGACCGGGTCATGAAAATCCTTGTAGCCTGCACGCCCGCGACGGGGCATCTCAATCCGCTCATCGCGATCACGAAGTTCCTGATCGAGGACGGCCATGAGGTCGTTTTGCTTTCGGGCACCGCCTATCGCCGTCGTATCGAGAAATCCGGAGCACGGTTCCATCCGCTGCCCGGTAAAGCCGATGTCGATTTTTCCCACCTGCCGCATGTCGTGCCCGAGCTCGACGGCGTCGAGCCCGGGTTCGACTGGCTACGCATCGCGCTGGAAAGCGGCTTCATCAACAGGATCGCCGACCAGCACAAGGGTCTGTGCGAGGTTCTGAAGCGCTTCCCGGCCGATGCGATCATCGGCGACGACATGTTCTTCGGCCTACTGCCGATGCTGATGGGGGATCGCGCGGATCGTCCGGCGGTGCTGGTCTGCGGCACCTCGGTTCTCCATTGGCGACGGGAAGACAAGGCGCCCCTGTTCGTCGGCCTGCCGCCGGCCACGACACCGGCTGAGTTCGCTCAGTATGAGGGCATCGCCCGCGAATATTACGAGCGTGTCGACCGGCCGTCGCTCGGCGAGCTGAATGTCGTGCTGGAGACATTCGGTGTCGGCCCCCTCGATTTCCCGATGTTCGAGGCCACGGTGGCGCTGGCGGACACGTATCTGCAGTTGTCCGTGCCCGGCTTTGAGTACCCACGACCGGCGCCGGCATGTGTGAAGTTCGTCGGCGCGCTGCCGATCATCCCCGGCCAGGCTGAAATCCCGTCCTGGGCGGCCGATCTGGACCGTGGGCGAAAGGTCGTGCTGGTTACGCAGGGGACTGTGGCCAATCACGATTTCGGCCTGCTGGTCGGGCCCACCCTCCAGGCGCTTGCGCATGAACCGGACATTCTGGTGGTGGCGACCGGCGGCGGCCGTTCGGTCTCCACCATACCGGGGCCGATCCCCGAGAACGCGCGCCTTGCCGACTATATGCCGATGGAGTGGCTGCTACCCAAGGTGGACGTGCTGGTCACCAACGGCGGCTACGGGACCGTCAACCAGGCGCTGAGCCACGGCATTCCGATCATCGCCGCCGGGCTGACCGAGGACAAGGCCGACGTCAATGCCCGCATCGGCTGGTCGGGCGCGGGGATCGACCTGAAGACCAATCATGCCACCTCGGTGGCGATCCGGACGGCTGTCCGGACAGTGCTTGATACGCAGGATTGCCGCCGGCACGCACGGCGTCTGGCTGCGGAATTCGCTGCGATCGATACGAGAGCGGAGATCCTGCGCCTGCTGCGGCGGCATGAGATTGCCAAGGCGCGGGCGGCTTAGTAACGCGGGACGGAGCTATCTGGATGCCTGCAAGCTTTCGCCAGCTGCGTCCCGTCGTGAACGAGGAGCCGGATTTTATCCGGCTCCTCGGCTGCAGCGAACAGATCCGGTGCATTTCTGCCTGTACGCGGAAATCGCCGGTTCGGTGTCGCCCGATATGCTCCGGTCGGCGCTGATCCGGGTCCGCGAGCGCCACCCGCGGCGTGCGCATGAAATGAAAAAGGCCCGGGGCTTGCGCCCCGGGCCTTTCGTTTAGCCGGATTAACCGGGTTTTACGCGAACTGGTTCATCGTGTTGTGAACACCGCCGGCCTTCAGCGCGGCTTCGCCGGCGAAGTATTCCTTATGGTCGTCGCCGATGTCGGAGCCTGACATGTTCTGGTGCTTCACGCAGGCGATGCCCTGGCGGATCTCCTGGCGCTGAACGCCTTTCACATAGCCCAGCATGCCCTGGCTGCCAAAATATTCCTTGGCCAGGTTGTCGGTCGACAGCGCCGCGGTGTGATAGGTCGGCAGCGTGATCAGGTGGTGGAAGATGCCGGCCCGCTTCGCCGCGTCCGCCTGGAAGGTGCGGATGCGCTCGTCGGCTTCGATCGCCAGCGCCGTGCTGTCATAGTCCACGCTCATCAGCTTGGCCCGATCATAGGCCGCCACGTCCTTGCCGGCCGTCTTCCATGCATCATAGACCTGCTGGCGGAAGTTCAGCGTCCAGTTGAAGGACGGCGAGTTGTTGTAGACCAGCTTGGCGTTGGGAATGACTTCGCGGATGCGGTCGACCATGCCGGCGATCTGCTCGATATGCGGCTTTTCGGTCTCGATCCACAACAGGTCGGCGCCGTTCTGCAGCGAGGTGATGCAATCCAGAACGCAGCGGTCGGCGCCTGAGCCGGCGCGGAACTGGAACAGGTTGCTGGCCAGGCGCTTCGGGCGCAGCAGCTTGCCGTTCCGGTTCAGCACCACGTCGCCGTTCTGCATGTCGGTCGGCGCGATCTCCTCGCAATCCAGGAAAGCGTTGTACTGGTCGCCGATGTCGCCCGGGGTGTGGCTGACCGCGATCTGCTTGGTCAGGCCCGCGCCCAGCGAGTCCGTGCGGGTGACGATGATGCCCTTCTCGACGCCCAGCTCCAGGAAGGCGTAGCGGCAGGCGCGCACCTTGGCCAGGAAGTCCTCATGCGGAACCGTGACCTTGCCGTCCTGGTGGCCGCACTGCTTTTCGTCGGACACCTGGTTCTCGATCTGCAGCGCGCAGGCGCCAGCCTCGATCATCTTCTTGGCCAGCAGATAGGTCGCCTCGGCATTGCCGAAGCCGGCATCGATGTCGGCGATCACCGGCACGACATGGGTCTGGTAGTTGTCGACCGCGTCCAGCAGCTCTTCTTCCTTGGCCTTGTCGCCGGCGGTGCGGGCCGCGTCGATCTGGCGGAACAGGCCGCCCAGCTCGCGGGCGTCGGCTTGGCGCAGGAACGTGTACAGCTCCTCGATCAGGGCCGGGACTGAGGTCTTCTCATGCATCGACTGATCGGGCAGGGGGCCGAACTCGGACCGCAGGGCCGCGACCATCCAGCCGGACAGGTACAGGTACCGGCCCTTGGTGGTGCCGAAATGCTTCTTGATCGAGATCAGCTTCTGCTGGCCGATGAAGCCGTGCCAGCAGCCCAGCGACTGGGTGTAGTTGGCCGGGTCGGCGTCATAGGCGGCCATGTCGGCACGCATGATGTCGGCGGTATAGCGCGCGATCTCCAGGCCGGTCTTGAACCGGTTCTGCAGCCGCATGCGGGCGACCGACTCTGGGTTGATGCCGTCCCACGTGCCGTTCTTGCTGTTGACCAGCTGGCCCATGGCGATGATGTGATCCTGATAAGACATGATGATCGCGACCTCGAAACACAAAATACGATAGGCTGCCACTTAGGACGCGGGACGCGGCTTGTGAAGCTATTGTGCAGTGCACCTGTAATACCTTACAATCGATCTTTGTAAGGTTGTAAGACTGCACAATTTCAGGAGGCTAAGATGCCGCCTAGCCAACGGCTTTATGTCGGCCCCAGCTTGCGCCGCATCCGGCGGGACCGGGGGCTCACCCAGTCGGACATGGCGACGGACCTCGATGTTTCGCCGTCCTATATCGCCCTGCTGGAGCGCAACCACCGGCCGCTCTCCGCGGAGCTGCTGCTGAGGCTTGCCCAGACCTATCAGATCGACATGTCGACCCTGGCCGATACCGGCTCGGACGACGCGGTGCGGTTGCAGACGGTGCTGAAAGACCCGCTTTTTGCCGATATCGAGCTGCCGTCGCTGGAGACGACCGATGTTGTCACCAACTTCCCCGGCATCGCCGAGGCTTTCCTCAGGCTCTACACCGCCTACCAGGAAGAGCATATGGCTCTGGCAGACAGCGGCGCCGAGGCCCGGCCGGTGGCAGCCGGAAAGGCCGAGCCGCCCGACCCGGTCGCCGAATCCCGCCGCTTCCTGGCGGCGCGGCGCAATTGCTTCCCTGTGCTCGACGATGCGGCTGAGCGGCTGGCGCAGCGTGTGGGTGGCGCCGACGGGCTGATCGCCTATCTGGGCCAACGGCACAATCTCCAGGTCCGCCGGGTCCCGCCTGAGGTGATGGTGGGTTCGACCCGGCGGTTCGATCTCCATCGTCGCCAGATCCTGCTCGACGACGAGATGGACGGCGCCAGCCAGAACTTCCAGCTGGCGCTCCAGCTCGCCTATTTCGAATTGAGCAAGGAGCTGGATACCGTGACCCGTGACGGCACCTTCGCCACCGAGGCGGGGGAGCGGCTGACCCGCCGGGCGCTCGCCTCCTACGCCGCGGCGGCGGTGCTGATGCCGTATTCCGCTTTCGCCAAGGCGGCGGAGGTCCGGCATTACGATGT
>Ga0070665_100003627_pt1 | contig 16353 bp, 11 predicted proteins | sample KBSS13metaG_FD_65862 | JGI IMG/M metagenome (GOLD analysis project Ga0070665, IMG submission 65862) | Switchgrass rhizosphere microbial communities from Kellogg Biological Station, Michigan, USA - KBS S1-3 metaG | ecosystem: Host-associated > Plants > Roots > Rhizosphere > Soil ... | reverse complement strand
AGACATAGGCGGTGTAGTCGGGGCGCGGTTGGCTCACCATGAAATCGCGCCCGCCCTGCACGTTCGTCGATCCCGCCGTGCTGTCGTTCGGCAGACCATCGACGATGTTGTTCCACACATATATGGGCTCGAGAGCGTTTCCCACCGGCTGCACCGGGCTTGGGGGATCTCCTGAAAGGAGGCCCGACGTCCCCGACCCTGGTTGATCGACGCAACGGTAGCCGTGCTGATTCGCCGTGTTTCCGTCGTACGGGCCGCTGCCGTCACACGCGCCCCAGGGCGGATAACTGGGGCCGCCGCAGCCCGCGTCTGCGTCGCGGCAGTTCGACGTCTGGACCACCTTGTTGATCCATCCGGCCGAGGGGACCGCGACGTTGTTGCTGAAGAAGACACCGGAGCCGCCGCGAATCCACTGCACGTATGCAACGGAGTGCGAGCTGTCGAACGCATAGCTGTTGTTGTACACCTCAAGCCAGCGGACTCCGCGATTGCGCTGACTCGAGTCGGCACCGTGGCTGGTCCCGTTCTGGTTGTGAAGCGTGTTGTACCTCAGCACGACTCTGGCGCCGTCCAGGGCATCGATCGCGCCGCTCGAATTGGACGGGTTCAACTCCGTGAAATCGCAGTCCTCGACATAAACCGCTTTCTCACTCCCCGGATGCAGGGCTTCCGCCCAGGATCCATCTCCGTAGCCGTTTCCGCCCCACTCGGCGTGCGAGACGACGACGCCCTGCTTATAGTCGCCCGAGAACTTGCTGTGATCGACCACGCCCCACAGATAACCCTCGATCCGGATGCCGTTGGTCTGCTGAGCGGCGAAGCTCACATGATCGACGCGAAAGGCTCGCGCTGTCCCCGCGAGGCGCAGGTGCCCCTTGTTGAATACGCTCGGATCCGGCGTCGACGTCAAGCCCTGGATGGTCATGCTCGAAACACGAAAGTTTCGAGGTTGCGTGACGTTGAAGAAGATGAGGCTCGAGCCGTTGTTCCCGTTTTTCGGCACTCCGTCCTGCAAAATGGTGCGGTCGATCCCGTCTCCGATGAGCGAAATTCCCTTTGTCACATCCAACTCGGTCGTCCACGCACAGGTCCCGGCCGGAATCCTGACGGTGTCTCCGTCGGACGCCGATCCGACCGCGGCCCCAACTGAGGCTCGGCTGCAATTGGCGGCCACAACCGTAGCGGCCTCAGCCGGCCGGCTGACTGCGCCCCAGACGAAACAACTGAGCATCAATATCGAGTAGACCCGGAAGCCTGTCGGGTATGTCCTCTTTCGCAGCAAGGTCAGGGCCACGTGCTGCAAGCTGAGCTGTGACGGCGAAGGCCGATAAACCCCTTGTTTAAAGTCCGGTTTCTGCCTCAACCGCCCATGGCCTTCGCTGGCCAGCCGACAGATTTGAAACGCAGCCGAGGGAATCGGTTGTACTCGTCCCCCGCCCGGCCCACGGCGCGCGAAGACGCGCAGAATCGGTAACGAGTCAAATGTCATCATCGGTGCTCTGCCATTTCTGCGGCCAACGACCCCAATCGACGCGTCGAGCCGAGCGCGGTCTCAGGCGCAGAAGAGATCGGGCTTGGTCTCTCGAACCCCGGACCGGACGAACGCGATATTGATCAGGTTTTGCGACAAGCGCTCGAGCTCGTCGCGTCCGACGATCGCCCCCAGGCGCCCGTCGTGTTCCCGGACGTAGCGCGGCTCATAGCCCTTGGAGGCCAGCAGCTTGATGATCTCTCGCGGGTGGCCGCCGTGTGCGCCGGCGTGCGCGCTCTCCGTTCCATCCTGGTCGGCGGGAATCAACAAGGCGAGCTCGCACAGAATCAACCAGGGCGGGCACGCCGCGAACGTCTCTTCCATGCCGCGAAACGCGTCGAGCTCAGCGCCCTCGATGTCGATCTTGACCACATCGAGCCGGGTGATGCCGTTCGCTCGTCGATACTCGTCGATCGTCGTCATCGGAACGGTGACGCTGCTCGCGGCGTTCAACCACTCGAGCTTGTACAACGACGATCCGCCGACGCGTTCCGGATCGTACAGCTGCAGGGTCTTGCCGCTGTCGCTGCCGACGGCAACCGCGTTGATCACGATGTTCGCCTTGGGCTTGTTCATCTCCGCCAGGCGGCGCAGGTGAGGAATCAGGAACGGGTTCGCCTCGAACGAGTGCACCATTCCGGACTTCCCGCAAAGCGGCCCGACGAATGACGAGTAGAACCCGACGTTCGCACCCATGTCGAAGAAGGTGTCGCCCTGATTGACGGCGCGGCACAGCAACCTGACCAGCGGTCTCTCGTCTTCGTCCTGGTTGGTGATCGTCCCGACGAAGTAGAACATCGCGCAGATCGGCGCCAGCCGATCATCCTTGCCGCACGGCATCTTGCCGCCGGAGGAGAGCTCGATCACCCGCTCGAAGCCCTTCCCCTCGCGCTCGATGAGCACCGCGCCGAAGTGGCGGCAGAAGCTCAGCACCGTTCGGCTCGTCGGATATTTGTGACCGATGGTGCAGGTCATCTTCTCGACGGCGCCACGCCAGGGACCGGCGACGGCGAGCGTTGCCAGCATCCGCATCACGCGTCCCTTGACGGTCATCGTTGCATTCATGTTTGTCTCACTCACGCTCGCACCAATCTCCAATGCCGTTCTCCGCGTCGCTCGAGGAGCGGACGCCTGAAACGTGGACGACGCGTTCGTCGCCACGCGATGAAGCTCACACGCGTCGATGATCCGTCTGACGGAACGATGGAACGCCGGACACGCTCGGTTGTGGCCGCCGGTCGCCGGTCTTCATCCGGAACGAGGGGGTCTTTCTCGCCGTGCTGCCGAGCGGTTTCAGTGCCGGAGCCGCTACTGCTTGCTGCCGCTGAACTTCGTATTCGATCGCCACCATGAAAAACACGAAGAACGACATGTGAATCGCCTTGAAGGTGGCGTCGGTCAGATTGAAGGCGGCAAGGCCGAGCGCAAATGCCAACCGGAACGGCGCCACTTCGGCGGCGGCGAGCCTGGCGGGATCATCGGTGCCGGGCTCAATCAGCATTTGGCGGCGTGCTTTCATGTAGCACGAGAGGATCATTCCCAGCTGCAGCAGCACGCCAATCGCTCCGAGATTCAAATACATCTCGTAGTAGCCGTTGTGGGCCTGGTTCGGCTTCCACCAGAACTTCCTCCAGAGCCCGTCAACCCGCTCGCCCAGCCAGAAACTCTCGAAGCCGACGCCGATCACCGGGTTGGTGTGGATCTTCACGAGCTCTTCCCAGAGCTCGGTTCGCCCGGTGAGCGTCGTATCGCGACCCAAGCCTTCGATCACCGAGTCCTTGAGGTTGATGGACAGCTGCAGCCCGCCGGCGATCAGGGTGGTGACCACCAGCAGCCAGGTGAAGTGGCGTTTCAGCGCGGGCACCTTCATCCCGATGATCACCACCGCGCCCATCACGGTGGCGGCCAGCGAGCTGGCGCTGTGCGCAATCGACAGCAACCAGCCGATCGTACCCAGGAACACGAGGTTGATCAGCTTGTCCATCTTCTGGCGTTCGCTGACCGCGAACAGCGACATCAGAAAGAACAGGCCGAGCACGAGGCATTGGTTCCCCAGCGTGTTCTTGTTGGTCGTCACCCCGACGTTGAACGCCACGCCGGTCCAGATGTCGAATCCTCTGCCGAGCAGGGGGTAGTACTTGATGAACACCACCGAGAGAGGAACCAGGATGTAGCCGCATCTCCTGAAGAGCGCCCTGAAAGCCTTGTCGGGGTCCTTCTCGGTGTAGACGACCAGGGCCATGATGACGTGGCCGAACACCTTGTGCCACCGTTTGAAGGCCGTGAGCGGAAAGTCGGACCACGCGATGCTGACGAAGGTATAGAGCAGAAACACGGCGACGACGACGTTGCCGGCGATCAAGACCTGCCACGACACCTTCCGGCTGAGGACGATGACCAGGCCGCTGACGATGAGAAACAGGAAGACGTTGCGGTCGACCGGGCTGCCTTCGAGATACGCTTCGGCCGACGCCATCGACGTGACCCCGCCGCTCAGCCACTCGGAGGGCAGGCGTGAGCCGGTGATGCAGATCCAGGTGATCGGAATCCACAGTGCGTGCGAGACGTTGGGATTGTTCCTGATGTCGCGGATCAGGAGCCACGCCATGCCGGCGAGGCACAGCCCCAGTGCTATCTGAGGTGGCATGGGGAAATCATCAGGCGTCGCCCTCGCCGGTCAACGCCTTGCGCCCTTTGAGCGACTCGATACCGCGCAACCAGCTCGTTCTGAGGTGCTTCAACTTCACCTGGGTGGGTTCCGGAATGAGCTGGCGAAATCCTTTGTGCAGGCCAAGCCGGAGAGCCAGCTCGCCCCGCCGCGTCAGCGGCACGTAGTAGCGAGGCAGGCTGGTCCTCTCGAATCCGTTCCGGCGCTTGAACTCCGACAACGAGCCGGTGCCCCAGTTCAGATAGACCAGGTACGGCACCTTCTCCGCGGCGCACATCTCGACCGCTTTCGCGATCAGCGCATTGTTCGGACCCTTGTCGCGATGCGCGATCTTCGAGATGATCTGACCGGTCACGACATACTGGCCGGCAAACCCCAGCATCATGAAGCCGATCAGTTCATCGCCGACGTAGGCGCCGATCAACTTTTCGCGAAACAGATATCTCGAGAACTGGCGTTTGACGGTCTCGAAGTCTTTACCGTAATGCCAGAAGCGCCGGCCCTGCCGAATCGGGGTCTCGTTGAAGATGCTGGTCATGCCGCGCACGAACTCGTCGGTGTACTGCTCTTCTCTCGCGACCACGCCCATCTTGGCGGACTTCCGGATCAGGCCCCTGGTTCTCGACTTGATCTGGTTGTTCCACCACTCGTCGTAGCTGGCGATGGGCAGCGCGGCGATCTCGTCGGACTCGCGATAGTAGGGATATTTCGCATCCACCGCCGGCAGCCGCTGCCAGAAGGTGAAGATGTCCGCCTTTGGTGAGCCGGCTTTCAGCACGCCGATCATTTCCTCGGGATTGTCGAGGTCTTCGAACCACTCCTCTTGCAGCCTTGCTTCCCTGATCAGAGTGCCCGAAACGACGACGTCGTGCCCGTGAAGCTTCAGTACGGAAGTCATGCAGTTGCTCCGACCGTGGTTTGCCCGAGAGCCTGACGTCGAAGCCATTCTTCGAAGACCACAAGGCTGAACAACATCTTGTGGTTGTCGCTCTTTCTGGATCGATGTTCGTTCAAGAGTTCACGAACCGCCGAAGGCCGCAGGTATTGGTACATCAACGAGCTGGTGTCCAGGAGAATGTCGTCCATCTTCCCTCCGACGGACTCGCCAAACCACGAGTCGACGACATTGACCGCGAACCCGCGTTTCTTTCGCTTGAGCAGCTGTGGCGGGAGAAACGTCTTGCAGACCTGGCGATGCAGCCACTTTTGAGTGCCGCTACGTACCTTGAACGACGCCGGCAGCCGCTCCGCATATTCGACGATTTCCTTGTCGAGAAACGGCACGCGCAGCTCGAGGCTGTGCGCCATCGACAGCTTGTCGCTGTACATCAGGAGCTCGTCGGAGAGCGTCGAGCGCATTTCGAGGTACTGAAGGCCACCGAGCTCGTCGGTCTGCTCCATCAAATCGTCAAGACCCGCCCAGCTCTGGAGAATCGTATCGCCGGCATCAGGACCGAGGAGGCCGTCCCGGAACAGGCCGTCGACCTGAGCACCCGGCAGGATAGACAGGACGTGTTGATAGCGCCTCATACGGTCCGGAACGTCCAGCGCATAGACACCGCGCTTGAGTGTTTCGTTGCGAGGCAGCGCGGAGATCGCCGCGGAGATCGGCGCCCGTACCCAGCCTGGCAGCCCTCCCCACATGGCGCCGTATCGCACACCGAGATGGCGTTTGTATCCGCCGAACAGTTCGTCCGGCCCTTGACCGGTCAGCGCCACCTTGACGTCCTGGGCGGCGCGCTGGCAGACGAAATACATCGGCACGATCGATGACGAGGCGATGGGCTCCTCGAGGCACGCCACGATGCCGGGGAGTGCCTTCTCGAACGTCTTCTGGTCGATCTTCACCTCGGCGTGATTGGACGAGAACAGCGCCGCCGTCTCCGCCGCATCAGAAAGCTCATCGTCGGCGAAGCTGGATCCGTAGCCGACCGTGTAGGTCGGCCAGGACTCACCGTTCAGCTTCATGAGGGCCAGCAGCAGACCGGAGTCGAGGCCGCCGCTCAGGAGAAGGCCGACCGGCACGTCGCTCAGCAGGTGTCGCTTCAGTGCGCGCTTGTAGATCTCGAGCAATTCCTCGGTCGCCTCGGCGTCCGACTTCGCGGGCGTAAACGGTTTCGGCCGGTAGTTGTACCAGCGGCTCAGACGGCAGGCGCCATCCTCGATGCACAGCATGGTGCCGGCGGCGAGCTTCTGAACCCCTTTGATGATGGTGCGTGGCGACGGCGTGAATCGATAGCGGAGGAATTCGTTCACCGCGACCGGATCCACATCGGGCCGTTCGTACGTGCCGGCGAGCACGCTGCGGATTTCGGACCCGAAGTAGATGCGGTCCTGGTCGATTCGATAGTAAATGAGCTTGATGCCGAAGGGGTCGCGCGCGATGACCAGCCGCCGTCTCGTCGCGTCCCAGATCGCCAGGCCAAACATCCCGTTCAGGTGATTCAGAACATCGACCCCCCACTGCTTGTAGCCGTGGACGATCACCTCCGTGTCGCTCCTCGTCTGGAAGACGTGGCCGTAGCCCTCCAGCTCCTTCTTGAGCTCGGGGAAATTGTAGATTTCACCGTTGAAGACGACCCAGACGGAGCCTTCTGCGTCCGACATCGGCTGGTGACCACCCGCCAGGTCGATGATCGAGAGGCGGCGAAACCCCAGGCCTACCGGCCCATCGAAGTGGTAGCCCTCGTCGTCGGGTCCACGATGGACGAGACTGTTCGTCATCCGGGTGACCGTGCGAGGCAGCACCGGAGCGCCGTCACCGAAGTTGAATTGCCCGCAAATCCCACACATGTTGGAGCCAGCTCTCTTTCTTAGGACGCGTTGGTCGGCGTGCGGCTCGCGAGAAGGCTCAGGCTTCGGAACAACTGAGCCTGGGCCCATCGGTGCATCGGCACGTTGTCCCAGCCCGCCAGCAGCTGGCGCGAGCGAAACGATCCATCGGGCTTTCGCCAGCGGCCGAGCACGTCCCCTACTATGCCTGGTAGAAGGGCGTCAAAAGCCGGGAATCGTCCGCCCAGCAGCGCCGCCAGGTTGAGGCATTCCGCATAGTCGTACAGTTCCCTTCGATACACGGTCAGCCGCGGCGCGCGCGAGAACGGTTTCGGCAGCCCCTCGTCGAACAGGTTGTCGACGTAGTAGCGGACGCCACGCTCGAGCGCGGTGGTGCAGCGCGAACAGCCGGTGATCGCCTCGATCTTGGCGAGCGCCTTCATCACGAAGCAGGTGTGAAAGTGGTCGACGAAATCCCGTTTGCCGTCGGTCGAGTAGAACCAGGACCCGTCCGCGTTCTGCGACTCGAGGACGAAGTTGAGGTTGGCCTGAGCGACGCGCTGACAGGCCTCGTCGCCGAAATCGCGAGCCGCCATCGTGAGAAGACCCGCCCGGTAGGCACTGGCGTTGATGACGCCCCCCAGCTTGCCGGGCCGAGGTGTGTACGCCGTGCTCCGGCCGGTGGGCGACGTCTCGAAGTCCTCGTAGTCGTTGAGCGCGTGATCGGCGATGGATCGCATCACCACGCGCCACTTTTCGTTGTGGTCGAGGCGGTTGACGTCACGGAACGCTTCGTACACGTACGGCAGCGTCGTGATCATCGGCGTGCCGGCCGTGAGGGTTCCGTTCATCGTGACCCAGTCGAAGGGATAGCCCCAGGCGTGGTTCGCAAACCCTTGCGACCGCGTCGCGATCAGAACCTCGAGAAAGTGCACCGCGCGCTCGTGGTAGCGAGGTTGGCCGAGCGTTTCCGACAGAAACGCAAAGCCGCTCGCGTAGTGTGCGTCGGCGATGGGAAAGCGCTGGCGCTTCCAGAAGATCGCGCGGCTGGCTGGAAGAAAGGCCTCGCAGAGAATCATCGGCGCGACCGCGAGCGTTCCGACCTTCTTGTTCTTGTAATACAGCGCCTTCGCCGCCCGCCCCAGGTCGCCGGCGAAGAAGCTCTGATGATCGTGGGACGTCTCGCCGTACCGATCGAGCCAGTCGACAAAGGTCATGAGCGCGCTCAGGACCGCTTGTTCATCCGCCGGGTTCAGTCCCACTCGCGTGCTCAACGCGGGATGACCTGAAAACGATCGACCCGCTTGAACTTCAGCACGGACGACAGAATCGTCTTGAGCTTCTTCATCTGCTCGGTTCGATGAAACGCCATCAACTCCGGGCTCACCGGCCTCTCGACCCGGCGAACCATCGCCGAGACGTACCCGAGCCCGAGCGAAAGGCCCGCGAGGACGTAGGGCCGGTTCGTCATCTGATAGGTGGCTCTGAAGATCTCCCACGCCGGGCTGCCCCCGAGGTAGTAGTCCTTCTCGCCGTAGGAAAAGGCCGATGCCAGCCGCCCCCGCTCGGCCGTTCCCAGATGCCGATGGTGAAAGAACATTTTTTCGCGAAACTGCCGCGTCTTCCAGCCCTTCATCCGAGCCGTCGTCACCGCCATCCAGTCGATGCCGCCGGCCTTGTTCGGGATGTACCCGCCGATCTCCTCGAAGCACTGCCGCCGGAAGATCTGGCATTGCCCGGACACGTGGGTCTGGCCCTCGAAGCTGTTCTGATCGGAGCTGTAGCCGCCGTCCTCCCTGAACGCGGTACCGGCGACGCCCAGCGTCGGGTCGCCGTCGAACTGCTTCAGCAGGAACTCCATGTAGTCGGGATCGAATGACACGTCCGCGTCAAGGTTGCCCACGATCGCGAAGCCGAGATCCTTGACGCGCTCGAAGCCGGCGTTGAACGAATGGACCTTCGCCGCAAAGTTACGCTCGCGACGCACCGGCCGTTCGACGAGCTCGAGCCAGTCACAACGCCCGAGGTAGCGCTTGACGATCGCGCCGGTCGAGTCCGTGGACCCGTCGTTGACGATCACCCACCGCAACGGCGGCACCGTCTGCGCGAGCATCGACTCGATCGTTCGCTCGATGTACGCTTCCTCGTTGCGCGCTGGAGTAATCAGCACGTACGGCAATGTCGAGACGCGTTCGCTCACTGGTTCCTCATGTTCGTGTCGCCGACAGCCTGGACTCGCGCTGTTTTCGGGGCAATCGCCCGTCCACTCGAATCGATCCCGCCGGAACCGCATTCGTGAGCGGCGCCACGATGAACAGCTTCTGAATCAGCGCGATCGTCGTGAGCCTCTGGATATCGGTCACGTAGTTGCCGCGTCCTTCACGATGCGCGGTCAGCATCGCCCTGGCGCGGCCGGCGTCCACGTACGGCGTTTCGGCGGCGTTCGAGTGCAGCACGGAGCGCAGGTAGTCGAACAGTTCGTTCCGAAACCACATCCGGTAATGTTCGATCTTGTGTGTCCCGACGAACGGCAACGGCCGCCAGCTGTTCGGCAGGTGACGCTCCAGCCGGGCGAGCCAATGCGGCATCCCCGCTTCGTGGTACCACTCGCCCTTGAACAGCAGGTGGTTGTAGAGCCGGTTCGGAAGCGTCGCCCATGACGACGCCGTGCCGATGCGTCCCCGGTCGGTGGGAATGGAGGCGAGGGCCGGCTTTTGTTCGAGAATGAGCCTGTTCCACAGGCCGGGCGCCTCTCGAACCGCCGCGGGGGCCTGATACGCCAACGCCACGAGATCGTTATCGGTATATGGCGAGCGAACCGTCAACTGCGATTGCGCGGCGTTCAGGCGGCCGTGAAGGTTCCAGGGAATCTCCTGAAACGCGGCGAACGTCACCTGGTGTCGGCTCTTGACCGCCGCGAACGATCGCGCAGCCGCCTGAATGTGCGGGACGAAATCCGGATTGAACAGCCCGGTGGAGATGTGTGACGGCTTGAAGGTGCTGGCGCCCCGGAGGATCTCGCTGCCGTAGTTGCCGGTGATGCGGACCGGGGCGATCGTGCTGGCCAACCCTGTCAGGTAGACCTCGTGCGTGGCGCCCAGGTCCAGCGTCCCGTCCGTGAGCCAGATCGTTTTCTCGGCGCATTCCGAAAAGCGGCTCAGGAAATTCTGGTCGAGCCTCAACACTTGATGGCGATAGCCGCAGGCTGATGCGACGTCAGCCGCAATCCGCACGTCGTAGCAGTCCCGATACATTCCCCCGTAGGTGTAGGACGCTCGAGCGTGGCCGGCTTGATCGGCACACGCCATGATGATCCGTGTATCGACGCCGCCTGTGAGAGAGACCGCGACCTCGGATGTGCCGGCAAAGTGCCGGCGCACCGCCCGGGACATCGTGCTCTTGAGCCGGTCGTAGAAATCATCCTCTGAGAGGGACGGCTGGCTCTCCCACTCGTCGGGCGTGAAGTACCGCTTCTTCTGAATCTCGGTCGGCCGGGTAATCGTCCACGCCGACCCGCCAGGCAGGAGCGTGACATCCTGAAAGAGCGTCCGATCGTTGAATACCGAACCGAACGCCACGAACTCGCCCAGCGCCTCCGGATTCAGGTTCCTCGTGCCGGGCTGAATCGCGAGCAGCGCCTTCGCTTCGCTGGCAAACGCCAGAACGTCGGGCGATTGGGTGCAGTAGATGCGATGAATCCCGAACCGGTCGTTGAAAAGAAGCAGGCTCCTGGCCTTCAGGTCGACAACAGCACCGGCGAACCATCCGTTGAGGTCGCGCAGCGCGCGGTCGCCCCGCGCATCCCACTGGGACAGCAGCGCCTGGCCTGGCTGGGCGATCTGGGCGCCGTCGGTGAAGGTCTCACCGGCAAGCACGACGACCTGATCCTCGCGTGCGTTGACGATGGGATTGGTGTCTTCCCCGAGGCGAGAGTCCGCGACCCACGCCAGATAGAACCCCAGCTCCGGGACGCAATAGGTCCCATAGGTGTTGAAACGCTCGTGCAGCATGCTGCCGATCATCGACGCCAGCAGCTCCTTCGCTGCTGCCGCCGGCCGGTGCGTTACGATTCCGGCGATACGACCCATGGATCCTGGTTCATTTGGTGATTCAGCTTCGCGACGGTCCAGACTTCAGTCCACGCTTACGACGACGAGAGTCGATAGAGAAAGCCATCCCAGTTCGACGTGGCAAGGCTCCTGAGGCGGGGCAGGATGCGGCTCATCTTCGTCGCCGCGCTATATCCGAACAGTGATTCAACCGGCCGATACTTCCACTTGAGACGAGGCGGGTGGAGGTCTCCGCCGAGGCTGCGCGCCAAGGTCTGCGCCTGTTCGATGATATCGAGTCTATCCGGATAGAAATAGGGCATCCAGTCCTGGAGCAGCTGCACCGCCGCGGCGCGCGTTCTGGCGCTATCCTCGAGCTCCAGCAGGTAGTTGATGCATTTCACTTTCGAGCGATACAGGGCGTTCAGTGCCCTTTCGGATCCCGCCTGGCTCAGGCTGCCGAAATTGCCGACGCGATAATAGGTCCGCGCATCCTTCACGAACTTCACGCCCCTGCTCTTCATCGCCATCCTGCAGAAGTACTCACCGTCGTCGTCCGGCGATCCGATATCGGTCCACGGTCCGGTCGCTTCCGTGAGCTCGCGGCTCACCAGCCAGGCGTCGGTCTGAAAACAGGCGTTCTCGTTGAAGCGCGTCAGGAAATAGTCGATCGGCGTGAGGTCGCGCCAGAGCGACGTCTCGACGAACTCCGCCTTCTGGTGACGATAGAAAAAAGTGCCGAATGGGCACGACAGCAGCACCTTGGGATCGCCAATTTCGTGCGCCACCTTCATCTGTTGCGTGAGCTTGTCGGGATCGAGGAGGTCGTCCGCGTCCAGCCACTGGATGAACGCCCCCTGCGCCAATTCGAGGGCGTGGTTCCGCGCCACTGGCGCACCCGCGTTGGGCTGCGTCACGACTTTCACGGACGGGCTCTCGAAGGACCGGCAGACCTCGAGAGTCCGGTCTTTGGAGCCGTCGTCCACGATGATGATTTCAGTGTTCGGCCACGTCTGCTGCAGAACCGAGCGAATGGTGTCGGGAATCCAGCGTTCGGCGTTGTAGGCCGGGATCAGGACTGAAATGAGTTCAGGCATAGGTCAGAGTTCGGGAGAGGTCCCGCAGGTCGTCTGGTAGCTCGCCGAGATGGTGGCGGCAATCGACTCCCAGGAGTACCTCGAGTTGGCAAAGCTGACGATGTCACGTCGAGTGCTGTCGCGCTGTGCGAACAGCTGGCTGCCGAAGAACGTCTTCAGCGCTCGTGCGAGGTCGGTGGCGTCGGAGGACCGGCACACGAACCCGGTTCGTCCTTCGACGACGTCTTCCGCCATGCTGCCGGCGTCGGTTACGACGGCGGGCACGCCATACCGGTACGACGTGAACAACACGCCGGTCTGGTAGATATACACGTACGGCAGCACGCAGACGTCAGCCGCCTTGAAGAAGACTTCCACTTCCTCGTTCGGGATGTATCGGATCTCCGGCAGGACCGCGGCGTCGAGCCGCTGTTCGGAAATGAGGTCGGTGATCTTCTTCCAGTAGGGCTGAGCTTCCTGCCCTTTGATGTTGCCGGCGACGACCAGCTTGAAGCCGTCTCTCGGGTCGGCGCGGGTCAGAATTCCCAGCGCCTCGACGAGGTACTCCAATCCTTTGTAAGGCGCCAGGTTGCCGAAGAACAGCGCGACCCGTTCGTCGACGCCGATGCCGAGCTTGCGGCGCGCCTCGAGGCGCGTCAGCGCCGTATCGGTCGGGAGCACATTGATCCCGAACGCATGAACCGTAATCCTGTCGCCCGGCACGCCGAAATCGCGTTCGAGCTGGGCCTTCATCTTCGCGGTGTGGACGAAGATGTGGTCCATCATGTGGTACATGAACCGCAGCGAGGCGCGGCTCACGAACCCGCTCTTGCCGTCACGCACGTCGATATCGACGTTGTGAACCGTGAAGAACAGCGTCTTCCCCAGCAGCTTGTAGTACCCGGTCACCACGATTCTGTCGAACACCTTGAAGGTGTTGTGCCAGAGGATGTGGAACGCCTTGGAATCGGTCCGCGCCGCGTACCAGGCGAGCTTGAGGTAGGCCGAGAGGACGCGAAGCACCTTGTGATGCAGCGGCTTCTTCGAGTCCATGTTGCCGTGGACGTTGATGAACGTGACGCCGGAGTTGCGAAACGACTCCGACGTCAGGAATTCCGTGCTGCCGATCACCTCGACGCGAAGACCTTGCTGCGCCAGCGCCACGGTCAACGGGATGGCGTACTGCGTGTCGCCGCCACCGGTCAGGACGGAGACAGTGCGACCCGGCTTGCTCGCCGGGACGGCCCGGTCGCGGCGGAGTCCCCGAGCGTCGGATCCGATCACGTCCTGACGTTCAACCACGGCTGGCATGTTGGAGCACGTCCTGTCGGCTGGCTTTCCGGTTCAGTTGGTCGAGAATCGAGTCCATGATTCGCTGCGTCAGAATGATTTCGCGGTACGAAATGGGCAGTGGCTGGTCGTCGGCGATAGAGCGATAGAAGCGCTCGATCAGCCCTCTCATCCCCTCGTTCATGTTGAGGCGGCCGGTCACGAACTTTCGCACGTTCCCCAGCGCATTGGCCATGAGCTGGTATGACAGCGCCGCGGGCGGGATGAAGTTCTGCAGGTAGCTCTTGTGCTTCTTCCCATCCAGCTTGATCAACGTGTGGTGATCGTCATCCAGCAACAGGCCGTTTTTCGGGCCGAACAGGCGCAGCTGCATGCACTGCGGTCGCATCTGACTCGAGAACGTAAAGAATGCGGTGGTCGATTCGTCTCGAACCACGACGCGAAGCTCGTCGACAATGCTCGTCTCGCCCAGGCTCCTGAGGAGCGGGCTGGTGGCACCGTGAGCGGTCACTTCGGGGTCGTCAGACTGCATGAATTCTGCGATGCGGCAGATGCCGTGGCTGATGATGTTCTGCAGCAGCCCGCCCGGAAGAGACCTCACCCAATGGGAGGTGTCGGTCAAGAACGCCTTCGCGTAGGTCGGATCGCCAAGGTCGTAGCAGTAGTAGCTTTCGATGTGGACCGGGGCGCCGCCGAGGTACCCGCCAGCCACCAGCTCGCGCATGCGAACGGCGGGGTCGGTGAACTGATAGTTGTGGTCGACGCAGACTTTGACGTTCCGCCGCCTCGCCGCGTCGAGCAGTTTCGTCGCCTCGAGCGAGTCCATCGTAAACGGCTTCTCGACGAAGACGTGGCAGCCGGCCTCGATGCAGCGCAGCGCCGTCGCGTAGTGGCTGGTCGGAGGCGTCGTGATATGGACGACGTCGGGCTTCGCCTCCGACAGCATCTGATCGAGATCGGCGTAAGGCTTGGTGCCGGCGAAGCGTTCGTGCATCTGCTTCGCCATGAGCGGCTCGGCGTCGAGGAAGGCGACGAGCTGGCTTCCGGCAATCCGCTGGACCTGGCGCGCGTGTTCGTCGGCAATCTTGCCGCACCCGACAATGGCGATTTTCAACATGATGCCGCGCGATTCTTGCGGAGGTAGGCGTAATACTCAGGCGCCGCGTCGGCGAACGAGAGCTTCGGCCGCCAACCGGTCGCCTTCAGCTTCTGGTTCGAATAATGATTCCCCTTCCAGTACGCGGCGCACCGGCGCCGGTTGAACACCGGAGGGAACTGGCCTTCGGACCAGCGGGAATGGCTCTCCCAGAGGTGGCAGAACAGATAGAAGATCGGATAGGGCACGCTCAGATACTTCATTGGCTCGACGTGCTTCACGTACCCGGCCATGAACTGGCGGCTGGTGGGCACGTCGTCGTCGATGACGTTGAAGACCTGACCGTCGGCGTCCGCGGAGAGCCCAGCGTGCACGATGGCATCCGCACAATTCTTCACGTGCGTGAAGGGGATGCGGTTTCGGCCGCCGAGATGAAGAAAGAGGCCGAAGGTCCCGATCCCCACTCTTCCCGTGACGTCCGGTTTCCCCGGGCCGTAGACCGCCCCGGGCCGGAGGATGACGTATGAGAACTTGTGCCTGGTCGCGTAGTCGATGACGAGCTCGTCCTGTTTGAGCTTGGCGTAGGCGTAGGGCTCGCTCCGCGACATGTGATCCTGCTCGAGCGGGCACGTCTCGTCGACCGCGTGGCGCCGCTTGAGCAGGAGATTGGAGTAGACCGACATCGACCCGACGTTGACGAAACGCTTGAGAAGATGCGTCTCGTTGAGCGCGTCGAGCAGGTTGCGCGTCGTGACGACGGTGTTCAGGAAACAGCCCGGAAACGACTTTTCGGCGATGCCCGCGGCCAGGTGGAAGACCAGCCGGACATCGCGCGCGCAGGCGGCGCAGTCCCGGCTGGACTTGAGATTGCCCTCGACCAGTTCGACCCGAGCGTCCGGGTAGCTGGCGACGATCGACAACAGCCGCTCGGTCTTGCTGGTCGCGGACCGTACCAGACAGCGAATGTTCCGAAACCCCCTGGACAACAGGGTTTCAACGACACGGCTGCCGATGAACCCGTTCGCTCCCGTGACCAGCACGAGATCGTCGGCGCTCGCGATCAGCCGTCCCGTTGAAATGCTCTCGTTGCCCATGCTTTGTGCCCTCACATCCAGACTCGTATTCAAGCGGTGGCTCAGCCCGTTACTTGCCTGCCATGAACCGCTTGACGCTGTCGCACACGTGCACGACCTCGGCTTCGGTCAACTCGGCGAAGATCGGAAGCGACACGATTTCCGCAGACGCCTTGGTGGCCTCCGGGAAGTCCGACGGCTTGTGACCGAGATAGCTGTAAGCCGACAGGTTGGGCAGCGCGATCGGATAGTGAATCCCGGTGGAGATGTTCTGCTCCTTCAGGAACTCCTGGAGCGGTTCGCGCAGCTCGGGCTTCACCTTGATGATGTAGAGGTGATAGACAGCCTCCACTTCCGGCAGTTCCACCGGGGTGACGACGCCGGAGTTCGCCAGCAACTGCGAATACAGGCGGGCCCAGCGGCGCCGCGCCTGCGTCCAGGCCGGCAGGTGCTTCAACTTGACGGAGAGAATGGCTGCCTGGATCCCGTCGAGGCGGCTGTTGACCCCTTCGAAATCGTGGTCGTACTTCTTGACGCGGCCGTGATTGGCCATCATCCGCGCCTTCGCCGCCCACGCCTCGTTGTTGGTCACCAACGCGCCGGCGTCTCCGTACGCGCCCAGGTTCTTGCCCGGATAGAAGCTGAAGCACGTGAAGTCGGCGAGCTCGGAGATGGGACGTCCCTTGTAGGTGGCGCCATGAGCCTGCGCCGCGTCTCCCACCACACGCAGCCCGTGCTTCTTCGCCAGGGCCAGAATGGGATCCATGTCCGCGGGCTCGCCGTACAGATGCACCGGCA
>Ga0070665_100003626_pt1 | contig 16353 bp, 15 predicted proteins | sample KBSS13metaG_FD_65862 | JGI IMG/M metagenome (GOLD analysis project Ga0070665, IMG submission 65862) | Switchgrass rhizosphere microbial communities from Kellogg Biological Station, Michigan, USA - KBS S1-3 metaG | ecosystem: Host-associated > Plants > Roots > Rhizosphere > Soil ... | reverse complement strand
GCCAGGTAGCTGTACATGTCCCGGGTGAACAGCGGCGGCGCCACCAGCACCGGGAGCATCCACACCAGCGCGGTGACGAGCACGGCCCGACCGCCCACCCGCCGAGCCAGCACGTCCCGGCCCAGCTTGACCCAGGCCCAGGCCATGAGGACCACGCCGAGGTACATCAGCGCGGTGGCCAGCTCGTGGCCGTGCCCGTAGCGCCAGAAGCCCAGCGGGGAGTTCGTGAGGATCGGGTCGTGGATCAGCGTGCCACCGCCGCCGGTGCCGCCGATCAGCAGCAGCACGGCGGCGCCGAAGCCGAGCCAGAGGGGCCCGCGGGGCGGGTCCCCGAGCCGCGCCCGGAAGCCGGGGCCGGTCGCCCGGGTGGAGTCCGGGTCGGCCTCGGGCACGGACGGGACGGGGGCGTCTGCGGGCGCCGGGAGATCGACCGGGTCGGTCGACTCCGCCCCGGCTGCCGGTCGGGTGGGCTGCGCGGTCATGTCGTCGCCCATGCTCGCACGGCCCCCCTAGCGGCCCGTCCCCGCCCCGGTGACCCGCTGGGCCGCCAGCCGTCCGGAGAGGACGACCGGCGGGATCCCCACGCCGGGGGTGGTCCCGCACCCCGCGAGCACCACGTTGCCGTGCCTGCGGGGCAGGTTGCGCGGCCGGAAGGGACCGGTCTGGGCGAACGTGTGTGCCGCGGAGAACGGGGTCCCCGCGGCCAGGCCCTGTGCCGCCCAGTCCGCGGGCGTGACGAGGTGGGAGGCCTCGACGTCGACGTCGATGCCGCGCTGGTGGAGCACCCCGAGCAGCTCGTCGAGGTACGCCGGGCCGACGCGGGCCCAGTCCAGGTTCCCGACCTCCAGGTTCGGGCACGGGGCCAGCAGGAACAGCAGGTCGCGGTCCGGCGGGGCGAGCGTCGGGTCGGTGGCGGTGGGCCGGGTCAGCAGCAGCGACGGGTCGCTCATCAGCCTGCCCTCGTCGATGATCTCGGCGAAGGTCCGCTCCCAGGCCGCCCCGAACGAGATCGTGTGGTGGGCGAGGTCCAGCGGCTCCCGCACGGCCAGGTGCGCGACGACCGCGCTGGGCGCCCAGCGCAGCGGCACCGGTCGCCGGGGCGCGCGGCCGAGCAGCCGGTAGGCCTCCGGGAGGTCGGCGGTGAGCACGACGGCGTCGCACGGCAGGGCCTCGGTCTCGCGGCCGTCGGCGGTGTGCCGGACCGCGGTGACCCGGTCGCCCCGCCAGGTGAACCCCGTGACCCGACGGCCGGTGACCAGCTCCGCACCGGCGTCGACCGCGGCGGCGGCCAGCGCGTCGCCGACCTGGCGCATCCCACCCTTCGGGAACCAGACGCCCGCCACGGTGTCCATGTAGGCGATCACGCCGTACGCGCCGAGCGCCTTCGCGGGCGCGACGCCCGCGTAGAGGGCCTGGAAGGAGAAGATCCGACGGAGCCGCTCGTCCGGCAGGTAGCGGGCGATCCGCGGGCCGAGCCTGCCGAACCCGCCGAGCGTGGCCAGCCGCAGCAGGTCCGGCCCGACCAGCGAGAACGGGGAGTCCAGGTTCGCGCCGATGAAGGTGTCGATCTCGGTGCGGTACAGCTCGGTCAGCCAGGTCCGCAGGTCCCGGTAACCGAGGGCGGCCTCGGGACCGCAGACCTTGCGGACCTCGGCCTCCATCGCGTCGGGATCGTCGTGGACGTCGATGGTGGAGCCGTCGGCGAAGACGGTCCGGTAGGCCGGGTCGAGCCGCACCAGGTCCAACCGGTTCTCCAGGGAGTCCCCGACGGCGTGCAGGGCCTCGTCCAGCAGCCCGGGCATGGTGAGGACGGTGGGGCCGGTGTCGACCCGGTAGCCGCCCGGCAGGTCCATCCGGCCCGCGCGGCCGCCGGGATGGGTCTCGCGCTCGACGATCGTGACCCGGCGGCCCGCGCCGAGCAGGTGCAGGGCGGCGCACAGGCCCGCCAGGCCCGCCCCGACGACCACCACGTGGTCGGTGGGGCCCTGGACGGTCCTCACCGGTGCCGTCGGGTGGCGCTGACCGCCAGTTCCTGCAGCGTCGTGGCGGCGGGCTCGTCGATGTCCGCGGTGGTCAGCGCGTCCAGCGCGGCGCCGGTGAGCGCGGCGATCCGCTGCTCGACGGCCTGCACCGCTCCCAGCTCGAGGAACAGCGTGCGCAGCCGCTCGACGGTCTCCGGCGCCAGCTCCGAGGCACCCAGCGCGGCGGTGATCTCGGCGCGGGCGGGCCCGGCCTTCTCCAGGGCGAGCGCGAGGAGCAGGGTCCGCTTGCCCTCGCGGATGTCGTCCCCCGCCGGCTTGCCCGTGACCTCGGGGTCGCCGTAGACGCCGAGCAGGTCGTCCCGCAGCTGGAAGGCGACGCCGATGTCCGCGCCGAAGCGGCGGTAGGCGGTGACCAGGGTGTCGTCCGCCCCGGCCAGCAGCGCGCCGAGGTGCAGCGGGCGCTCCACGGTGTAGGCGGCGGTCTTGTAGCGGTCGATGCGCAGCGCGGCGGCCGCGGACTCGTCCCCGGTGGCCTGGGTGTGCACGTCGAGGAACTGGCCGCCGAGCACCTCGGTGCGCATCCCGCGCCAGGCCTCGGCGGCCCTGTCGAGGGTGGCCGAGGGCAGCCCGGAGTCCCGGTACAGGTCGTCTGCCCAGGTCAGGGCCAGGTCACCGAGCAGGATGGCCGCGGCGGCGCCGAACCGGGCGGGCGGGCCGGACCAGTCCGCGTCCGCGTGCCGGGTGGCGAACTCGACGTGCACGGTCGGCCTGCCGCGCCGGGTCGCGGACGCGTCGATCAGGTCGTCGTGGATGAGGGCTGAGGCCTGGATGAGCTCCAGCGCGCTGAGGGCGCGGAGCACGGCGTCGGCCTCCGGGGCGGCGGGGTCACCGCCCGCGCCACGCCAGCCCCACCAGGCGAAGGTGGGCCGGATCCGTTTGCCGCCGCCCAGCACGAACCGGGCGAGCGCGTCGACCGCCTCGCCGAACACGGGTCCGATGGCGGCCGCCTCGCCCCGGCGCGCGGCGAGGTAGCGCTCGAGCTCCCGCTCGACGCGGTGCCGCAGCTCGGCGGACCCGTCCGGCTCCGTGGGCTCGGCGAGGTCCGGCAGGGCACCTGAGGAGCGCCTGCGGGCCCGGTCGTCGGTCTGGGTCGAGGGGTGCGCCACGCGGCCGAGCGTATCGGCGGTGGGGCGGGACGGCGCGTCGAGCCGGGCGGGACCGCCGTAGGCTGGCCGGGTGACCACGCGAACCGCGCAGCCGCGCACCTCCGTGATCGACCGGATCGGGACCGCGGGTCCCGTCTTCTCGGTCGAGTTCTTCCCGCCCAAGGACGAGGCCGGGGAGGCCGAGCTCTGGCGGGCGATCCGCAGGCTGGAGCCTCTGGACCCGGCGTTCGTGTCGGTCACCTACGGCGCGGGCGGCTCCAGTCGGGACCGCACGATCCGGACAACGGCCCGCATCGCGACGGACACCACCCTCGTCCCCATGGCGCACCTGACGGCCGTGTCGCACTCGCGCGCCGAGCTGCGGCACGTGATCGGGTCGTACGCCGCCGCGGGGATCAGCAACATCCTCGCCGTCCGGGGGGACCCGCCGGAGGGCCCGCTGGGGGAGTGGACGCCGCACCCCGAGGGCCTGACCTACGCGGACGACCTGGTCCGGCTGGTCCGGCGCTCCGGCTCGTTCTGCGTCGGCGTGGCGGCGTTCCCCTACCGGCACCCCCGCTCGGCGGACGACGAATCGGACCTGCAGCGGCTGCTCGGCAAGATCCGGGCGGGCGCGGACTTCGCGATCACCCAGCTGTTCTGGGAGCCGGACGGCTTCCTGCGGCTGCGGGACCGACTGGCGGCCGCCGGGTGCGAGGTCCCGCTGCTGCCGGGGATCATGCCGCTGCTGTCCGCGCGGACCCTGCAACGTGGGCCGGAGCTCTCCGGCGCGCCGCTGCCGCCCGGGCTGGCCGAGCGGATGGCCCCGCACGCGGACGACCCGAAGGCCTTCCGCGCCGCGGGCCTGGACCTCACCACCGAGCTCTGCGAGCGGCTGCTCGCCGAGGGGGTGCGGGGGCTGCACTTCTACACGCTGAACCGCTCGCTGGCCACGGCCGAGCTGGTCGGGCGGCTCGGCCTGGGCCGGACCGCCGTCACCGCCTGACGGGCGGGTTCCGGGTCCTCCTGGCCAGCAGCACCACACCGGCGACGACGAGCGCGACGACCGCGGCCAGCCCCAGGGTCCAGGCCGTGGCCGAGGGGGCCTGCGGGTCGTCGTAGGCCACGACGGCGCTCACGTCCCCGACCTCGCCGGGGGTGAAGGTCCAGCTCACGGTGCCCGCCTCGGAGTCGCCGTTGGTGTCCAGCACCTCGCCCGGGAAGCTGATCTTGAGCTGGAAGTCCGCCCGGTCCACCGGGACCGTGGTGAGGTCCGCGGCGCCCTCCAGGACGATCCGGTTGCCCGCGCGACGCAGGGTGAGCTGGGTCCGGTCGTCGCCTGCGCCCGCGACCGAGGTCAGCCGCCCGACCTGGTCGAAGGTCAGCCCGGTGAACCGCAGGACCGAGCCCGCGTAGCCGTCCTGCCGGTACTCGGTGACGTCCACGTCCGACGCGAGGTCGGGCGGCAGGGTGATCTGCGGCGCGGGGCCGGAGTCCGGGGTGGCGATGACGACCTCGCCCGCCACCGTGTCGTTCGGCTGGACGGCGAGGGCGGCCCGGATCCGGGCACACCCGCCCAGCGCCGCCACGGCAAGGACCACGAGGAGCAGGACGGACACGGCGCGGCGCAGGCGGTGGGGCGGGCGATCAGGCACGGGGTCATCGTGCCGGCTGGGTCGGCGGATCGCGGACACGCCTCGCGGCGGCCCACCCCTTCGCCCTCCTCGCGGAGATGCGGTCGGTCAGGCGCGGGGCGGTGGGGGAGGAGGGAGCGGGAGGCGGCGCCCCAGGACCGCGAAGGGGCGGCTGTCGCCGGTGAAGCGGTGGTCCCGCAGCACGTCCTCGAAGCCCAGACGGCGGTAGAGCCGCCAGGCCCGGCCGGGCGGGCGGGGGGCGTGCTCGGGGGTGGAGAGCAGGACCATGTCGTGCCGGACGCCGTCGAGCAGGGCGCGGAGCATGCCCTCGCCGAGCCGCGAGCCCTGGGCGTCCGGGCGGACGTGCAGCTCGGTGAGCTCGAAGTAGTCCCGCAGCCAGTCCGGCTGGCCGATCTCGCGGGACATGCCGCGGGCGGCGAGCCCGCGCCGGACCTCCTCGAACCACCACTGGCCGTGCCCGCCGGAGTAGCCGTAGGCGATCCCGATGAGGTGACCGCCCGGGTCCAGCCAGCCCGTGCAGCGCCAGCCGGGCCGCCGGGAGTGCTCCAGCCAGAGGTTGCGCCGCTGGCGGGCCGTGCCGGGCGGGTAGCCCATCGCGGCCACGTAGACGTCGAGCGCCTCGCCGAGGTGGTCCGCCAGCTCCACCGACGACAGCGGGACGAGCCGCGGCCGGGCGGGCGCGGCCGTCACGCGCCCACCGCCCCGGGGCGGTGGGCGGATCCGATGGCGGTCGGTCCGGTCACCCGGCCATCTCACCACGGAACGTCGTCCTCGGGTCTGTCGCGGTCCGTCGTGGTCCGTCGTGGCCGGCCGCTTTCTGTCGGTGTGTCCTGGTAGATCCGTCCTGTGCACAGCGTCGCGGCTCGACTTGACTGCGGCGTGCGAAGGCGCTTCACTGGAGGAGTCGAACAGATGTTCGATCCAGGTCGGTCCCGGGTTCGGGGTGGGGGAAGCACCCCGTCCTCGGGTCGGTCTGCGCTGTCCGTACCGGTCCCCGCCCGCCCGCACAGGCGGGGACCGGTGCCCACGTCCTGCCGGGTCCCAGCCGGCCGGAAGGGGAGTGAATCGACCCATGAACACCTTCACCCGGGTGTTCGGGCCACGCGAGCCCGCCCCCATCTCGGTCCGGTGGTTGGGGGGCGAGCCCGTCGAGTTCGAACGCAGGCCCGCCCGGCGCGGCTCGCGCTACCTGGTCACGGAGGTCCGGGAGCGGTGGATCGAGGAGTCCCCCTGGCCGTTCCCGTCGCCGATGCCGGTGGGCGGGGACCGGATGCGGTGCTGGCGGGTCGAGGCCCGGTCTGCGGAGTCGCCGCAGGAGCCCGCCCGCGAGTTCGTGTTGCGGATGCGGGCGGGGCCCGGGGTGTGGGACCTGGTCCGGGTGCCGGACGCGGGATGAGCAGGAGAGCGGAGGAGAAGTCATGACGGTCATGGTCGAGCGGGCGCCGGGCGCCCCGGTGTCGAGGTCGGCGCTGGCGCTGTTGCGCCAGGCCGCGGAGTGCGTCGCGGAGGGGCACCGGTCGCCGGAGCCGCTGCTCCGCTACCCGGCCGCGTACCTGGCGGCGCTGCGCGCAGGCGCGGCGGTGCTGGCGGTGCGGGCGATCCCGCAGCAGCGGCGCGGCAGGCCGCGCAGCGTGTGGGAGGTGCTCGGCGAGGTCGCGCCGGAGCTCGGGGAGTGGGCGGCGTTCTTCGCGTCCTGTTCGGACACCCGGGCGGCGGCCGAGGCGGGCATCGCCCGCTTGGTAGGCCGGCGCGAGGCGGACGACCTGCTGCGTCAGTCCGAGCAGTTCGTCGGGATCGTGCGGGAGCTGCTCATCGACCGGTGAGCGGTGGGCTCTGCTCAGCTCCGCGAGCGTGAGCGGAGCAGCCTGCCCAGGAGGGCGGTGAACACCGCCGCGACCTCGCGGGCGCCCGGGGTGTCCCAGGACTGGATGGGCAGGCACGCGCCCTGGGCCTGCTGCACGGCCGACCGGTCCGGCAGCACGCCGCCGAAGACCAGCGGTCCGAACAGCTCGCGCAGCTCGGCGATCCGGTAGTCGTGCTCGGCGTTGCGCGGGCGGACCCGGTTGATCAGCACCCCGAGTGGCTGCAGCGCGTCGTTGCCGCGCTCCCGCTCGGCCTGCACGGCGTCGAAGGCTCGCTGCACGCCGGACACCGCGAACATCGTCGGATCGGTCACCAGCAGCGCCCGGTCCGCCGCCGCCAGCGCCCCGCGGGTCAGCTGCCCCAGTGACGGCGGGCAGTCGATGATCACCAGCTGGTAGGGCTCGCCGGGGGTCTTCTCGGTGCGACCGAGGCTGGAGCCCAGGTCCGGGTCGTCCAGCCGGGACAACGCCCGACGCAGCCGCTCGAGCTGCTTGGTGCTCGGGTCCGGATGGTTGTGCCGCTCGTTCTGCTCGGCGCCGACCAGGACGTCGAGGCCCTCGCCCCACGCGCTCGTCGCGACGGCGCGGCGGAGGGAGGAGCGGCTCGGCTCGTCCAGCACGTCGGCGATCGTGCCGGTCGTGGGGGCGACGTCCAGCGCGATCGTGGCGTTGGCCTGCGGATCGAGGTCCACCACCAGCGTGGGGATGCCGTGCGCCAGCGCGGCACCGGCGAGGCCGAGGGAGACGGTGGTCTTCCCGACCCCGCCCTTCAGACTCAACACGGCGACGACCTGCACGGCGATCAACCTACCGTCTCCGGTCCGCTGTGGTCTCCGCTGTGGTCGGCGGGCGCGCCCACTAGGGTTCGAGCCGTGGGCACGGCGGCAGGCGAGCTTTCCGGCACGGTCGGTGGTGGCGCGGTCCGCCGCGCCCTCGACGCGGAGGTCGCCCGGGTCCGGGCCGCCCGGCCGCAGGTCCCGCCACGGGTGGTGGACGTCGGCGGGGGGAGCGGCTCCTGGGCGGTGCCGCTGGCCGCGGCCGGGTGCGCGGTCACCGTCGTGGACGTCAGCCCCAACGCCCTCGCCGCGCTCGAACGCCGAGCTCGCGAGGCCGGGGTGGACGCGCTCGTCACCCCGGTGCAGGGCGACGCAGACCAGCTGCCCGGGCTCGTCGCCGAGGTGACGGCCGCGGGCGGTGCCGATCTCGTCCTCGGGCACGGCCTGCTCGAGCTCGTCGACGATCCGGTGCGCGCCGCCGCCGCCCTGGCCGCGACCGCCGCGTCCGGCGCTGCCGTCTCCGTCCTGACGACGAGCCGGCCCGCCTCGGTGCTGTGGCACGTGCTGGCCGGTCGGCTGGACGAGGCCCGCGCCGTCCTCACCGACCCCGATGGCCGCTACGGGCCGGAGGACGTGCTGCGCCGCAGGCTGAACGCGCAGGAGCTGTGCGAGCTGCTCGAGGGCACCGGCAGGCTCCGGGTGGAGCTCGTCCAGGGTGACGGCGTGTTGGAGGCCTGGCTGCCCCACGCCGTCCGCGAGGGTGCCCCGGCCACGGTCCGCGCCGCCGCCGAGCTGGAGGAGCTCGCCTCGGGGGATCCGGCTCTGCGGGAGGTCGCGGCCCGGCTGCACGTCCTCGCCCGCGCCGTTCCTCGGTGATTTCGGTCACCTTCGGCCGATCCGGGCCGCCGTTCGGAGATCGAAACGTCCGGGATGTGACCTCCGGGTAGTCGGTTGGGGCTCTACCTCGTATCCTCATCGGTGAGGCCCATCCCGGGCGCTCGTTCCGCCACCCCACGCACCCGGGTGGCGGAACACACGTGACCGTTGTGCCGGAGGACGTCATGCCCCTCTCCGAGCACGAGCAGCGCCTGCTCGAACAGATCGAGCGTGCTCTCTACGCCGAGGACCCCAAGTTCGCCTCCACCGTGCGCGGCTCCAAGCTGCGCAAGCCGAGCCGCCGCCGTCGGCTCCAGGGCATCGCGTTGTTCGCGGTGGGTCTGGTGCTGCTCGTCGTCGGCGTGGCGGTCGCGCCGTTGCGTGATCTCGTGGGTGCGGTACCCGTCGTCAGCGTGGTCGGGTTCCTGGCCATGCTCGCCGGGACCATGCTGGCCATCAGCGCCCGCGGCGCCGCCGCGAAGGGCGGTTCCGCCCAGTCGGGCGAGAAGCAGTCCGAACCGGACCGCAACCGCTTCACCGGGCGCATGGAGGAACGTTTCCGTCGCCGCTTCGAGCAGGAGTGAGCTGACGGAGGAAGTGGAGCGAGCCGCGGCCCAGGCCGCGGCTCGCCCCTTTCCGCGCCCCCGCCCCGCGAGTCGCACGTGCCTGCCCGCGAGTCGCACGTGTCGGTCCGCGAGTCGCACAGGGCGGCCCGCGAGTCGCACGTGTCGGCCCGCGAGTCACACAGGGCAGCCCGCGAGTCGCACAGGGCGTCCCGCGAGTCACACAGGGCAGCCCGCGAGTCGCACAGGGCGTCCCGCGAGTCGCACAAGGCGCCGCGCGAGTCGCACAGGGCGTCCCGCGAGTCGCACAAGGCGCCGCGCGAGTCGCACGTGCCTGCCCGCGAGTCGCACAGGGCGGTCCGCGAGTCGCACGTGAGACGGCTCAGCCGGTCGGGGTGCGGTCTCGCTCGATGCGGGTGGGGCGCAGGGTGAGCAGGGAGCGGGGGAGGACCCTCGCCTTCCATCCTCTCCGCCCACCCGACGCCGCGACCGCGCCCAGCACCGCCCCGAGCGGCCGTTCCAACGCGCCTCGGGCGGGCGGCTCGTCGCCGTACCACTCCGCCTCGACCAGCTGGACGACCTCGCGGAGGGAGTCCTGGGTGCGGTCGTCCAGATCGTGGGTGCGGACGAGGTCGCGCGCACCGGTCCGGACCGTGTCGCCCTCCGACGGGCTGCCGCCGTGGTCCCGTGACGTGGCCAGCAGCTCGTCCCACGCGGCCCGACCCGCACCCGGCCCACCGGCGGCCGCCGCGGCCAGCCGACGCCCGTGCAGGGTGCGCCGCACCAGGAAGGGCGCAGCGGCCAGCGCGGCCACCAGCAGCACGACCAGGGGTATCGCGATCGGGAAGCCGCCCTCGTCGGCGGCGGGGGACTCGGGTTGGGGAGCGTCCTCCGGGATCGGGACCTCGCCCGCGTCCGGAGCGGCGGGCTCGGGGAGCGGCTGGGGGATCTCCTCGGCGGGGGCGGGCGCCGCGGCGTCGGCGGGACCGTCGCCGACCGCCTCCTGCACGTACGGCGGCACGACGGTCCGACCGTCGGTCAGCGGGGTCGGGTCGAACGTCGTCCAGCCCCACCCGGGGAACCAGGCCTCGACCCAGGCGTGGGCGTCCCGCGTGGTGACGGTGCGGTAGCCGTCCGCCTCGGTGCCCGCGGTGAAGCCGACCGCCACCCGCGCGGGCACGCCCTGGGTCCGCAGCATCACGGCCATCGCGGAGGCGTACTGCTCGCAGTACCCGGCCCGGCCGACGGTCAGGAAGTCGACGAGCGCGTCGTCCCCGCTGCCCGGCGCGGTCTCCAGGCTGTAGCGGAACTGCGAGTCCGGCCCGGTGAAGAACTCCACCAGCGCGACGGCCCGGTCGAACGGGGTCGCCGCCCCGCGCGTGACGTCGGCGGCGAGCTGGGTGACCCGCGGGTCGACGCCCGTGGTGTCGCGGTAGACCGGGTCGACGCGGCTCGGCCCCGACGCCGCGCGCAGCTGGGCGGCGGACGGCGCGGGCAGCACCCCGGCCTGCTGCCAGGTCTCCTCCTCGCGCGGCCGCTGGCTGTACGCGATGCCGGAGGACGCGTCGTAGGCCCACCGGCTCTCGTCGACGCCCGTCACGGACTCCGGCTGGCCGTAGACGGGCAGCCAGTAGTCGCGGAACCCGACGTTGTCCACCGTGACCTGCAGCGGGTCGCCCGCGGGGGCGTCGGCGGTCATCGGCCCGGCCAGCGGGATGCCGGGGCGCGGTGTGGCGGCGGCCCAGCCTGCGTCGGGCTCGTAGGTGGAGAGGGTGAGGGCCCGCAGGTAGGTGGGGCGGGGCAGACCCGTGGTCCGGAACAGCTCGACGGGCTCGTTCTGCGTCAGCTGCCCGCGCAACGACGTGAACGGGTTCAGCCCGATCGACCCGCCACCGGACCCACCGCCTCCGCCGGCGGCGAACCGGCCCTGCGTCCCGACGACGGTGGCCGCCCCGCCGATCGCCAGCCCGAGGACCGCGGCCACGGCGACGACGGCGATCCCGCCCGTGACCAGGGCGCCGCCACGGCGCAGGGCGTCGTCGCGGGCCACGAGCAGCAGCCCGTACCCGGCCGCCGCGAGCACGAGGGTCCACCAGGGCAGCAGCTCGGGGGACAACGCCGCGGGCACCGCCACCGTGACCAGCAGCGGGACCCCGCCCGCGGCCGGGGCGTCGGCGGAGACCGCGATCGCGTACACGGCGATCGCGAGGACCCCGAACGCCATGGTGATCAGGAAGAGCATGCCCGGCGTGGGGACGACGGGCGCGATCCCGGAGTCGATCTGCGCCCCGGCCTCCCGGACATGGTCGCCGAAGGCCTCGAACGCCTCGGGACCGGGCAGGAACCCGTCGGAGAACAGCGCGGTCAGCGTGAGCAGCAGCCCGACGACCTGCGCGACCAGCACGGCCACCGCGGGCAGCCGCTGCAGCGCGACCCCGATCGCCACGACCACCGCGACGGCGAGCGCACAGTGCGCGAGCCAGCTCGTGCCCTGCACGACCGCGACCATGCAGCTCCCGGCGAGCAGCACGGCGAGCCCACTCGCCAGGGGTGCGACCCACCGGAACCCGGGACGTGCGGTGGGTGGGGAGACGCGCCCACTCATCGCATTCCCCCGCGGCGCGGGCTCGGCGATTCGCGCAGGCGCTGTACCCATGATCCGCTCGCTCATCGCGCCCCCACCGGCGCCCCGGCGACCAGCGCGGACCAGGCCTGGGCGGGGGAGACCGCGGCGGTGGCGATCGTGACGTGCCACCCCGCCCGACGCAGGACCTCCGCGGCGGGCACCCCGGAGGCCGCGGCGCCCTCCCAGGTCGGGGTGTCGAGCAGGACCGCGTAGCCGCCGCCGGGATGGCGGGCGGCGAGGCGGCCCGCGTCCTCGGCCGAGACCGCGCCGAGCACCGCGACCACGTCCCGGCCCGGCGCCGTGGGCGGTCCGCTGAGGTCGGGCTGGGCGACGGGGCGCAGGACCGCGAGGGCGTCGAGCAGGGGGTCGAGGCCGTCCTCCGTGGTGACCGGGACGCCGTCCTCGGTCGTCAGCTGCACCGGCTCACCGCGCCCCCGCAGATGGGCGCCGATGCTCGCGGCCAGGGTCACGGCGAACTCCAGGCTGGCGCCGGGGCCGTGCCCGCGGTGGGCGCAGTCCCGGCGGTCCAGCAGCACGGTGACCCCCGCGTGCCAGGGGCGTTCCTCGAGCCGGACCATCAGCTCGTCGTGCCGGGCGGTGCTGCGCCAGTGGACCCGGCGCAGCTCGTCCCCCTGGCGGTAGGTCCGGACCATGACGTCCGGGCTGCCCTGACCCTGCTGGGCCGCGGCGCCCGGGACGCCCTCGCCGCTGCCGAGCGCGCGCGGCGCCCCCGTGAGCCCCACCACCTGCGGCACCACCAGCAGCCGGTCCGCACCGATCATCTCGCGGCTGAACTCGGCCAGCCCGAGCGCGCCCACCGCGCGTCCGGCCAACGGCCCGATCCCGTGGGCCCCGCGCAGGGGAGGCCGCAGGGGATAGGTGACCCGCGCGCCGCGCGAGCCGATCCGGTGCACGGTGAACCGCGGCGGGGTGGCGGGGTCGGGACCGGCGGCGTCGGGCACGGTGTCGGCCAGCCGCAGGGCGCCCAGGATCGGGCCGCCGCTCAGGTCCAGCGCGACCTCGGCCGCGGACCCCACGGACACCCGTTCCGGCTGCAGCGACCGCGTGACCTGCACCGATCGACGGGTGCGGACCGCGACCAGCAGCGAGACCACCGGGAGCAGGCAGACGAACAGGCCGACCGACAGGAGGTCCCGCTCGTCCAGCACCAGGGCGCAGACCGCCGTCGCGACGCCGCCCGCCAGCAGGCTGCGCCCCCGGACGGTCAGCCCGATGCGCCTCACGCCCGGGACGGCGCCCGGACGGGGATGCGGGACAGCAGGCCCCGCACCACGTCGGCCGCGGTGGTCCGGCCCTCACCGGGGGCCAGCGACAACCGGTGCGCGACGACGGGGACGGCGATGGCCTGGACGTCGTCCGGCACGACGTACCCGCGACCGGCCAGGGCCGCGTGCGCCCGCGCGGCACGCACCAGGTGCAGCGTGGCGCGCGGCGACGCCCCGAGCCGCACCTCCGGCTGCCGCCGCGTGGCCCCGATCAGGTCGACGCAGTACTGCCGCACCTCCGGCCCGACCCGCACCCGGCGGACGGCCTCGATCACCGCCCGGACCATCCGCGCGTCCGCCACCGGACGCAGCTGCTCCAGGGGGTCGGCGCCCGCGTGCTCGTCGATCATCGCGAGCTCGGCGGCGGGGTCCGGGTAGCCGACGCTGATCCGCGCGGTGAACCGGTCCCGCTGCGCCTCGGGCAGGGGGTAGGTGCCGTCCATCTCCACGGGGTTCTGGGTGGCGATGACCATGAACGGGCTGGCGAGCTGGTAGGTCCCGCCGTCGACCGTCACCTGGTTCTCGGCCATGCACTCCAGCAGCGCGGACTGGGTCTTCGGCGACGCGCGGTTGATCTCGTCCGCGATGACGACGTTGGCGAACACCGGGCCCGGACGGAACTCGAACTCGTTCGTCTGCCGGTTGTAGACGCTCATCCCGGTGATGTCGCCGGGGAGCAGGTCCGGCGTGAACTGGACCCGGCTGACCGAGCAGTCCAGCGACCGGCCGAGCGCCTTGGCCAGCGAGGTCTTGCCGACGCCGGGCACGTCCTCCACGAGGAGATGGCCCTCGGCGAGCAGGGTGACCAGGGCCAGCCGGACGACGTCGGGCTTGCCGACGATGATCCGCTGGACGTTCTGCGCGATCCGCCCGGTGAGGTCCGCGACGACCCCGAGCGGGGGCGGCTCGGGCGCGTCGGCACCGGGGGCGGCGCCGGGTCGGCTGGTCGTGGTCAAGCCTGCTCCTGGGGGTGGGGCGGGGTCGCGGGGTCGAGTGGTGGGGTCGGTCGTGGGGTCGAGACTGCCCTCCAGTCTGTCAAAACCCCGCGAAGAGTGTCCCTCGACCGGGTCGGGAGCTTCCCGGACGGCGTCCCCGTGCGGTGAGCGCGCTGCCGTCGACCCGTTCCCCATCCGTCCCCCACCGCGCCCCACCCGGGCTCCCCACCTCTCCCCACCGACCCTCCCCATCGCCCCCACCGGGCTCCCCATCGCTCCCCACCGGCGTCGGCGCGAGGCGCTGACCTGCGGTGATGCGAAGTGGGGTCAGGGGTGGGGGAGGGTGGGTGAGCGCGTGATACGGGAATCCCCCCACCTTCAACCCCCTCATCCGACCTGCTGAAACGTGCCCGGAACCCCCGGAAGAGCGCTCGTTTCGAGTTGACGGTGGTGCGAAGTGGGGTAATGTGGGCCGCGTTGGAGCGAGACGGGGCTCCGAGAAGAGGTGATGTGGGTGTTCCTCGGCACCTACTCGCCTCGGTTGGACGACAAGGGGCGGCTCACGCTGCCGGCGAAGTTCCGAGACGATCTGCGGGGCGGGTGCATGGTCACGAAAGGGCAGGACCACTGCCTCTACGTGTTCACCCGTGAGGCCTTCACGGAGATGGCCACCAAGGTCGCCGCGGCGCCGCTGACTTCCGAGTCGGCCCGTGCCTTCCAGCGGAACCTCTTCTCGGGTACCGACGAGCAGAACCCCGACGGTCAGGGCCGGATCGCGATCACCCCGGAGCTGCGCCGGTACGCGGGTCTGTCGAAGGACTGTGTGGTGATCGGCGCGTTCACGCGCGTCGAGATCTGGGACGCACAGGCCTGGCAGACGTACCAGGAGCGGCACGAGGACGACTACGCCAAGGCCCAGGAGGAGGTTCTGCCCGGTCTCATCTGACACCGGATTCGAGAGGCAGTTCTCGTCGCCGCCTCGACCCGGACGTCGCGCACCACCCGGCCCGACAGCCCTGGCGCACCTTCCCCGGTGCCAGGTCTGTCGGGGCGAGTGGGACGCGGCGTCCAGGTGGGGGCGGCGACACGCACCCGCCGGGCTGGGGAGCCGGGACGGGTGGACCACGGCGGCTCGGGATGCTCGCGTCCCGGGCCGTCGGCATGACCACCCCGGGTGCGGGCGCGGGGTGGGGGCACGACGAGGGACCAGGCTGTGGGGGCCGGTCTCTCAGTGGGAGGTGACGAGCGGGTGTACACCGGGCACGACAACGGCGGCGGCCACCGGCACGTCCCGGTGCTGCTGGACCGGACGCTGGAGCTGCTGGCTCCCGCGCTCGAGGGGCGGCCCGCGGTCGTCGTGGACGCCACGCTGGGGCTCGGCGGCCACTCGGCGGCGCTGCTCGCCGCGCATCCGCAGCTCACCCTGGTCGGCCTGGACCGGGACCCGCAGGCGCTGGAGATGGCCGGGCGCAGGCTCACCGCGTACACCGACCGCATACATCTGGTGCACGCGGTGTACGACCGGATCGCGGAGGTCCTGGACGAGCTCGACCTGGCCCCCGTGCAGGGGATCCTGTTCGACCTCGGGGTCTCCTCCCTGCAGCTCGACGCGGACGAGCGCGGCTTCTCCTACTCCCGCGACGCGGACCTCGACATGCGGATGGACCCCACGCGGGGCCTCACCGCGGCCGACGTCCTCAACACCTACGCCCCGGGCGACCTCGTCCGGATCCTGCGGGAGTACGGCGAGGAGCGGTTCGCCACCCGGATCGTGTCCGCGGTGGTGAAGCGACGTGCGCAGGCGCCGTTCGTGCGCAGCGCCGAGCTCGTCGAGCTGTTGTACGCAGCGGTGCCCGCCGCGTCCCGCCGGACCGGGGGACACCCGGCCAAGCGGACGTTCCAGGCCCTGCGGATCGAGGTCAACGGCGAGCTGGAGGCCCTGCGCGGGGCGCTGCCCGCCGCGCTCGGGTCGCTGGCGGTGGGCGGGCGGATCGTGGTGCTCGCCTACCACTCGCTCGAGGACCGCATGGTCAAACGGGAGCTGGCCGCGGGGGCGGCCTCCCGCACCCCGGTGGACCTCCCGATGGAGCTGCCGGGACACGGACCCGAGCTGCGGCTGTTGACCCGCGGCTCCGAGCCCGCCACGGACGACGAGATCGAGGACAACCCGCGCGCCGCCTCGGTGCGGTGCCGGGCCGCTGAACGGATTCGGGAGGCCGCAGCATGAGTGCGCCGGTCAAGACGCCCACTCGCAAGCGTCCGACGGTCTCCGTCGAGTGGCAGGGCACCGAGACGAGGCGACGGGTCCCCGCCCAGCGGGGGAGCGTCACCGTCCCCGCGCAGCGCAAGGGGGCCGCGAAGGCCGCCTACGCCAAGCGGGACGAGCGGGCCCGCAAGGCGGTCGGCGCGCCCCGGCGCAAGGGCGCCCAGGTCGTCCACTCCGGACGGCCCCAGTTCGTGCTGCTGATCATGGCCCTGTTCGCGGCGGGTCTGGTCCTCACGCTCTGGCTCTCGACGGCGGCCTCCGCCGACTCGTACACGCTGCAGGAGGCCCGTACCGCCGCCCGCGACCTCACCGAGCAGTCCGAGCGCCTGCACCGCGAGGTGGCGGCGCTGGAGTCGGCACCCACGCTCGCCCAGCGCGCCG
>Ga0070665_100003625_pt1 | contig 16355 bp, 10 predicted proteins | sample KBSS13metaG_FD_65862 | JGI IMG/M metagenome (GOLD analysis project Ga0070665, IMG submission 65862) | Switchgrass rhizosphere microbial communities from Kellogg Biological Station, Michigan, USA - KBS S1-3 metaG | ecosystem: Host-associated > Plants > Roots > Rhizosphere > Soil ... | reverse complement strand
GAGAAGACGATCCAATACACCCGCTTCGCCGCCCGCGGCCGGCATTTTGTGGATACCTTCGTCCTCGCCCAGCTCTACGACGTCGGCACCCGCGAGCTCGAGGGCTTCTCCCTCGGCGAAGTCGCCGCGCACTTCGGCGTCGCGGAAAATTCGCCCGATGCCGCCGCCCGCGCCCGCGAGACCCGCTCCCTCGCCGCCACCCTCAGCGCCAGCTACTTCATCCAGGCCCAGATTTTTCCCTACAACTACCAGGACGTGATCGTGCGCGGCAACGCCACCCGAATCAACGCCCTCTTCCTTCGGGAGTATTTCCGGCAGCGCCACGGCATTCCCGAGATGCCGATGGTACGCGGGTTTGAGGGCGGTTACACCGACATCTTTTTCACCGGCGTGGCGCGCAACGTCTGGCATTGCGACGTCGCCTCGCTCTATCCCTCGATCATGCTGCAGTTCGATTGTTTTCCAGTGAACGATCAACTGCAGATCTTTCGCCACCTGCTCACCGATCTCCGCTCCTTTCGGCTGCAGGCGAAGAGCGACATGCGCGACGCGAAGGACGCGGGGAAGCGGCGTTACTTCCATGCCCTGCAAAACACCTTCAAAATTTTGATCAACAGCTTCTACGGCTATCTCGGTTTCGCGCAGGGGAACTTCGCCGACTTCGAAGCCGCGGCGCGCGTCACGCAGATCGGACGCGATCTGCTCAGGCAGATGATCGAATGGCTGAAAGCGCAGGGTGCGCAAGTAATCGAAGTCGACACCGACGGCATCTATTTTGTCCCGCCTAACGACATCGAACCGGAGCAGCTTCGCACCGAGCTGGCTAAAGAACTCCCCCCTGGAATCGAGATCGAATTCGATGTGCAATTCGAGGCGATGTTCAGCTACAAAGCGAAGAACTATGCCTTGCTCGACAAGGCAGGCGTCATCACGCTGAAAGGCGGTGCGCTCAAGTCACGGGGGCTGGAGAAATTCCAGCGTGTTTTCCTCGAGGAAATGATCAAGCTACTGATGCAGGGAAAGCCGGAGGAGATTCCGCAGCTCCGGGATCAATTCGAGCAAAAGATCCGTCAGCGCGAGTGGCCGATCGAGATGTTGATGAAGACTGACGCCCTGCAGGATTCGCTGGAAAAATACCGTCAGAAGATCGCCGGCGGAGGCCGTAATCGCGCCGCGGCCTACGAGCTTGCCCTTGCGAGCGGCCGCGCCTATCGGCCGGGTGACCAACTCAGCTACTACGTAAAAGCGACGCCAAAGAAAGTCGCCGCCTATGAAGCCGCCAAACTGGTCACCGATTTCGACCCGCAAGCCCGTGACGAAAACGTCGATTACTACGTCGCCAAACTCGACGACCTAATGAAGAAGTTCGCCGGCGTCACTGCTGAAGCATCATCGGCGAAGCAGGAGAGTCTGGCGTTGTAATCAATCAGGCCGTAACGAAATCCGCCCGGATGTAGGCCGGGCTGTCAAAGCAGGACCTCAGGGTTCCACCGCGATGCGCCAAGCGCATGCACACTGTGCCAATTCCGGATCAACCTGCGTTTGACCGACTCAGCGTCCGATCGATTTCTGCCACTAGTTCAGCCGTATTCTTAAAACGTTTAAGATAGCTTCGCCACCGCTCCATTTGCGGCCTCAGGTCGCCGCCGCCCTTCTGGATTCGGGTCGCGGCGCGAATGATGTCCCGGATGTCGGCGTAAGAGCGCTCGCTGATTTGATCGGAGCCAACGTCAATTTCCGAAATCCGCGAGAGGACCAGATCGGACCTGCGGGCAAAGGCCGGAACCAGCGCTGGTCCAGGCGCTGGATGGAACTCGCCGATGTATCGTGTCGCATCGCTCGCGAGGATTTCGCTGCCGAGGTACTCGACGAGCTGCGCATCCCGGTCCGCGCGCCCGGCTATGATTTCGTGGCACTTTTTGCGAAGTTCCTCGTTCGAGATGTACATATAACCGAGATATCTCCAGAGTGGCGCCTCTTTGCCCAATGCTCGAAACTCCGCCTCCTGGCTTTCCTGGAACTCTTGCTCGTGCGCGATCCGGCTCTCCGCAAGCTGAGCTTTCTCCTGAGAATATTCACTCAGCCAGACGGCCACCTGGACCCATCCCGCCACGCCGCCGAGACCGAGAGTTGCGATGATCGCCATCCTGGCGGCAGTCGACGGGGCGGCGTTCACAGCGATGAAACAACCGGCGAGCAGAAGCCAGCCTGATAACGCCGCGAACTGCTCATACTTTGATTCGAACTCGGACATCGAGTAGTAGCCCGACACCGCGAAGGCGACCAGAAGTCCAACCCAAATAGAGAAGCACGTCAGGCGGCCACCAGGGACCCATGAAAAGGTTCCCCAGGCAATGAGAGCGGCAGTCACGGCCGCGGCCATGAGCAGGTAAGGAACCAGGAGAAGCCAGCCTCCAACCGGACCTTCAGGACCCCAATGGGCGTGGCGAACCGACGAGAGCAACACAAGAGCTAATCCCACCAAAACAACCGCCGCGTTAAGCAGTAAGTTCTTTATGGAGAAGCTACCTTTTTCCACAATCTAATTTGGAGCACTCGAATCGGACGAAACAATCATTGCGGAAGACTCAAACGCAGAAAGGCTGAACTAAGAATCAATGCAGAAAAGCTAGAACGGCCAAAACGGTGGGGTCACTCGATGACTTGGAGAGCGTTCAACAACTCGGAGAGCTCTTTTTGATCGGCCGTGTAGTAGGCCTCCCACTTGAGACGCTCTTGCACCGAGAGCGGCTCGTACTTGCGGGCCTTGGTGTTGAAGCGGTGGTAGACGCTTTGGAGCGTTCTGGCTACGGAGGGTGATTTCAGGAGTTTGCCCGCGCCCGGGAGAGCGGAGAGGGCGCCGTAAAGACGCTGGGCGCTGGATTGGATGAGGGGAAACCGAGGAGCCCGGGCTGCGTTCTTCCCCTCCTGGGAGAGCTGCGGCTTGAAGTCCGCGGCGACCCCCAGAAACTCGTAGGTGCGCTGGCGGGCGCGGTCAGGATCGCGCCGGATTGCGTCGAATTGAACGACCAGAATGTTTTGCGCCTGAAAACGGTCGAGGTATGGCTTGAGATGCTGGGCGAAGCACCCGAGGTCACGGAGAAACGGATTTTCCATCATCTCCGCGAACGACTCAGGCAAGGACGCCACCACCGCGTTCCGGTTGTACCAGTACCACGAGTAAATCATCTCGGTCGGCGGCCGGAGGCAGAGCAGCAGTTTGATGTCGGGCCGGTAAGTGGCGATGCGGGTGGCGGCTTCTTCCGAGTAAAGATAGGAAGGGCAAAACTCTCCACGACTGGAAACGGCTCCGACGGCGGCCGGGAATTGTTCGTGATACCAAGCGTCACCTCGCTCAAAGCAGCGCAGTTCCTTGCCTGCGATCCGACGCAGGATGGTGTCGGCGAAGTAATAGACCTCCTTGTCCGGGGCGAAGCCGATTTGCGGATGGGCCTCAAGCTGGGCGGAAAGCCAGGTGGTCCCGCATTTGGGCGCACCAATGCCGATAAAGTCGATGTGTGACATATGAAGCCTCAGAGGCGCGGTCCTTCGGAAAGTACACGCCGTCGGAACTATTCTATCGTTTCAAGGCGTTTTGCCTTCGCTTTCTTCACTGGTCGACAGATTTGCATCAGCCTTTTTGATTTGACCGATAACGAGCTGGCCCACCGGGGGCAGCACATCTTTGAACGTCGCGCCGTAGATTTCCCAGACGGTCAGGAAGAGCCCGCAGACGAGCGGTCCGATGATGAAACCGATCGGGCCAAAGAGAAAGAGACCTCCGAGCGTGCCGATGAGGATGAGAAGATCGGGCATTTTTGCATCCTTCCCGACGAGCTTTGGACGCAACATGTTGTCGATCGTCCCGACGACGGCTGCGCACCAGATCAGGAGCAGGGTGGCGGTGAGCTTCTCGCCGACGACGAAAAGGTAAATCACTGCTGGCAACCAGACGAGAGCCGCGCCGATTCCCGGCACGATTGAGAGCACGGCCATGATCGTTCCCCAAAAGGCCGCGCTAGGGAGTCCGGAAAACCAAAGGCCAATCCCCGCCAGCGTCCCCTGGATGATCCCGATGACCACCGTGCCTTTGATGGTCGCGCGCGTGACGGAACGGAGCCTTTCCAGGACTCGCACCTCATCTCCGTGGCTAAGCGGCGTGTAGTACAAGATTTTCTCCAAGATGACTCCGCCGTCACGGAGGAAATAGAACATGGCGTAGAGCATGACGAAGAGGTTAAGGAGAAAAGTGGCGGTGCTCGCGGTGAGCTGGGTCGCGCCCCCGACGAGATATGTGCCGCTTGCTTTGGCCAACTGAGCCGCGCTGTCGACGATCTGGTCTTGTTCTGGAACGTAATGTGCGACCGCCGGGAAACGCCTTGCCAGCCAGTCGTGCGCGTTGAAAGCGCTGACCGCCCCAAAATGCTCCTGCACCCACGGCAGGGCCTGATTACTTACTGCCAACGCCTGCTTTACGACCACTCCGACAAACGCGCTCAGAGGCCCAACGATCAGGACAAAAAGAATCAGAAGCGTTATCCCAGCCGCGAGCGACCTGCGTCCGCCGAACAGTTGCGTGACCCTCCGGTAGAGCGGATCGCACAACCCCGCGAGTAGCGCGCCAAGGAGCAGAGGAATCAGGAACGGCCACGCCACCGCGAGGAAGGCAAAGGACACTGCGAGGACGAGCATGAGGACGAACGCTGTTCGAAAGGTCGTCCGGCTCATGTGGGTGTTCTCCATAACCGACAGTATGGTCCCGTCGTGGCGCTGGGATCAACCTATTGCGCTACCGACAGTGTTGTCTTTGCTCGTGAGGAAGCTGAGTCTCTAACAACCCTGCCCCACTTCCAGAATGTCGAGCCGGTCTTTGAAACGCATTTCGTTAGTCTGAACAAACCCCAGGCGCTCATAAACCACGCGTCCCTCGTCTGAGGCGTGAAGCACAAGGCGGTCGAGACGCTCGGCACGAGCCCAGTCAATAAGGCGCTCCATCAAGAACGTGGCGAGCCCCCGCCGTCGCCAATCAGGCTCGGTAAAGACATTGATAACGATGGCATGACGGCCCTCGGCGATGGCGATCTCACCACCTGGTTCGCCGACTGGATGTGGAAGAGTGCGCCGCAGTTGGACGCCGACGCCGGCCACGATCTTATTGCGCAATTCGTTAGGCCAGGCCAGCCAGCCGATGTATTCGCCGCTCTGAAGCATCTCGCGAATACGCGTTTCGCATCTCGATCGGTAAGTTTCGAAGAGCGACTCCGGCACGAGCCCCATTTCCTGGAACATCCGGCCGCGGTGCGATGCGATCAGGGCGGCATCGGAGACATCGGCGAGGCGAATCTCGAACCGCGGCGGTGTCATGAGGCAGAGCTTCTGTCGTTAAGGGGAGGACGCAACCGGCTTCACATCTCCCTCACTCCCGAAGGCCGCGCGGAGGTGCGGCACAAGGCGTTTCGTGAACTCGACAGAGTCGCCCGCGGAAAGATGCGACCACTCGGGACAGGTGAAGTCCGCCAGTTCGGGGAAATCTTCGAAGTAAATGCCGGGCACGGCAGTTTCTTTGAGGAGACGATCCCAAGTCGTTGCCCGCGGCGTCGTCCGATCTTCCAGCTCTTTGAGATCGCCGCTCAACGGAAAGCGGACGAAGACAATTTTGCCACCGCGCGCGCGCAGTTTATCAACGAGTGCTTTGGTGTCGGTGAAGCGGGCCTCGAAGGCAGCGTGCATTTTTTCCGCGAAGGCATCTTTCGGGATAAAGCTCGGCGGCGGCGGCGGGGTGAAGAGCCGAGCCCAGCGATGCTTCACCCGATCCTGCAATTTCCCTGGCTGCGCGCATTGTTCGACCATGCGGGCGCGGCGCTCGCGATCGAGCGAGGCAAAATATGGCGGCAATAGGGGTGGCACTTGGGCGTAGGGCCGGTTCGGAATCGGCAATTTCTCAAGAAGCGCGCCAAGCGTCAGGTCGTCCTGCTTCATGCAGGCGAACCATTTCTCGAGATAAATCCCGAGAACGTGACTCGCGCGTTGGGCATACGTCTGGGTGTGGGATCGGCGTACCGATTTTTCCGAACGATTCATCGGCGGCGAACCCGGCGGCGCGAAAAACAGCCTCGGGACAACGCTGCAAATGATGGTGCCGTGAAAGCGTGTGTCGTTGATCAAATCGGACAGGACTGGGAACGCCGTGCTTCCCGGCTGCGCAAGTTGCACCGGACGCTTGCCTAACCCTTTTTCGAGTTCGTCAAGGTCGGAGTCGAAAAGGGCGCGAGAATCTCCCACGATGACAAGCGATTCGGGCTCGACGCGACGGCGCGCTTCGGCCCAGAGATCGCCGGTATCGTTTAGGCTCGGTCCGTAGGCGAGTGAGCGGCAATAAAGTTCCCAAGCCGCAGTCGCAACGACAAGAGTCATCACGACGCTGACCGTGATCCCGCGCCACGGCTTGGTCGGGATTACCCGCTCAAAATTGGAAATAGATAAATGCATTGCTATTCCCTTGCGTGAGCAGGATGGCGCCGGCCATGAAGATCCAGACCCCGGTGACGGCCCAAACCGGCATCCGGTTGACGGCGGACTCGATGCTCGTGTCCCGCAGCGACCAGTGGACGATGAACATGCCGAGCGTCACGATTCCGATCTGCAAAATCTCGCGCGTCGAGAGGAGCGCATCGCCCTGCGGATGTCCGCCGAACATTCCACTCAGCATGCGCGCGGCGACGGTAAAATCCGGCGCGCGAAAGAAAACCCATGCGACGCAGACCGCGACATATGTGCCGAGGCCGAGAAGTAATTTTACCGGCAAGTGCTCTGTCCAGCTCGCCTCGCCGACAATGACTTTCGTTAGGCGCTCGAGCGCGAGATAGGAACCGTGCAGCAGGCCCCAAACGACAAAGGTCCAGGCCGCGCCATGCCACAATCCGCCAATGAACATCACGATCATGAGATTGATCATGGCGCGCGCAGCGCCGGCGCGGTTGCCGCCGATCGGAATGTAAAGGTAATCGCGCAGGAAAGTGGAGAGCGAGATGTGCCAGCGCCGCCAGAAATCCGAGAAGCCGACTGCGGCATAGGGGAACCGGAAATTATCCTTCAAATGAAATCCAAGGCACAATGCCGCGCCGATCGCGCAGATGGAGTAGCCCGCGAAATCGAAAAAAATCTGGCCCGCAAATGCCATCACCCCCGCCCACGAATCGAGCGCGACCAGCGAACCGCCATAAGCGAAAACCGTATCGGCCGAGCCGGCGAGAAGGGTGTCGGCGAGCACGACTTTCTCGAAAAGGCCTAAAGTCATCAAGAGCAGGCCCCAGAAGAAACGGCCCTGCTGCGGCTTGGGCGGCGCCTCGAGTTGGGGCAGGAAATCGCCCGCGCGCACGATCGGACCTGCGACGAGTTGCGGGAAAAACGAGACCGCGAGCACGAAATCGCGCAGCGAGCGCGTCGGCTTCAAGACCCCGCGATAAATGTCGAGGGTGTAGGAAAGCGAATGAAAGGTGTAGAACGAGATGCCGATCGGGAGAAAGAGATCAAGATGCGGCGGTTGGTAGGCGATCCCGCCGCGCGCCAGGACCCATTGGAAATTCTCGAGGAGAAAATTCCCGTACTTGAAAAAACCGAGCATGCTCAGATTGACCGCGACGCTGATCACGAGCCAAACCTTGCGCGCCTCCGGCTGAGTTTGTTTGCCCATGATCCGGCCGAGGTAGAAATCCATCGCGGTCGTGCCGAAGAGGAGGGCGGCGAACGGCGGATTCCACGCGCCGTAGAAAACATAACTCGCGACCACGAGCAGGTTTTTGCGTGCCGGCCAGGAGCGCATCATCCAATACGCGCTCACCACGACCGCGAAGAAAACGACGAAAGTGAGCGAGTTAAAGAGCACGCGGGCGGATTTAGCGAGTTGGTGGACTCAGTTGCAAGAAGATTCGCCGGTTTAGTCTGCCAAGCACCGGCGAATCATCGTCATCCTGGCTGCGGGGACTTCCCTAGGTGTGATGGCGATCGCCGTGGCGCGTGGCGACGTGCGGCTGCCAAGTATACTCGCAGGCTCGTTGGCAACGCGGCTGGGACTTACGCCGGTTTTGTGATCGTCGAACTTTTAAGTAACGCAGCTATTCGGTTCTGAGCGCGATCATCGGATCGACACGCGTCGCACGATGCGCCGGCAGCCAGCAGGCCAGGAGTGTCACCGATCCGAGGAGCAGAGTGACCGCCGCGAAGGTCATCGGGTCGGCTGCGTTCACGCCGTAAAGCAACGTCTTGAGCAACCGCGTTCCTCCAAGACCGATGACGAGTCCGATCGCAGTTCCGATAAAGGCCAAGAGCATTCCCTGTCGCAAAACCAAACGAAGGACGTCGGACGCCTGGGCACCGAGGGCCATGCGCAATCCGATTTCGCGCGTCCTGCCCACGACCACATAGGACATCACGCCATAAATGCCAACTGCCGCGAGGATGAGCGCGAGGAGGCCAAAGCTGGCCAGCACCCCCGCCGCCATTTTGGCCGGGAAAAGCGGGATGTTCATGTGTTCGGTCAGCGTCTTGGCGTCGTAAATTGGCAGAGTCGGATCAAGCTCCTGCACGCCGCGTCGCAAAGCGGCAAGGACTGTCCGTGGGTCGCCCTCAGTGCGCGCGACGAGAGTGAATTGCGAATCGAAATAGCGCAGCGGCCGGTAAACCACCGCCTTCGGCTCTTCGCCCAGGGTGTTGTATTTGCCATCAGGCACGACTCCGACAATTTCCCAGAAAGGATCGGTCGGCCCGCTGTGGTTGTAGCGTTTGCCAATCGGATTCTGACCGGGCAGAAAGCGACGAGCGAAGGTTTCGTTGACGAGCGCGACCCGCGATTCCTTCTTGTTTTCGTTAGGCAGAAAATCGCGTCCGCGCAGAGTCATCCCCATTGTCTCGAAAAATCTTGGACTGACCGAATATGGAATCGCGAGCGGCAAGTCGCTCCTACTCCGGACTGGCTGGCCTTCGATGTAGATCGTGTTCGAGCTATAATCCAGGCTAAGGGGAAGCACATCGGTGGCCGCGACCGAGCGCACACCGGGAATCGCTTTCGCGCGTTCCATCATCCGGTCATAAAAGGCGCGACCTTTCACGTCGTCGTAACCCTGCAGGCCGAGGTCAAAGGAAAGCGCTACCGCGTTCTGCGGATTGAATCCCGGCCTCATGCGTTGCGCGGCCTGCAGACTGCGCACGATCAATCCAGCGCTGATCAACAGGACAAGTGAAAGCGCGACCTGCACGATGACGAGCCCATTGCGCAGACGCGACCGACGAAAACCGGCCATTGAACTTTCGTCTTTCAATGCCGGCACAAGCTCGGGTTTGGAAGCTTGTAACGCGGGAATGAGGCTGAAGGCCATCCCGGTGAGAATCGAAAGGGCAAGGGTGAAGATGAGGACCCGCCAGTCGATGCGAAGATCGAAGAGAAGCGCGATGTCGGTCGGCAACCTGATCGAACTGACGAGGTGATTGGTCCAGGTCGCGAGGAGCAGGCCGACCGCGCCGCCGGCAAACGAAAGCATGATGCTCTCGGTGAGGAGTTGCCTAACGAGCCGGCTGCGGCTGGCGCCGATGGCGAGCCGGATACCGATTTCCTTCCGTCGTTCCGTGGCGCGAGCGAGCAGGAGATTGGCCAGATTGACGCAAGCCAGTAACAAGACGAGCGCGCCGACGACCGCGAGCAGACCAGAGAATGCGAATATCGAATTTCGAATATCCGGAATGAACAGTCCCGGCGGCATTAGACGGACGCTGCGTCCGGCGTTCTCCTTTGGATGCTCCTCGGCCATCCGCCCGGTCAGGGTATCCAGCTGCGCTTTCGCCTGCTCGACTGTGACGCCCGGCTTGAGCCGTCCGATGACAAAGAGATTGTCGCTCTCGCGCATATCGAGCCAGGTGCTTCCCGGCTCGATTTGTTTCGCCATCATTAATGGCACCCAGAATTCCGGCGCGAACGCAACCTCTGTCCCGACAAAACCCGCCGGCCCGACGCCGACGACGGTGAAGGGATGAGTGTTAAGCAGAATCTTTCGACCGATGATTGAGGGATCGCCGGCGAAGCGCTTTTGCCAGCAGGCGTGACTTAGAATCACGACCGGGTGCTGGTTCTGCGTTTGATCTTCTTCGGGGCGAAAACCGCGCCCGAGCGACGGCTTCACTCCGAGGACGTCGAAGTAGTTACCTGAAACATCGAAGCCCCAGGAGCGCTCGTTCACGCCATTGTGACTAAGGCTGGCGACGACGAAGCGATAAGCGAGCAAACCCGAGAAGACCGTGTTCCGGTCGCGATAGTCCTTGTAGTTCAGATACGACTGGAGAGTGAAATCAGTCACGTTACGCAGCTGTCCGTCGACCGCGATCAGTTGCGATGGTTCGCGCACCGGCAGCGGGCGAAGCAGAACGGTGTCAACCAGACTGAAGATGGCGGTGTTTGCGCCAATCCCGAGCGCCATGGAGAGAATGGCAACCCCGGTAAATCCGGGATGCTTCAGCAGTTGGCGCCAGCCGAAGCGAATGTCCTGCCGAAGTGCGCCCATCTCACTGACTGAGATGCGGGTGCCGCCGCGTTTGGATTCAACTTTGTCTAATCAGACATGCGCCACGCCGTTTTTGGTCGCTCCCGGTGGGTTGCGCGGAAGCGATTGCCACGCGATCCAGGCCAGGCGCCAGGCGTAGATCGCACCGACGACCACAATTCCAAGCCAGAGCCAATTCACACACTGCCCGAGGATGTAATGGATCTGGGCGGCTTCTCGCGCGCTGATCGGCAGGCCGTTTGGCTGGCTGATCGAAATCAACGGCGACGTGCCAAGGAGTGGATAAAGGACGATCAGACCGAGAAGACTCGTCGCTAGTCCAGCAGCCGGCGGCAGCCAGCGCCAGTCAGGTTCCGCGAGGTTGATCCAATGTTGAGCCAGATGGATGAAGGCAATAATCAGGACCGGAACGTAAAGCGCGGTCAGGACCGGCGCGAAATGCACCTGCGCGCCGGCGTTGGTCACCACGAGATAGGGAATGCTTCCGTGATTCCACCACCAGAGGATGAAGAGCGATTGGATGATGATGCCGGCGATTGAACTCGAGCGCCGAACTTGTTTCGCCTGACGCGCGGGCGTGGGAAGAGTGCGCGGATCCCAATCGCTCCCCCATTTTTCCAGAATGCCGAATTTACGCAGGCCGAAATCAATGGCGGCGAAGACAAGAGTGACGATCAAGAGTGCGGGCAAGGAGAGCCAGGCGACGCGAGTGAGCGCATGCCCGAATTGCGAAAAGGGCTGTCCGTGTGTGCGCGCGCCAAGCACGACCGCCGGAACAATGCCAGGAATAAGCAGGAGGACGAGTGTGACCTTGATTGCGGTCCAGTAGAACGGGAAAAGGATCGGACCGATGAGCTGTCGCCCGAAAGTCACGGTGCGGTGTTCTTGTTGATAGCGCGAGGCTACGAGAATCGGAGAGCCGTGCTGCTTGAGGAGCGCGGCGATCTCGTCATCGTTCAAAGGCCGGCCGAGTTCGGCGGCGCGATCGTCGATCTCGGATTGGAGATTGGCGGCGAGTTCGGCGGCGATGTCTTCACGGTGCTTTTGCGGAAGCCAGAATTTCACGGCGGTGAGATAGCGATCGAGTAGTTGCATGTTTGGTTAATTCGTTAGGGATTAGACGATGCGCGTGAGGGAGGCGTTTATCTTCTCGAGCTCGGCGAGGAGCTGCTTGAGGATGGCGCGACCCTCGCGGGAGAGTTTGTAAAAGCGTTTCTTGCGGTTGTTTTCCTCCCGCCACTCGCTCTCGAGCAGGCCTTGGCTTTCGAGCCGGCGCAGGAGGGGATAAAGGGTTCCCTCATCAATCTCGATTCCGAGCGCGACCAGATCCTTGCGTAGGGTGTAGCCGTAATGTTCGTGTCGCAGCTGGGCGAGAACAGCGACAATCAGCAGACCGCGGCGCAGTTCGAGGCGGAGATTGTTGAAGAGATCGGAATTGAGGTCGAGGCTCATTACGGTGTGCAATACACTATGTATCACACAGTATATGCAACATGGTATTATTTGTCAAAAAAATTTCTGCCTTTTTCCTCGCTGGAAAAATTCGCCTTTCGATTTGCCATCCCCGAGACGGGAAGCGATGAGAAACGGATGCAAATCCGATTGATTCATTTCTTTACCGCGCTAGCCCTCGCGACGAGCGCTCCCCTGGCCTACTCCGCCGGGAACGACTTTTCAGACGTCAAAGCTCAGGTCACCAAGCAGCACGACGAAGCGGTCAAGCGGTTGCAGGATTGGATCAAGCAAGTCTCGATCGCGGCCGAGGATCGCGGTTATCCGGAAGGCGCCGATTACATGATCCAGCTCCTCAAGGACGCTGGATTTCAACGTGCGGAACGTGTCGCGACCGACGGCAAGCCGGGCGTTTTCGCGACCCTTGACGCCGGGGCGCCGAAGACGGTCGGACTCTATTTCATGTATGACGTGAAACAGTTCGATCCGAAGGAATGGACATCGCCGCCGACCGAGGCCGCGATCGTGGATAAACCGGGCGTGGGCAAAATCATGGTCGGCCGCGGCGCGGTGAATCAGAAAGGTCCGGAGGCGACCTTTCTGGAAGCGCTCCACGCGATGAAAGCCGCCGGCCGCAAGATGCCGGTGAATTTCGTTTTCGTGGCGGAGGGCGAAGAGGAGATCGGCTCGCCGCATTTCCACCAGGTCGTGCATAAGCCGGAAGTGGAAAAAGCGCTGGCGAAATGCAGCGGAATCTTCATGCCCTTCGCGAGCCAGGATCTCAGCGGGATGGTCACGATTTCGTTAGGGGCAAAGGGTGTGATCGAAGTCGAGCTCACCTCCAACGGCGAGAAGTGGGGCCGCGGTCCGTTGACGGATATTCATTCTTCGAACAAAGCGCGAGTCGACAGCCCGGTCTGGCACCTGGTCCAGGCCCTGAACACACTCGTGAGCGCGGATGGCAACGAGCCAGCGATCGAAGGACTGACGAACAACGTGCGCCCGCTGACCGCGTTCGAGAAATCGTTGATCGATACCGCGGCCAAGCGCCTGAACGAGGACGACGCGAAAAAGATCATGGGGGTGAAGAAGTGGGTGAAAGACATTAGCTGGACCGAGGCGCTGCAACGGATGTCCGACACCCCGACGGTCAACATCGAAGGAATCATCGGCGGCTATACCGGCCCGGGTGGCAAAACAATCTTGCCTCACCAGGCAATCGCGAAACTCGACCTGCGCCTCGTGCCTAACCAGACCGCCGAAGGCGCGCTCGCCGCCTTGAAGGCGCATCTCGTCAAACACGGTTACGGCGACATCGACGTCAATATGACTGGCGGCTACGACCCAACTACGACGCCGCCCGATTCGCCGATCATCAAGGCCGAGGAAGCGGTTTACAAGAATCACGGGATTGATCCAGTCTTGCTCCCGCGACTCGGGGGCTCTTGGCCAGGGTATGTTTTCACCAATCCTCCGCTCAGTCTGGGCGCCGGACATTTTGGACTCGGCCACGGTAGCGGCGCGCACGCGCCTAACGAATATTACCTTATTGAGTCATCGAATCCGAAGGTCGCAGGCTTCGATGACGCAGTCATGTCCTACGTGGAATACCTCTACGAACTGGCGAAGTAAGCGAAAAGCTTCTCGATTCCGTCTCTTTGATTCGTTAGAACAGCAGACGTGCGGCGCGACCCTGCGACTGCCGCCGTTATGTCTGACTTTGACCAAGCCCAGAAGCTAAACGCCGCGATCGCCGGGCTGGAAGAGCAGCGGGAGACCTTGGGCGGCGCGGTGGTCGATGCGGCGTTAGCCGCGTTGCGTTTGCAGGCCGCGCAGCTCGAGCAAACTGAGTCGGTCGATGAACGCAAGCTGGTCACGATCGTCTTCTCGGACATATCCGGTTTCACCGCGTTGGCGGAAAAGGAGGATCCGGAGAGGGTCCGCGAGCTGATCAACGCCTGCTTCGATCGGCTCGTGCCGATGGTCCAAAAATACGAAGGCACGATCGACAAATTCATCGGCGACGAAATCATGGCGCTCTTTGGTGCGCCGATCGCGCACGAAGACGACGCCGAGCGGGCGCTCCGGACTGCGCTCGAAATGATGGAGGCGCTGGTCGCCTTCAATCGCGAACACGGCACTTCGCTGGAACTGCATTTTGGCATCAATACGGGACCGGTGGTGGCCGGAGAAATTGGAGGTCAGAATCGGCGCGACTACTCGGTGATGGGCGACCCGGTTAACCTCGCTGCACGGCTCGAGGAAGCTTCTTCGGCGGGCGAAATTTTTGTGGGACCGACCACCTACCGATTGACCAGCCGGATTTTTGAATTCGAAGTGGTTCCTCCGTTGTCGGTGAAAGGAAAGAAGGAGCCGATTGAAGTCCATCGGTTGATCGGATTGCGCGGCGTGCCGAGGTCGATGCGCGGCATCGAAGGGTTGCGCGCGCCACTGATGGGGCGCGATGCGGAACTGGCGACCTTGCGGGAGGCGATGTTGGCGCTCACGCGAGGTGTAGGTAATGTGCTAGCTATCATCGGCGAAGCGGGCTTGGGAAAAAGCCGCTTGCTGGCCGAGCTTCGAGTCCGGGTACCGTCAAATATTCGGTGGGCCGAAGGCCGGGCGCTCTCCTACACCGGCGGGATGAGTTATTGGCTCGCGCAAAGGGTTGTGCTGAGCTTGCTCGGTCAATCCGCCGAGGCGCCGGCGCACGTGACGGCCGAAGCGTTGCGGCGCAGCATGGGCGAACTCGAGCAAGACAAGCTTCTTCCATACCTCGCGCGAATGCTGGATCTCCCGATGCAGGCGGCAGATGAGGAGGAGATGAAATATCTTACCGGTGAAGCGTTGCAATCGCGGATCCTCGAAGCGGTCCGGGAATTCATCAGCCGTCGGGCGCTTCAGCAACCGCTCATTCTGGTCTGGGAGGATTTGCACTGGTGCGATCCTTCTTCAAAGCAGGTTCTCAAAACATTGCGGCCGCTGACGGGCAAAGTGCCGCTCCTAATCTTGTCGGCGGCCCGACCGGAGGGAAAGGGTGCTAATCTTGACGAGTCTGAAAGCGTGCGAATACGGCTTTCGCCATTGACGCGCGACGAGAGCAGTTCGCTCATTCAGGAGCTCCTGCAAATTGAAAATCTGCCCGCGCGCACCCGCGACGTCATCTTGGGTCGGGCCGAGGGGAATCCGTTTTTCCTGGAGGAACTTCTCCGTGCTTTGATCGATGTCGGCGTGGTCGTAATGGAGGGCGGGCGAGGCATCGCCACGAATGAGATCGAGTCGATCGACATCCCGGAAACCGTTCAAGGCGTCCTCGCGGCCCGCATCGATCGCTTGTCGTCCGCGACGAAGCGGGCTCTGCAACTCGCGTCGGTGATCGGTCGCGTGTTCCCGCGGCGCGTGCTGGCGCATTTGTACGAGGAGGGAACGAAGGAGCAACTCGATCGTGTCCTCGTTGAGCTGCGGGAGCGGGAGTTCGTTCATCCGCAGGTCGAGAGTGCTTCAGAGACGGCGGCACACGACGGCGACGAGTATACCTTTAAGCACGCGATTACCCAGGAAGTTGCCTACGGGTCAATCCTCCTGGCGCGGCGCAAGAAATTGCACCTGCGAATCGCGCAAGCGATCGAGCAATTATTTCCGGAACGACTCGCGGAGTTGTCAGCGACGCTTGGTTTTCATTTTGACCAAGCCGAGAGCAACGCGCGGGCGGTGTTCTACCTGCGGCGCGCCGCGGATTCGGCGCGGACCAACTTCGCCAACTCTGAGGCGATCTGCTTTTACAAGGGTGCGCTTCGCCATGCCGGGCATCTTCTCGACGTCAGCGATGATCTGGACAACCGCGCCAGCATCGTTCAACTGAGCGAAAGCTTGGGAGATGTCTTGACGCTGGCCGGTGAACAGGAGCAGGCGTGGGCCGCATTTGGGGAGGCGCTCACACATTACGAAACGGATGACGCGATTGGCCGGTCACGACTTCATCGCAAGATCGGCGCTTGTCACAGCTTGAAGCGGAATTATGACGAAAGCGCGCGAGCCTTCGATCAAGCCGACGCCGAGTTGGACGGCGCAAAGGAAGCGAGGAGTTCGCAATGGTGGGAAGAGAAATTGCAGATCCAACTCGAGCGCATGCATCTGCTTTATTGGCAGGAAAGAGTGTCTGAAATGCGCGCGGTGGCCCACGCCTTCGAGGGTGCTGTCAGCCAGCACGGAACGCCGTTACAACAGAGTACAATTCTCAAGATGCTGGCACTCTCCCTCCTGAAGGGATCACGCCTTCAACCGTCCCGCGAATGTGTCGAACTGGGAAGACGGGCGGTTCAGGCCAGTGCCTCTGTCACAGACCTTTCCGAT
>Ga0070665_100003624_pt1 | contig 16355 bp, 13 predicted proteins | sample KBSS13metaG_FD_65862 | JGI IMG/M metagenome (GOLD analysis project Ga0070665, IMG submission 65862) | Switchgrass rhizosphere microbial communities from Kellogg Biological Station, Michigan, USA - KBS S1-3 metaG | ecosystem: Host-associated > Plants > Roots > Rhizosphere > Soil ... | reverse complement strand
CCGGGCCGCACCTTGGTGATGCCGGTGAACAGGTTCTTCTCGATCACCTCGCCGGTCGCCGCCAGCTCGCGCACGCGGCGGTTGGCTTCGGAGGTGGCGAAGCGCTCCTTCACGAACGCCTTCTGCGCGTCGCTGGCATGGGCGACGAGCCCGTGCGCGAAGTCCCACGCCTCCTCCTCGGTCTCGCGGCAGACGATCTGCAGGCGCATGCCGAAGCCGATGTCGTTCTCGCGGCCATGCGCGGCCGCCATCGTGCGGATCTCGGCCATGTTGGCGCGGATGCGCTCGTAGGTGTCGCCCCAGAAGAGATGGACGTCGGAATGCTTGGCCGAGATCTCCCATGCCTGCCGGCTGCCGCCGCCGAGGTAGAATCTCGGGTGAGGCTTCTGCAGCGGATGCGGCCGGATCTGCGCCTTGTCGAGCTTGTAGAACTTGCCGTCGTGGGTGACGGAGTGCTGCGTCCACAGCTTCTTCAGGAGCGTCACCTCCTCGTCCATGATCTCGTAGCGCTCTTCCTTGCCCCACCGGATGCCCTCGGCCGCATTCTCCGCTTCGCTCTGGCCCGCGATCAGGTTGATGCAGATGCGCCCGCCCGAAAGCTGGTCGAAGGCCGAGATCATCTTCGCCAGCAGCACCGGGTTGATGTAGGAAGGCCGCGCCGCCACCAGCATACGGATCGACGTCGAGCGCGCGACCATCATCGCCGAGGAGATCCAGGCCTCCCAGCAGGCAGTCTGCACCGGCACCAGCATGTATTCGAAGCCCGCCGCCTCGGCTGCCGCCACGACCCGGTCGAACAGCTCGAGCGACGGCGCCACCTGGGCGCTCGCGAGGCCGTAGGCTGTGGTGTCGCCGGCCGTCGGCAGGAACCATCCGAATTCGAGTCGCTTGTCGGTAGGCATGGTCATCCTCCGGCTATTCCTTCTCGACGTCAGTTGCCTTGCGAAACAAGCGCTCATGCTCTTTTGGACCGCGAGCCTCCGGCTCGCTCCTGCGCGTGAGCGAGCCGGAGGCTCGCGGTCCGGAAGAGCATGACAACATCGCACTGCGTCGGGTGAAGATCATGCTAGTCTTTTAGGACGGACTTCAGGGGACAGGAACATGCTTCAGCACGGCAGACGGCCGACCATCGCATCGCGGCATGGCATGGTGGCCGCGGCGCATCCGCTGGCTGCAGCGGCCGGCGCGCGCATCCTCGCCAACGGCGGCACGGCGTTCGACGCGGCGGCAGCGACGGCTGCGGCGCTCAACGTCGTCGAGCCCTACATGTCCGGCCTGGCCGGCCGCGGCGTCGCCACCTGCTACATCGCCCGGGAGCGCCGCGTGCGGGCACTCGATTTCGTGGCGCCGATCCCGAAGAAATTCCCGATCGACACGCTCAGCAATCGCGAGCAACTCATTCGCGGCGCTTTAGCGGTCGGCGCGCCGGGCAACCTCGCCGGCTGGTGCGAGCTGGTGCAGAGCCACGGGCGCAAGAAGCTGCCCGAGCTGTTCGCGCCGGCGATCGCCATCGCCCGCGACGGCTACCGCCTGATCGAATTCAACCACGAGGAATTCAAGAGCGCCGGACCGGAGCTCGCGAAGTACGAGAAGCTCCATCCCGAATGGTCGCGCGTCTATACCGCGGGCCAGGGCTCGGTCGCGCCGGGTTTCGTGCTGAAGCAGCCCGACCTCGCGCGCACGCTCGAGGCGCTGGCGCAGGAAGGGCCGGGCCTGCTGTACAAGGGCGCGCTCGGCCGGAAGATCGTCGACCGGCTGCAGGAGCTGGGCGGCTGCCTCACGATGGACGACCTCGCGGCGGTGCAGCTCACCTGGAGCGATCCGGTCGCCGTGTCCTACCGCGGATACAAGGTGAACGTGCCGTCGCCGCCGTGCGAGGGCTTCCAGTATCTGCTCACCCTGCGCATCCTCGAAGGCTTCGACTTCTCGAAGATGAAGCGCAACTCGGTCGACCATGTCGACACGGTGCTGCGCGCCATTCGCCTCGCCGCCGGCGTGCGCATCGCGACCGGCGTGCCGAGCCCTCAGAAGCTCGCCGAGATCCTGTCCGACGGCCACGTCGAGGCATTGCGCGCGCGGGTACGCGACGGCAAGCCGGTGGTCGGCCCGACCGAGCAGTGGACGCCGCCAGCCCAGCCCGCCTCGCCGCTCGACGAGAGCCACACCACCTCGTTCTCGATCGCCGACAGCGACGGCAACCTCGTCTGCCTGACGCAAAGCCTCGGCAGCGTGTTCGGCTCCGGCATCGTCGTGCCGGGCACGGGCCTCTGCCTCAACAACTTCCTCTATTGGGCCGACGTCAATCCCGCGAGTCCCAACCGGGTGACGCCGGGCGGCCCCTTGCCGATGTGCATGGCACCCTCGATCGTCACCAGGGACGATGCGCCGGTGCTGGCACTCGGCACGCCAGGCAGCTACGGCATCCTGCAGACCCAGCCGCAGGCGCTGGTGCAGTATCTCGACTACGGCCAGCCGCTGCAGCAGGCGATCGAATCGCCGCGCGGCCGCCTGACCGACGGGCAGGAGGTGCTGCTCGAGGCGCGGATCGAACCGGAGGTCCACGCCGAGCTGCGCAGGCGCGGCCACAACGTGACCACAGGACCGGACTGGACGATGAAGGTCGGCGGTATGCAGGGTGTGGCGGTCGACCGCGAGACCGGCATCTTCACCGGCGGCTGCGACCCGCGCCGCGACGGCTACTGCGTGCCGGCGTAAATAGAGTCTTCCGCTGGGGGCGCGCCACTCCAGTGGCGCGTCATGACTTATGAGAAGACGCGCCACTGGAGTGGCGCGCCCCCGGCAGAAGATGACTATTTCAGGGGCCGGGACGGTTCGGAGATCTCCGCCACCGCCGCGCCGACAGTGCCGAGGCCCGCGGCGCGCGGCTCGGTGGCGATATCTCCCAGCGAGACGATGCCGGCCAGCAGCTTGTCGCGATCGAGGACAGCCAGCCGCCGGAGCTGCAGCGTCTTCATCCGCTCCAGCACCTCGTCGGCCTCCTCGTCGGAAAACGCATAAGCAATTTCGGCCGTCATGCAGTCACGCACCAGCCCGTCGACCGGCGACAGGCCGGCCGCGACGCCGCGAACCACGATATCCCGGTCGGTGATCGCGCCGACCAGGCGCCGGCCGTCACATACCGGCAAGGAGCCTACGCCCAGCGCCTCCATCGCCGCCGCGGCCTGCTGCAGCGAGGCCTCGGGCGAAATGATCTCGACATCGCGCGTCATGATCTCGGAAACCTGCATAAGGGCATAATGCCCGCGGCACCCCTTGGTTCCCGCAACGCAACAAGGGGTGGGCGCGGTCGTTGTCTCCCCATGAGCAAAACCCCAATCACCCGGCGCGGCCTGCTCGGCGGCGGAACCATCCTCGGAACCGGCTTGCCCGGCGGCGGCGTCCTCGCCCAGTCGCCTCCTCCCGAAGCCGGCGCCATGACAGTCGATGTCGGCCTCACCGTGAACGGCGTGCACCACGGCCTCAGGCTCGATCCCCGCACCACGCTGCTCGACGCGTTGCGCGAGCATCTCGGCCTGACCGGCAGCAAGAAGGGCTGCGACCACGGCCAGTGCGGCGCCTGCACGGTCCTGGTCGACGGGGTGCGTCGGAATTCCTGCCTGAATCTCGCGGTGTCCTGCGACGACCGCGAGATCACCACCATCGAGGGCCTCGGCAGCGAACAGGCCCTGCATCCGATGCAGGCGGCATTCGCCAGACATGACGGTTTCCAGTGTGGCTTCTGCACGCCGGGCCAGATCTGCTCGGCCGTCGGTATGCTGGCCGAACTGAAGCGCGGCCTGCCCTCGGCGGTAACGCCGCAGCTTGCCGCTGCGACGATGGAAGTCGCCGAGACCGAGGTGCGCGAGCGCATGAGCGGCAACATCTGCCGCTGTGCGGCCTACCCCAACATCGTCGCCGCGATCCTCGACGCGGCCGGAAAGACCTGAGCTAATGCGCGCCTTCACCTACGAACGGCCGGCCGACGTAACGGCAGCCCTGGTCGCGATCGGCAAGCCCGGCGCCAAGTTCCTCGGCGGCGGCACCAACCTGCTCGACCTCATGAAGATCGAGGCCGAAACGCCGCAGCATCTGGTCGACGTCTCGCGCCTGCCGCTGGACCAGATCGCGGAAGAGAACGGCGGGCTGCGCATCGGCGCGACCATCACCAACTCCGATCTCGCCGCGGATCCTCGAGTGCGCGAGCGCTATCCGGTGCTGTCCCGTGCGGTGCTCAACGGTGCCTCGGGACAATTGCGCAACCAGGCGACGACCGGCGGCAATCTCCTGCAGCGCACGCGCTGCTACTACTTCTATGATCCCTCCACACCCTGCAACAAGCGCGTACCGGGCAGCGGCTGCTCGGCCTTGAAGGGCTTCAACCGCATACACGCCGTGCTGGGCGGCAGCGACGCCTGCATCGCCGTGCATCCGTCCGATATGGCGGTCGCCCTCTCCGCGCTCGACGCCGAAGTGGAAGTGCAATCCGCCCAGGGCCGGCGGCGCATCGGGATTGCCGACTTTCATCGCCTGCCCGAGTCCAAGCCGGAGAAGGACACCATCCTCGCCGACGGCGAGCTGATCACCGCCGTGATCCTGCCGGCGGCGCCGGCAGGCGGGCAGGTCTATCGCAAGGTGCGCGACCGGGCCTCTTATGACTTCGCGCTGGTGTCGGTCGCCGCCGTGCTCGACATGGACGGCGATCGCATCCGGTCGGCGCGCATCGCGATGGGCGGCGTGGCGCACAAGCCGTGGCGCGCGATCGAGGCCGAGCGCCAGCTCGCCGGTGCCGAGCTATCCGACGACATCTTCACGGCGGCCGGCGAGGCTGCCGTGAAGGACGCCCAGGGCCGCGGCCACAACGACTTCAAGATCGCCCTTGCCGCCCGCACCGTCGCCCGCGCGCTCACTGAAGCGGCCGCGCAGAAGAAAGCCTGAACCATGGATACCATCATCGGCCAGCCCATCGACAGGATTGACGCCAAGGCCAAGGTCACCGGCGCGGCGCGCTACGCCGGCGACATACGCGCCGAGCATCCCGCCTTCGGCGTCATCGTCACCAGCACGATCGGCCGGGGCACCATCACGAAGGTCGACATCAAGGCGGCCGAGCAGGCGCCAGGCGTCGTCCTGATCATGAGCAACGAGAACGCGCCTGCGCAGGCGCCGTTCAAGCAGGAAGGTACCGACCGCCACGCCCGTCCCAAGCCGCAGCTCACCGAGGCCCGCGTCCATTTTCACGGCGAGCCCGTGGCGCTGGTCGTCGCCGATACGTTCGAGCAGGCCACCGCGGCGGCGCGGCTGGTGAAGGTGTCGTATCAGACAGAAGCCGGTCTCTACGATCTCGGGTCGAGCCGCAAGCTCGCCTATCCGCCGAGCAGGATGGCGAGCGGCAAGGCCGATTCGAGGCTCGGCGACATCGAGCGCGGCCTTGCCGAGGGCGCGGCGCGGATCGACGCGACCTACACCACGCCCTACCAGAGTCACAACCCGATGGAGCCGCCGGCCAGCCTCGCCCTATGGTCGGGCGACAGGCTGACGATCCATTGCGCCGCCCAGCTCGTCGACAGTGCGCATCATTCGATCGCGTCGACGCTCAGGATTCCGCTCGAGAATGTCGAGCTCGTGAGCGAGTTCATCGGCGGCGGCTTCGGCGGCAAACTGCCGATCTATGCCGATGCGATCCTGGCTGCGCTCGCGGCGCGCCAGCTCAAGCGGCCCGTCAAGGTCACGCTGACCCGCCAGCAGATGTTCAGCATCACCACCCATCGGGCATCGACCATCCAGCGCGTTCGGCTGGCGGCGCGGCAGGACGGCACGCTGACGGCGGTCGCGCACGAGGTGGTCTCACAGTCCGCCCGCCTGGACGAATACGCGGAAACCGCGGCGGCCAGCACGCGGGCCATGTATGCCGCCCCCAACCGCCTCACCAGCCATCGCGTCGTGCCGCTCGACCTGCCCGTCGCCGATTCGATGCGCGCACCGGGCGACGCGGTCGGCCAGCTCGCCCTCGAGCAGGCGATGGATGAGCTGGCCTACGAGCTCGATCTCGACCCGATCGAGCTCAGGCTGCGCAACGAACCGGCGGAGGATCCCGAAAAGCGCGTTCCCTTCTCCACCCGCTCGCTGGTGGCCTGCCTGCAGACCGGCGCGGAGAAATTCGGCTGGGATCGGCGGCCGCGCGTGCCGGGAACGCTGAAGGACGGCCAATGGTTGATCGGTCTCGGCATGTCGGCCGCGATCCGCCCCAACCTGCGGCGGCCGGCAACCGCCAGGGTGCGCATGGACGAGGACCGGCGGATCACCGTCGAGATGGACATGACCGACATCGGCACCGGCTCCTACACGATCTTCGCCCAGGTCGCGGCCGAAACGCTCGACCTGCCGGTCGACAAGGTGGCGGTGAAGCTCGGCCACTCCTCCTATGCCAAGACGCCAGGCTCCGGCGGCTCCTTCGGCGCGGCGAGCTGCTGCTCGGCCGTACGCGAGGCCTGCCTCGAGCTGAAGAAGAAGCTCGACGCGGGGCAAGGCCCGGGCAACCTGCAGGCGGAAGCCAAGGCCGCGCCGGGCGAGGAATTCAAGAAATTCTCACAGCACAGCTACGGCGCCCACTTCGCCGAGGTCGGCGTCGATGCCACGACCGGCGAGGTCCGGCTGCGCCGCATGCTCGGCGTGTTCGATGCCGGCCGCATCCTCAACCCCAAGACTGCGCGTTCGCAACTGATCGGCGGCATGATCTGGGGCGTCGGCTCGGCGCTGCATGAGCAGGCCGTGGTCGATTCGCGCTTCGGCTCGTTCGTGAACCACGATCTCGCCGGCTATCACGTGCCGGTCCATGCCGACATCCCGGCGGTCGAGGCGATCATGCTGGCGGGCTTCGACGACAAGTCGAATCCCCTGGGATCGAAGGGCGTCGGCGAGCTCGGCATCTGCGCCGCCGGCGCGGCGGTGGCCAATGCCATCTACAACGCCTGCGGCGTGCGGGTCCGCGACTATCCGATCACGCCGGACAAGATCCTGAATGGCTTCCTGCGACCCAACGTGGCGCAGAAGCAATAGGCTCCTGGTCAAGGGACCTCGGGTCTCCAGACCCGCTCATGAGTCCGAGCGGATCTGGAGACCCGCGGTCCCTTGACCATGAGCACCTCTCAGAGCGCCGTCACGACGCGCGTCTGGGAACGGACATGGGGGGCGAAGCGGTCCCATCCGCGCATGGCGTTGAATTCGCGGGTCTGCACCGCGGCCGGTGATTCGAGTTCATATACCGTCGTCCAGAGCTTTGCAGGCGTGCGCCGGCCCTCGCCGCGGTCGCTCTCGGAAATTTCCCCGACCGAGCAATAACGTCGCCCTGCCAGCACGCCGGGACAGGCGAGCGCGTCGGGCAGGTGGACCTCGTCATACCAGCGGCTCCACTCGGCTTCGACATCGGAGTCGACCTCGGCGGTCACGATCATCAGGCAATTCGGCAGGCTCATCGGCATTCTCCTTGCACGGGTGCCTCAAGCGATGATGGAATGCCGTCTATAAAAGCAATTCAAGGGGAGAAGCTCATGCGCATACTGGTCTGGTCGGCTCTGGCCGCGTTCGCCCTGCTGGGCGTGGGCATTGCCGACGCACAACAGGCGCAGGCGCCGCGCAAGGGCGGCACGATCCGCATGACCGGCCCCTACGCCGCGAGCTTCGGCAGCCTCGATCCGCATGTGACGCCGCGCGCCCAGGACCAGATCGTGAACCAGGCCATCCATCGCCCGCTCTACACGTGGGATACGGCCAACAACAAGCTGGCGCTCGAGCTCGCGACCGACGTCAAGACCTCGGCCGACGGTTTCACGTACACCTACAAGCTGCGCAACGACGTCTATTTCCACAACGGCCGCAAGATGACGGCGGATGACATCATCTGGTCCTACACGCGCATCATGGACGGCGCCAAGGGTTATCCGGGCGCACGCTACATCCGCGTCATCAAGGGGGCGACGGAGGTCGAGAAGGGCGCGGCGAAGGAGATCTCCGGCCTGAAGAAGATCGACGATTCCACGCTCGAAATCACCCTGACCGACCGGGTCGAACCCGGCTACTACCTGTTCGCCGGCACGACGGCCATCCTGCCCAGGGAGGAGGTCGAGAAGGGCAACTTCGCCGCCAATCCGGTCGGCCTCGGCCCGTTCAAGTTCAAGGAGCACATCCCCGGCAGCCGGGTGGTCGCGGAGCGCTTCGACAAGTTCTACAAGCCGGGCAAGCCCTACGCCGACAAGGTCGAAGTGCTGCTCATGGCCGAGGCTGCCGCCCGCGATGTCGCCTTCCGCAACAAGGAGATCGACACGTCCATCCTGGGTCCGGCCCAATACGTTGCCTATCGCGCCGATCCCGAGCTGTCGAAAGGCATCCTCGAGGTGGCGGAGATGTTCACCCGCTCGATCATCTTCAACCACGACGTAAAGCCGTTCGGCGACAAGCGCGTGCGACAGGCGATCAACTATGCCATCGACACGGACCTGATCATCAAGCGGCTGGTGAAGGACAAGGCCTATCGTGCGACGAGCTGGCTGCCGCCGTCCTCCGAGGCCTTCGACAAGACCGTGAAGCCCTACCCTTTCGATCAGGCCAAGGCCAAGAAGCTGCTTGCCGAGGCGGGGTTGCCGAACGGCTTCGAATGGGAGCTGACGACCAGCCAGAACGAAAGCTGGGGCCTGCCCATCGTCGAGGCGATCATCCCGATGCTTGCCAAGGTCGGCATCAAGGTCAAACCCAAGCTGGTCGAGGCCACGGTGCTGACCGAGATCCTGATGAAGGGCGACCATGATTCGTTGATCATCTCGAGCCTGACCGGACCGGATTCGCTCGCCGTGCTGCGCGCCTTCTATTCGAAGACGCCGCGCACGGCGGGCCACTACACCAACTACAGCAATCCCGAGTTCGACAAGCTGCTCGATGCCGCCGCACAGGAAGGCGATACGGGCAAGCGCAACGACCTGCTGCGCCAGGCCAACAATCTGCTCTTCGACGACGCGCCGGTGTGGTTCTTCAACTACAACAAGGCGGTGCTGGCCTATCAGCCCTGGATCCACGGCCTGCAAGCCAACCCGACCGAGATCACGCACCAGTATCCGGAAGACGTCTGGGTCGATACGCGTTCCCCCGCGAAGTGAAACATCCGAACGAATCGGATTTCATGCTCCTCTCCCCCGATAGGGGGAGAGGAGCATGAAGGACGGAACGCTGATCTGATGCTCGTCGTCCTCGTCCGCCGCCTCGCCAACATCGTCCCGACGCTCGCCGCGGTGATCGCCGTCATCTTCCTGCTGTTCAGCGTCCTGCCGGGCAGCTTCATCTCGGCCATGAACGAGGATGGCCGGACCTCGATCGATCCGGCCGTGATGGAGCGCATGCGCAAGGAGATGGGGCTCGACGATCCCCTGCTGGAACGCTTCGCCAAGTATGTGGCGCACACCGCGACGGGCGACCTCGGCACGTCGTTCCGCACCAAGGAGCCGGTGACCAAGCTGGTCGGCACCCGGCTGTGGCCGTCCCTGAAGCTGGTCTTCGCCGCCATGGCTTTCGCCATCGCGATCGGCGTGCCGCTGGGCTTCATCGCCGCACTCAGGCCGGGCAGCGTCGTCGACACGATCTCCATGGTCGGCGCGATCTCCGGCCTGTCGCTGTCGCAGTTCTGGCTCGGCCTGATGCTGATGTACCTGTTCGCGCTCAAGCTCCAGTGGCTGCCGAGCTTCGGCTATGGCGACGGCGGGCTGCGCTACCTGACCTTGCCAGCCCTGGCGCTGGGCGTCGGTCCCATGGCGCTGCTGGCGCGGACCACGCGCGCCGCCGTGCTCGAGGTGCTCAATGCCGACTTCGTGCGGACCGCCCGCAGCAAGGGCATGAGCGAGCGCCGGGTCGTCGAATGGCACGTGCTGCGCAACGCGCTGGTGCTGGTCGTCACCACCATCGGCCTGCAGTTCGGCTCGCTGATGGGCGCCGCGGTCGTGGTCGAGAAGCTGTTCTCCTGGCCCGGCGTCGGCTCGCTGCTGGTCGACTCGGTCTTCCAGCGCGACATCCCGACCGTCCAGGGCTGCATCCTGCTGATCGTGATGTTCTTCCTCGTCATCAACACGCTGGTCGACATGGCCTATGTCGCCATCGATCCGCGCATCCGCTACCGATGAGGGGCGGTCTTTCGCTTTGGGTCGGCGGCGGCCTGGTCGCGCTGGCCTTGCTGGTCGCGATCTTCGCGCCGCTGATCGCGCTCACCGACCCGGTGATGGGCGCCAACCTGATGAACGCCGAGATGCCGCCCAGCCTCGAATTCCCCTTCGGCACCGACGCGCAGGGCCGGGACATCTATTCGCGCATCGTCTATGGCGCACGCATCTCGCTCACCGTCGGCCTGGTCAGCCAGCTCTGCAACAGCCTGATCGGCGTCACGCTCGGCTTGACGGCCGGCTACTGGGGCGGGCTGTGGGACGACCTGGTGAGCGGACTCACCAACCTCATGCTGGCCATACCCTCGCTGATCTTCGCCCTGGCCATCATGGCGATCCTGGGGCCCGGCCTGGTCAGCCTGCTGCTCGCCCTCGGCCTCACGAGCTGGTCCTACTCCTGCCGCATCGCCCGCGCGCAGGTCCTGTCGCTCAAGAGCCAGGGCTACATCCAGGCCGCGCGCATCCTGGGCTACGGCGACCTGCGCATCATGTTCACCCAGGTGCTGCCCAACATCCTGGGACCGCTGATCGTGATCGCCACGCTCGGCATGGGCGGCGCCATCCTCGCCGAGGCCGCGCTCTCCTTCCTCGGCCTCGGCATCCGCCCGCCGTTCCCGAGCTGGGGCAGCATGCTGTCGGAAGCGCGCGACCAGATCACCACCGCGCCCTGGCTGTCGGTCTTCCCGGGGCTTGCGATCTTCTTCACCGTGCTCGGCCTCAACCTGCTGGGCGATGGGCTGCGCGACATCCTCGATCCGCAATCGACGACACGGCGCGGCGCATGAGTGGGCGCGGCGCATGAGCGATCCTCTCCTCAAGGTCGAGGCCCTGCGCATCGCGCTCGCCGGCAACAGGACGACCTACAACGCCGTCGAGGAGGTCTCGTTCGAGATCGGCCGCGGCGAGGCCTTCGGGCTGGTCGGCGAATCGGGCTGCGGCAAGAGCATCACCGCGCTCGCCGTCATGGGCCTGCTGCGGCCGCCGCTGTCGCTCGCGGGCGGGCGCATCGTGCTCGACGGCGAGGAAATCCACGACGCCTCGGCGGCCGAGATGCGCCGCCTGCGCGGCAAGCGCATCGCCATGATCTTCCAGGAGCCGATGACGGCGCTCAATCCGCTGTCGCCCGTCGGCCGCCAGATTGCCGAAATGTTCGTGCTGCACGAAGGCATGGGCTGGAGCGAGGCGATGGACCGCGCCGAGGAGGCCCTGCGCCAGGTCCGCGTGCCCTCGCCCGAGCGACGCATCCGCGACTACCCGCACCAGCTTTCCGGCGGCATGCGCCAGAGGGTGATGATCGCCATCGCACTGGCTTGCAGCCCCGAACTGCTGGTCGCCGACGAGCCGACCACGGCGCTCGACGTCACGGTGCAGGCCGAGATCATCGACCTGATGGCCGAGCTGTGCGCCGCCAAGGGCACCGCCGTCCTGATGATCAGCCACGATCTCGGGCTGGTGGCCAACATGTGCCGGCGCGTTGCGGTGATGTATGCCGGTCGCATCGTCGAAGCCCAGCCGGCCGAGGCGATCTTCAAGACGCCGCGCCATCCCTATACCCGCGGCCTGATCAATTCCCTGCCGCGGCTCGGGGAGCGCTCGCGCCGCGGCCGGCAGAAGCTGCAGGAGATCGCCGGCACCGTGCCGGCGATCGCGGGCTATCCGGCGGGCTGCCGCTTCAATCCGCGTTGCCCGGAGGCGACCGACGTTTGCCGCGTGGTGCCGCCCGAGGCGACGCCGTTGCCGGCCGACGGGCTCGTGCGGTGCCACCACCATGGCTGAGCAGCCGCTCCTTGCCCTGGACGATCTCGCGGTCCACTTCAAGGTCGGCGGCGCGCTGGCGGGTGGCGTGCGCACGCTCAAGGCCGTCGACGGCGTCACGCTCGACGTGAAGCCCGGTGAGTGCCTCGGGCTGGTCGGCGAGTCCGGCTGCGGCAAGTCCACCCTGGCACTGGCCATCATGGGCCTCATCCCGCCGACCCACGGCCACATCCGGCTCGACGGCGTCGACCTCGGCCAGCGCCAGCGGCTGGAGACGGCGCGCACGGTGCAGATGGTGTTCCAGGACCCCTACGCCTCGCTCAACCCGCGCCAGACCGTGCGGCGTACCCTGGCCGATCCGCTGCGCCTGCATGGCGTGACCGACAGGGCCGAGCTCGACACCCGCGTGAAGGACATGATGGATCGCGTGGGCCTGCGTCCCGACCATGCCGATCGCTACCCGCACGAATTCTCCGGCGGCCAGCGCCAGCGCATCGGCATCGCGCGCGCCCTGATCCTGAAGCCCAGGCTGGTGATCTGCGACGAGCCGGTATCGGCGCTCGACGTCTCGATCCGCGCGCAGATCATCAACCTGCTGCTCGAGCTCAAGGACGAGCTGGGGCTGGCCTACATCATGATCAGCCACGATCTCGGCGTGGTCGAGCATGTCAGCGACCGGGTCGCGGTGATGTATCTCGGCCGCATCGTCGAGCAGGGCGGCTGGCAGGAGATCTTCGAGAACCCGCGCCATCCCTACACGCGCGCGCTCATCGCCGCGATCCCCGACCCGTTCCACCGCGCCGCCGTCTCGGCACGGGCCAAGGCCAAGGGCGAGATCGCGAGCGCGCTGAACCCGCCGCCGGGCTGTCATTTCAATCCGCGCTGCCCGCTCAAGGCCGACCTCTGCGTTGCCGAGGTCCCGACGCTGGACGCGGTGGCGCCAGGCCATCGGGCAGCCTGTCACTTCCGCGACCGGACCGGCTAGCAAGACAGCGGCTCAGACCGAAGAGTTTCATTGGACCTCGCGCATCCTGCGCGCTCAAGATCATGAGCGCGCGGGATGCGCTCGGTCCAATGACCGGACCGGTCTTGAGGAGGAGCGTGCATCACGATGGACCAAGCCGATATCGATCGCCTTTCCGACTGGACCATCCGCCGCGGCCTCGAAGGGATGGCCGAGTCGGAATTGTTGAGGTTGTTCTGCGAGAAAAGCGGTGCCCTCGGTCTGCCGATCAACCGCGCCCTGGTCGTGATCGATACGCTGCATCCGGTGCATGAGGGGCGTCTCTTCCGCTGGCGCAACGACGGACAGGAGGACGATGCGCCGGTCCGCGAGTACGGGCCGACCACCGAGGGCGAGGCGGCGCAGTCCTGGCAACGCAGCCCATTCTACCATCTGCTGCAGAACGGCCAGGAGGAGCTGCGGCGGCGGATCGGCTTTGGCGAATCGCCCGACTTCCTGATCATCCAGGAGATGAAGGACGCAGGCCACACCGACTACGTGCTGTTCGTCCATCGCTTCGCGGCGGAAGGCACGATCGGCGAAATGGATTGCTTCTATTCGGCCTGGTCGACCCGGCATCCGGACGGATTCAGCGACGCCAATATCGCCGCGCTGCGCCGGCTGGTCCCCGCGCTCGGCCTGGCGGTGAAGAGCGCCTCGCTGGCGCAGATCGCCGGCACCCTGGTCGATGTCTATCTCGGTCGCGACGCCGGCCAGCGCGTGCTGCGGGGCCGCATCCAGCGCGGCGTCGCCGACCGTATCGAGGCGGTGCTCTGGTTCTCCGACCTGCGCAGCTTCACCACCATCACCGACACCGCGCGGCCGGGCGAGATCATCCCGCTGCTCAACGACTATGCCGATGCGGTGATCAGCGCCATCCAGCAGACCGGCGGCGACGTGCTGAAGCTGATCGGCGACGGCACGCTCGCCATTTTCCGCGCCGACGACCCAGCCGCGGCCTGCGCGAGCGCGCTCGCGGCCGAGGCCGACATGCGCCGCCGTGTGCAGGAGCTCAACGAGCGGCGCAAGGCGGGGGAACACCCGACCACCCAGGTCTATGTCGGCCTGCACATCGGAGAGGTGTTCTACGGCAACATCGGCAGCGTCGATCGTCTCGACTTCACCGTAGTCGGACCGGCGGTGAACGAGACCAGCCGAATCGCCTCGATGTGCCGCTCGGTCGACCGGCCATTGCTGATCTCGTCGGAATTCGCCGAAACGCTGCCCGAGGCGCCGCGCGCCACGCTGGTGTCCGTCGGCCGCTTCGCCCTGCGCGGCGTCGGACGCGCAAAGGAGCTTTTCACGCTCGATCCTGCGGCTTTGTAGAGACCGCCAGTAAAAATTCCGCCCCCCGGCTTGCGCGCCCTCCCGGCCGCTGCGTACGATGCACGCAATAAGTGCTGCCCAAAGAGGCGGCGGTCCTCGGGAGGGAAAATATGGTGAATGCGAAGCGTCGCAGCGTGATCAAGCTTGCCGGCAGCGCGGCTGCCGTGGCGTCGACCGGCATGGCCGGCATCCTGGCCACCGGGCGGACGCCGGCCTATGCGCAACAGAAGACCGTGCACTGGTTGCGTTGGGTCGATTTCGTTCCAGCGTCCGACCAGCTCATGAGCAAGGTGATGATGCCCGAAGCCGAGAAGGACCTCGGCATCAAGATCAAGTACGAGACGGTCAACGGCAACGACCTGCAGCCGCGCGCGACGGCGGCGATCCAGTCGGGCACCGGCCCCGACCTGATCCAGGCGTTCAACAACAACACCTACATCTACGCCAACAGCGTCGTCGACCTCACCGATCTCGCCGAGGATCTCGGCAAGCGCGAAGGCGGCCTGTACAAGTACTGCCGATCGATGTGCAGCGACGGCAAGATGTTCATGGCCATGCCGTGGGCGGTGATCGGCGGCATGATCGCCTACCGCAAGTCCTGGTTCGACGAGGTCGGCGCCACCTCCTTCCCCAAGACCTGGCCGGAATATCGCGAGGTCGCCAAGAAGCTGAAGGCCAAGGGCCATCCGATCGGCCAGACGCTGGGTCATACGTTCGGCGACGCGCCGACCTTCACCTACCCCTACCTGTGGTCGTGGGGCGGCAAGGAGCTCGACGCCGACGGCAAGACGGTCGTCATCAACTCCAAGGAGACGATCGAGTCCGTGAAGTTCATGCAGGGCTTCTGGAAGGAAGGTTGCGACGAAGGCGCGCTGGCCTGGGACGACACCAACAACAACCGCGCCTTCCTGTCGCAAACCATCTCCGCGACGCTGAACGGCGCGTCGATCTACATCGAGACCCTGCGCAAGCCCGATCAGTACCAGACTGAAAAGGGCACGCCGATGAACAAGGACATCCTGCATTCGCCCCTGCCGTCAGGGCCGGCCGGACAGTTCGGCATGCACCTCAACCAGTCCGACATGCTGATGAAATATTCCAAGAACCAGGATGCCGCGAAGGAATTCCTGAAGTGGATCCATGCGGAAAAGAACTACGAGAGGTTCTTCATCTCGCAGAAGGGCTTCTCCACGCCGCCCACCGCCAAGTGGGAAGAGCACAAGCTGTGGAACGAGGATCCGGTGATGGCGCCGTACAAGGTCGCGGCCAAGCTCGGCCAGACGCCGGGCTTCGCCGGCCTGCCCAACCAGAAAGCGGCCGAGGCGCTGTCGAAGTACATCATCACCGACATGTACGCCAAGGCCGTGCAGGGCATGCCGCCCGAAGACGCCGTCAAATGGGCCGAGGGAGAGCTCAAGAAGATCTACTCGGCGTGAGATCGGTTCGCGTGGCCTGACCAAGAGAGAGCAGACGATGGCGGTAACCGCACTCGGAAGCACGGAGGTCATCCGGCCTTCCGTTCGCCAACGCAAGCTCGAGGACGAGCGCTGGCTCGCCCTCGTCCTGCTCATGCCGACGGCCATCCTGCTCGGACTGTTCATCGCCTACCCGTTCTTCGAGGGCGTGATGCTGTCGCTCAGCAGCGCGCGGGTCGGCGATCCGGGCACGTTCGTCTGGTTCAAGAACTTCGAGAAGCTGTGGAACGACAGCATCTTCTGGACGGCCGTCTGGAACACCTTCTGGTACACGGGCGTCACGACGGTGTTCAAGCTGGGCCTGGGGCTCTGGCTGGCGATGCTGCTCAACCGCCATTTCCGCGGCAAGGCGATCGTGCGGGCCTTCATCCTGCTGCCCTTCATCATCCCGACGGTGCTGTCGACCTTCGCCTGGAAGTGGATGTTCGATCCGACCTTCAGCGTGATCAACTGGTCGCTCTTCAAGCTCGGCCTGATCAGCGCGCGCATCAACTGGCTGGGCGACGCCGACCTCGCCATGACCTCGATCATGGTGGTCAACATCTGGCGCGGCGTGCCGTTCTTCGCCATCAGCCTGCTCGCGGGGCTGCAGACCATCAG
>Ga0070665_100003623_pt1 | contig 16359 bp, 13 predicted proteins | sample KBSS13metaG_FD_65862 | JGI IMG/M metagenome (GOLD analysis project Ga0070665, IMG submission 65862) | Switchgrass rhizosphere microbial communities from Kellogg Biological Station, Michigan, USA - KBS S1-3 metaG | ecosystem: Host-associated > Plants > Roots > Rhizosphere > Soil ... | reverse complement strand
GAGGACGGCACTTCCTACCAAAGACATTCGCGATCGCTTTGAAGAAATCGGTAGCCAACCTCTTCGAGGCAAAATAACCAAACGGCGAAGTCGCTTGCCCGGTCGTAGCTTTGTGCGAAGGCTGGAGGAGTCTTTCCGTCTGAAGCAAAGAAGACGTCGAGAGATGTCTCGAGTCCGCTCGACATGACAGAAGCAATAAATTCCCGAATCCGACCTGCTGCGAAGTTTTTCTTCGATGGAGACACGAAATTCTTCGTCAAAGGTGTCACGTACGGTCCATTCAAGCCGGACGCAGATGGCTATTCTGTCGGGCCGCCTGAACAGGTCGATGCCGATCTGGCGCTGATGCGTCAGGCCGGGGTGAATGTTGTGCGGATTTATCATTCGCCACCGCGTTGGTTCCTCGATCGGTGCGCTGCCTCCGGGATGCGCGTTCTGGTGACGCTTCCCTGGGAAAAGCACATCGAATTTCTTCGTCAACGATCGACACGCAAACAGATCGCCGAAAACGTCCGCGCTGCCGTCAAGACGCACGCCGGCCATCCGGCAATCTTCGGCTACCTGGTCGGCAACGAAATTTCCAGCACGATGGCGCGTTGGCTCGGTACGCGCCGAGTAATTGAATTTGTCGAGGAGCTAATTCGTATCGGACGCGGCATCGATCCCAACGCACTTTTTTCCTATGCCACGTATCCGCCGACTGAATATCTGCTCCCGCAGAACACCGATTTTTGCTGTTTCAACGTTTACCTTCACAACCAGCGTGAGTTCGAAGGTTATCTGTTGCGGCTACAGAATCTTACCGGCGAGCAACCGCTTATCCTGGGTGAATTCGGCATGGACACCATCCGGCATTCGCAAGAGGAGCAAGCGGAGATGCTCGGTTGGCACGTCGACAGCGTGGTCAAATGCGGTCTTGCGGGCACGATTCTTTTCGCGTGGACGGACGAATGGTTTACGGGCGGCCAGGATGTTATGGACTGGGCGTTCGGCATCGTCACACGTGAGCGCAAGCCGAAGAAGGCGTTCTACACGATTCAAGAAAAGCTTGGCGGAAACGATGCGGTTTCGCCCCATCTTCCGTTGCCCAAGACGCCGTTCGTATCGGTGATTGTTTGCTCGTACAATGGCGCCCATACACTTGCTGCCTGTCTTGATTCGTTAGGCAAATTAAATTATCCGGCTTACGAAGTCATTTTGGTTGACGATGGTTCGACGGATGACACAGCGCATGTGGCCGCGCAGTTCCCGTCTGTGCGCTACATTCATCAGACCAATCATGGCTTAAGTCACGCTCGCAACACCGGGGCGGCCGCTGCCAAGGGCGAGGTCCTGGCATACACCGATTCGGACTGCATGGCGGACGCCGATTGGCTGTACTACCTCATTGGCACGCTTGTCAGTGGCGATTACGCTGGAGTCGGCGGACCAAACATCACGCCGCCGGCACAAAACTGGATTCAGGCGTGTGTTGCTGGGGCGCCGGGAGGACCAAACCATGTTCTGCTTACGGATACCGTCGCCGAGCATATTCCGGGTTGTAACATGGCATTTTATCGTTGGGCCTTCGAAGGTGTACGCGGATTCGATCCCGAATATCGGAAGGCCGGCGATGACGTGGATTTCTGCTGGCGAATTCAGCAGGCCGGAGGGGTAATCTCTTTCAGTCCGACGGCCATCGTTTGGCATTATCGACGGTTTACGCTGCGTGCCTTTATGAAACAGCAAGACGGCTACGGCGAAGCGGAATCTTTGCTGCGCTTCAAACATTTGATCTTTTTCGGCCCAACCGGTACGGCGAAATGGCGCGGTCAAATTTACGGCGCTACGCGGTTCAGCTGGTTCGTTAATCGCCCCGTCATTTATCATGGGATTTTCGGCGAAGGATTTTTCCAATCGGTCTATCCCGCGCCGCAATCAGACGTCGCCGCATACCTCAGCAGCATCGAATGGTTCGCACTCACGATCTTTCTTTTTGGTCTCGGAATTTTTCTGCCGGGCCTGCGTATCGTTCCGTACCTGATGTTTGGCGGCACTTTTTGCGTGGCGCTTTCGTACATGGTTCGAGCGCGGATCGAACCAAAATTCGATACCGTGCACGCGCGTCTGTTGGTGATGATCCTGGCGTTTGTGCAACCGCTCGTGCGCGGGTTCTCCCGATATTTCACATGGTTGCGTTTCAAGCGCACGCCGGCAAACGTCATTCGGAAACACGAACATTTGCCCGAAAGCGCGCGCTCGCGCGGCAGCCTGAGTCGCCGTGTATTTTGGAGCGAGCAGGGGAGGGACCGCCATTATTTCCTGGGCGAAATGTTTCGGTTGCTCGACGAAGAAGGTTGGCGCTATTCCACCGACAGTGGTTGGAACGACTGGGACATTCAAATCTACGGCAACTTCTGGTGGAGTATCGCGCTTCAAACTGTCACGGAAGATCACGGACGTGGAAGGTGTTTGACGCGCGTACGCCTCCGTAACCGGATGGTTACCACAACGATCATTTTCAATCTGGTGGTGATAAGCTTGTTGATTTACCACCAGGTAAACGCTTCTCGCCTTGATCTCTGGTCGATCGGTTTTTACCTGGCTTTCCTCGGCTTTCTCGGAACGCGCGCGCGCGCGTTGAAATCGCGTGTTGCCGAACTGGTTGACCTCGCTGCGTTTCGAGCTGGCCTGCAGCGCGTGTCGCGCAAAGGAAAATCAGTCGCGCCAGCAGCGGAGCCCGAATTGGAGGTTGCGGTGAACGCGACCGATCCCGCGTCGCCGCAATTGCCCGGATAAATATGACAGGAGGGCGCGCTGCGGCATTCGCCCCGCTTCGCGAGGATCAGAATTTTAAACGCGCATGGCCGGTGCCGCGTTCGATGCGACCGATTCGTTTGGCTCGCAACATTGAAATAGCCCTTTTTGCGTGTCGCTCCGCGACAACCGCCACCATCCCGATGCCCATGTTAAAGACCTGATACATCTCCCGGGCATCGACGTTTCCGTTCTTCTGCATGATTTGGAAAATGCTCGGAACGCGCCAGCTTTTTGCTTCAATTACCGCGTCACAATTCGACGGCAAAATCCGAGGTAGATTGTCGATGAGACCACCACCGGTGATATGCGCGAGCCCTTTGATTACGCCAATAGGAACTTTCGCCAGGAGCGGCTGATAGTTCTTGTGCACGCGCAGCAATTCTTCACCAACCGTGATTGTCGACCCGGGTAGTGGCGAATTCGGTTTGAGGCGCATTTTCTCGAACAAGATTTTTCGTGCCAGCGAGTAGCCATTGGTGTGCAGACCATTTGAAGCCATACCGAGAACGACGTCGCCGGGTTCAATCTTCCCGCCATCGACGATTTTCGCCCGATCCACAACGCCAACGATGCAGCCTGCGAGATCGTATTCACCCTTGCGATACATTCCGGGCATCTGCGCAGTCTCGCCGCCGAGCAGCGCACAGTCTGCGGCGCGACATGCACGAGATAGGCCCCGAAGCAATTCCTGGAACACGCGGGGCTCGAGCCTCTCGCAGCCGATATAATCCAGGAAGAAAAGTGGACGCGCGCCGAGAACTGCAATGTCGTTAACGCAATGGTTCACCAGATCCATTGCGACGGTGTCATGCTTGTTCATTGCGAAGGCGATCTTCAATTTCGTGCCGACGCCATCTACGCTCGCAACCAACACCGGTTCGCGCATCCCGGGAAAACTCGCGTGAAACAATCCGCCGAATCCGCCAATTTTCCCAAGCACCTGCGGGCCATGCGTTCGCCTAACGAGTGACTGGATGCCGCGTTTGAGTTTATTGCCAAGATCCACGTCAACGCCTGCGCGCGCATAAGCTTTTTTCACATCGATACGTTGTAGGGCAACCGGGCTGGTTGCCAATCGTTTTCGGCGGGCAAAGCGCCTGCGCGACAACTTATTTCAGGTGGGTGAACAACGTGGGCTGCGCTTCCTGGTCGGCTAGTGCTTTGGCGCGCTGCTCGCGGCGTTCCATGATGAACTTGTCGAGCGCAGGGTCGACCGGGAGGGGATAATCGCCGTTGAAACACGCGAGGCAAAAACTATTTAACGGTTTTCCTGTCGCGCGAACCATTCCTTCAACATCAAGGTAGCCGAGACTGTCCACCCCAAGATATTTGCAGATATCTTCCATCGACATTTGGTTTGCGATCAATTTTTCAGGGTCAGGGAAATCGATCCCGTAATGGCAGGCGAAGCGGTGCGGCGGACAACTCACGCGCATGTGCACTTCCTTCGCGCCAGCCTCACGCAGGTTTACTACCCGCGCACGCGCAGTGGTTCCGCGGACGATTGAGTCATCTACAACCACCACGCGTTTTCCAGCCACCATTTCCTTGATCAAATTCAACTTCACGCGCACGTCGAAATCCCGAATGAGCTGGCTCGGCTGCAGAAAGGTTCGGCCGATGTAGTGATTGCGAACGAACGCATGCGCGAAAGGAATCTTTAGCTCTTCAGCAAACCCAAGAGCGGCGTAGTTACCAGAGTCGGGTACAGGCACGACGATGTCCGCTTCGACAGGAAATCTGCGCGCCAGTTCGCGTCCCATTTCCGTTCGGACTTTTCCGACATTAACGCCGCCCATGATACTGTCCGGCCGCGAAAAATAGACATATTCGAACATGCAAAATGCGGGACGGGCATCGGGGAAAGGGCGTTCCGAGCGCAATCCGTGTTCATTTATAATCAGCACTTCACCGGGTTCGATCTCGCGGATGAACTCGGCGTGGATTAGATCGAAAGCACATGTTTCAGACGCGAGCACGTATGCGCCGTCGATTTTTCCGAGCGAGAGCGGTCGCCAGCCGAAGGGATCCCGCACCGCGATCAGTTCGCGTTCGCTCATGATCAAGATTGAAAAAGCACCCTCAATCCGGCGTAACGCTGCCAGGACGTTTCCACCATTGTCCAAAGGCTGCGCCAGGAGATGCAAAATAATTTCGCTATCCGCGGTAGTCTGAAAAATCGAGCCTCGTCGTTCGAGCTCATCGCGCAGAATGTCGGCATTAATTAAATTTCCATTGTGCGCGATAGCCATCTGGCCGCGCACGCAATCGACCACGAAAGGTTGCGCATTCTTAATCGTGCTGGTGCCGGTCGTGGAGTAACGCGTATGCCCGATCGAGCGTGTGCCCTTCAGTCTTGCCAGTTCGTTCTGACCGAAAACCTGCGACACCAGACCCATGTCTTTGTGCATCTGGAAACTGGTCCCCGGCCCATTGCTCGTTACGATTCCGGCGCTCTCCTGTCCGCGATGTTGTAACGCAAACAGCCCGTAATAGGTCAGCACCGCGGCGTTCGGATGACCGAACACGCCGAAAAGCCCGCACTCGTGCTGCGGTAAAACCGCCGAGTCGGGCATCTGGTCCGGGTCCGCTCTGTTCGAGGGGTGGGTCACACGAAATAATCCATCAAATCGGTTTGGATTCAATCGCACCTTTTGCGACTTCACAAGCTCGGAATGCTTTCCTCTTGTCCCACTGCGCGACGGATCGCATTCCACCATTCGTCGTAAATCTCTGAAACTGGCCACCGAAAGGTTTGTTCGTCGATCCGAATTCTCAGTTCGTCGCCACCAACTTGCCCGAGTTGTTGAAACGGAACACCACGCTTGCCTAACATCGAAATGACGTTGTCGACGTTTCCGGCCGCGACCGAGATAACGATCCGAGACTGAGATTCGTTAAACAATACTGTAGCCGCGTCCCTGCGGGACGCGTGCGCGTCGCCCATAGGGCGACGGCTACAATCGACGTCCGCTCCGAAAAGCCGTTCCGGATTGAAACAGGATTCGGCGAGTGTAACGGCAAGTCCACCTTCGGAACAATCGTGGGCGCTTTGCACGAGACCTTCACGGATCAAATCACGAACCGCATTTTGCACCTTGATTTCATGTGCAAGATCGACCTGCGGTGGTGGACCGATTTTCAAGCCGTGGCAGACCTTCAAATAACGCGAGCCGCCTAACAACTCATTCTCACTTCGGCGGTCAGAGATTGCCGCCACAGTGCCGACAAGAATAATTATGTCGCCTTCGTTTTTAAACCACTGCGTCGTGATGTGTTTTTCATCGTCAATCAGTCCGACCATCGCGACCGTTGGCGTTGGATCGACGACGCCGAGCGGGCTCTCGTTGTACAATGAGACATTTCCGCCTGTAACAGGCGTTCCAAACACGCGGCAGGCTTCGGCCACGCCTTCAACGGCTTCACGTAATTGCCAGAAGTTTTCCGGCTTGTAAGGGTTGCCGAAATTCAAACAATCCGTGACAGCCAACGGGCGTGCGCCGGAGCAGGTTAGATTGCGCGCCGCTTCAGCGACAGAAATTTTGCCACCCTCACGCGGATCAAGCGCGCAATAAAGTGAATTACAATCCGTGGTCGCGGCCAGAATTTTGTTGGCGTAGCGAACAAAATAGACAGCAGCGTCGGAGCCGGGTTTCACCACCGTTCCGGTGCGAACCGTATGATCGTACTGCCGATACACCCAGTTTTTCGACGCGATCGTAGGATCGCGAAGAAGTTGCCGGAGCGATTCGTGCACGTCGATTTCTTGCACCCGTCGCTCTGTGAGCGACGAGGACGCGTCCCGCAGGGACACGGCCACAGAAGGTTTCGCCTCGCGTGAATATAGCGGCGCCTCATCAGCCAGCGCTCTCGCTGGAATTTCCGCTGCAATCGTGCCGTTGTTTCGGACGCGCATGATGCCATCGGTGGTAACGCGGCCGATCTCTGCACACGGCACGTCCCACTTGTCGAAGACCTGGCGAACGACATCTTCCCGGCCGCTTTTTGCAATGATCAGCATCCGTTCCTGGGATTCGCTGAGCATAATTTCATACGCCGTCATCCCTGGCTCGCGTGTGGGTACTTTGGCGAGGTCGATTTCGATACCGCTGCCTCCGCGGCTTGCCGTTTCACACGTTGAACAAGTAAGGCCAGCGGCGCCCATGTCCTGGATTCCGGCAACTGCATCGCGAGCGATCAGTTCGAGACATGCTTCGAGCAGTAATTTTTCCTTGAACGGATCGCCGACTTGCACCGCTGGACGATCTTCCCGCGATTGCTCGGTCAATTCGCGGGAGGCAAACGCAGCGCCTGCGAGTCCGTCGCGACCAGTTTCAGCGCCGACATAAAAAACGGGGTTTCCAGCGCCTTCCGCGGTTCCGCGTGCGAGTTGATCATGGCGTAACACGCCGAGGCAAAAAACATTTACCAGCGGATTCCCCTCGAAACTCTCGTCGAAATAAATCTCGCCACCGATGGTAGGAATGCCGATGCAGTTGCCATAATGCGCGATACCCGAGACGACACCGGCAAAGAGCCGCCTGTTGGCCGCGATGTTTGATGTTTGAGATTTGGTGTTTGGGTGAGTGATTGGGCCGAAGCGTAAGGAATTCAGGCAAAACTCCGGCCGCGCGCCCATCGTAAAAATGTCTCGGATAATTCCGCCGACGCCTGTGGCTGCGCCCTGAAAAGGCTCAATCGCGCTGGGGTGATTATGGCTCTCGATTTTGAACGCGACAGCCCAGCCGTCACCAATATCGACCACGCCCGCGTTTTCTTCGCCGGCTTTGACCAGAATATTTGCGCCGATAGTTGGAAGCTTCTTCAGTTCTTTCCTTGAGTTCTTGTACGAGCAGTGCTCGCTCCACATCACGGAAAAGATGCCGAGCTCGGTGAAGTTCGGCTCGCGACCGAGGATTTTCTTAACCCGCTCGAATTCTTCGTGCGTAAGGCCGTGTTGTTTTACCAATTCCGGTGTAACAACCGGATCGGTCTGCGGTGCTTTACTAATCATTGACGTTCCATGTTACCGAATTCGCGCAGTTCACTCAAATCGATGAAATCGGCGAATGCTTCGACCGCCGTAAAAACAAGCGGGTGAAGAGATTAACGCACAAGGAGCGTCCGCTTGGGCCGCGAGCCACGAACTGTGGACGTAAATCAATCAAAAGGAGGCATCAGAATGAAGAGAACAATCATTGCTTTGGTCTGCGGACTGGTTGCGCCGTTGGCGTTTGCACAAACCAGCACGACCACGACCGAAGAAACCACGACAACGAACAGACCAACAACTACGAGAGAAACGACTACTAACACAACTTACGAGGCCGGCACTGTAACTACATACGAGCCTGGCAAGACGGTAGTCGTCAGGGGCGCGCAGGGCCCGGTGAGTTTCGCTCTCGGCACAGCCGCAAACATTGTTGACGCGGCTGGTAAAGCTGTGACAGCACCATTGCGAGCTGGCCAGAAAGTCCGCGTTTATTACACGGGACCGACTGAGCATCGCACGGTCGAGCGTGTCATAGTCGAAGATTAAGCGAGCTATATTCGCAAAATTGAGCTGCAGGATTCGTCTGAATCCTGCAGCTTTTTTTGTAATAGACACATCGCGCTGCGATGTCCGGAGGGCGCAGCGCACCGCCCCTGGCATTTGCGTTCCCAAGACGAATCGCTGAAGTTTTGCTCCTCATGGCTTTCGATTTGAAAGAGATTATCGCCTCGCGTCTCGGCGAAAATTATCAACTGCACGAGCGGCACATAAACCGCACGCTCGTGGCAGCACAGCGCGTCATCGGTTTCGACAAAGTCTATGCCCGTGCTGAGGGCGCATATCTCTTCGATATGGATAATCAGCCGTATCTGGACTTTTTGAGTGGCTATAGCGTTTTCAACATTGGTCGAAATCACCCGTTGGTGAAACAAGCGATCCGCGACGTGCTCGACCTTGATCTTCCAAACATGGTGCAGATGGACTGTTCGCTTCTGAGCGGCTTGTTGGCTGAAGCGCTTGTGAAGCGGATGCCGACGCATTTAAACGCCGTTTTCTTTTGTAATTCCGGCACCGAGGCAATGGAAGGCGCTCTCAAGTTCGCGCGCGCAGCGACGGGACGACAACGCGTTGTGTCGCTGGCGAGCGCATTTCACGGTCTGACATTGGGTTCATTGTCGCTGATGGGTTGCGAAAGCTTCACCGACGGCTTTGGCCAGCTCATGCAAGGGTTCGATACTCGCGTCCCACTCGATAACGTCGCCGAATTAGATCGGCAATTGCGCACGCGCGACGTGGCGGCGTTTGTTATCGAGACCGTTCAAGGCAAAGGCTGCCAGACACCACACTCAGATTTCTTTGTTCGCGCCCAGGAACTTTGCCGCAAATACGGCACGCTGCTGATCTCGGATGAAGTTCAGACTGGTCTTGGCCGCACGGGAAAAATGTTCGGATTCCAACATTGGAATTTGGAGCCGGACATCATCACCCTCGCGAAAACATTGAGCGGCGGTTACGTGCCCTGCGGCGCCATTGTCACCCGGCGCGAGATCTATCAGAAGACGTTCAGCCGTATGGACCGTTGCGTCGTGCACTCCACAACCTTCGGTCGCAACAATCTCGCGATGGCCTGTGGGCTCGCAGCGCTGGAAGTGATCGATCAGGAAAATCTGGTCGAGCGGTCAGCGAAAATCGGCGCGTTGCTGATGGAAAGAATCGAAGCGCTGAAGGCGAAACATTCATTCATAAAAGAAGTCCGCGGCAAAGGCCTCATGGTGGGCATTGAGTTTCACGAGCCTAACGAGTTCAAGCTCAAGATGGCTTGGAAGCTCTTGCACAAAATCGATAAGGTGCTCTTCGCCCAGATGATCGTGACTCAAATGTTGAGCAAGCACCGCATTCTCACGCAGGTAGCCGGTCACGGGATGGACGTGCTGAAAATTCTCCCGCCGCTCATCATCGGCGAAACGGAAGCCGACATGTTCGTCAACGCGCTCGATGACGTGTTAACCGATTGCCGGAAATTTCCGGGACCAATGTGGGAACTTGGGAACAACTTCGTTAAAGCCGCGCTCGGTTCGAGGCGTTCCACCGAACCACGCCCAACCGTTTCCGCCTGAATTTCTTTAACTGCGGATTGCCCGGCACGGCGGGCCGCACATAAAATTGTAATTGTAGAGCAACCGCATCGGTTGCCGTGGATTGCTTTGGCAAGCGACGCGTTTGCCCTACGACATCATTTTCGATTGTCGATCTTTTATTCGGGGCGTACGTTCTCCGAAGATCGGAGGATGAAATCATGAGCACCGCAGTTGCCGAAGAAACTAAAACAAAATTGAACCAACTGGAGCAATTAAAGAAGTTCACCAAGGTCGTGGCAGACACGGCGGACTTTGAATCGATCAAGGATTTCAAACCGCAGGATGCAACGACGAACCCGAGTTTGGTTTATGCCGCCACTCAAAAGCAGCAATACGGGCATTTGCTGGATCAAGTTTTAAAGGACCGGAAGAATTCGGGATTGAATGGCCAGGCGCAGATCGAAGACATCTGCGATCATCTATTGGTTCAATTCGGTTCCGACATTCTCGAGATCGTGCCTGGACGCGTCTCGACGGAGACGGACGCGCGTTTGTCGTACGATGTTGAAGGTTCGATCAACAAAGCGCGGCGACTCATCCAACTTTACAAGGAGCATAAAATTCCGCGCGAACGCGTGCTGATTAAAATCGCGTCAACCTGGGAAGGACTTCTTGCCGCCGAACAACTTCAAAAAGAAGGGATCCGCTGCAATCTAACGCTGCTGTTTTCTTTACCGCAGGCGGTGCGTGCGGCGGAAGCGAAGGTGCAGCTCATCTCGCCGTTCGTGGGGCGGATTTACGACTGGTATAAAAAAGAGATGAAACGCGACTATACCGGCGCGGAGGATCCGGGTGTTCAGTCAGTTACAGAGATTTATACGTATTATAAGCTGTTTGATATCCCGACCGAAGTCATGGGTGCGAGCTTCCGCAACACCGGTCAAATCCGCGAACTGGCGGGATGCGATTGCCTGACGATTAGCCCCGAACTGATGAAGGAACTTTCCGAATCAACCGAGCCACTCGAACGCAAACTTGATCCCGAAAGAGCGAAATCAGCGAAAGTCGACAAGCTCGAATTGGACGAGAAGAAATTCCGGTGGTTACTAAACGAGAATGCGATGGCGTACGAAAAGACTGGTGAGGGCATTCGCAAATTCGCGGCTGACGTGGTGAAGCTGGAAAAATTCGTTGCGAGCAAATTGTGATGACTCTTCCTTTGTCGCTTCCTCTTAATCTGCTCTGGTGACGAAGAGTTAAGATTGCGCGGAAGAGGAAGATTTGATGTTCAACGTTGTTTTGGTGGAGCCGGAGATTCCGCCAAACACGGGCAACGTCGGGCGGCTTTGCCTGGCAACGCGATCAACTCTGCACTTGATTAAGCCGCTCGGATTCTCGCTCGACGATCGGCAATTGCGTCGAGCAGGGCTCGATTATTGGGACGAGGTACCGCTGCAATTGTGGCATTCATTCGACGCGCTACAGCGAGCACAATCCGTCGGAGCTCGCTATTTTTTTCTAACCACGAAAACCCAATCTCCTTACTACAGCGTGAATTTTCGAAGAAGTGATTTCCTTGTCTTTGGCCGCGAAACGAAAGGACTGCCGCAGAAATTACTCGCGGCCAATACTGCCAATTGCGTCACGATCCCGATGCATGGAACGCGCAGTCTGAATCTGGCTACGGCAGTAGCAATTGTGTTATTTGAGGCTGTGCGTCAACAGCAGGTGTGAGCAAAAACATCGCAACGGTGCACACGCGTCCGGGGTTAAATAGACGAACAGAATAAAAGAGGGAAATCATGAAACGTATTGTATTTATTACATGTATCGGAAGCCTTGCGCTGGCGCTGACAGCGTTTGGAGCGCCGAAGAATAGAGGAGGGCACGGTTCAGCGGGAGGCGGCGGCGCGCGCAGCGCACATGTCGTTTCTCGAGGTGGCGGCCACGCCGGATCGATGAGAACGGTGCAGCATCATTCTGCAGCTCGAGCGCATCAAGCGATCGCTACACATTCACGAGCTCGGTCTCATTCGGTCGCTCGTACGAACAATTCTCGGAACAACCGCGTACACACTGCCAGGGCACAGAGCGCGCGAAACGCACACAACAGAACAGTGGCGAACGCTCGCACCCGCGAGCGAAATGTTGCCCGGGCAAATAACGCCAGGGCCAATCAGCGGGAGGCAGCAAGATTGCGCAATCAAACAACGGCCGCGGCTAATGCCAGAATCAATGGTCGGCGTAATTTTGCGGCAAATCGTGAGAGAAACGTGACTCTGGGTAGAAATGCCGCTGTCAATCGCAACCGACAAAACGCACGCGTCGTGAATAACTGGCGCAATGACCGCTTTCGTGGCTCGAGGTACGCCGCGTTTTATAATTACAATCGGCAATGGCATGATCGCGGTTGGTGGAGGAATCACTATTCGAACATCGTCTTCGTACTCGGCGGGTGGTGGTACTGGAACGCTGGCTATTGGTATCCGGCGTGGGGCTATGATTCGGGCGCGTACTATCCGTATGATGGTCCGATTTACGGCTACGGTAACCTGACGCCGGATCGAATCATGGTGAACGTGCAAGTCGCTTTACAGCGGGATGGCTACTACACGGGGCCGATCGACGGAGACATCGGACCGCAAACACGCGACGCACTGGCGGCCTTTCAAGCTGATAACGGCCTGGCGGTCACTTCGGCGGTCGACGCACCAACCCTGCAGACACTCGGCTTGTCGTAATACCGACAGCATAGAAATTGCAGAGCCGCACAGCAATGCGCTGCGCGGCTCTTGTCGTTCGGCAGACAATTTTCCGCCAAGTGGCAGCGCGGACTGGTCGCTTCGTTTTCAAGGCAGACATGCATCCACAAAAGGACCCTGCCACGTTGAATAAATGCAAACCGCCGAAGTCTAACAACCAAAGGAAAAGAAGCTTATGAGAATATTCGTTGTCTTAATTTGTAATCTTGCGCTCTTCAGCGTGGTGTACGGCGCGCAGAAACAAGAAAATAAACCACAGCCGAAAAAGCAACCGCAACCCGCGCATCATCCGAGTCAGCCCGCTGCGCATCCGGCAGGAGGAACGGGCGCCAAGAAAATGACGACAGCACCGTCGGCAGCGCAAAAGCCACATCCGGCTCAAATCTCGACAGCAGCGTATCACGGCCAAAAAGCCAAAAACAGCCAGGCGTCAACGCCAGTTTATCACCAGCAAAAAGCAAAGGCGGCTCAGGCTTCCAACGCTGCTTATCAAACTCAAAAGGCCAAGAAGAACCAAACCCAAGCTGAGAGAGAAGCAGCTAAAGCAGCCAATCAAAGGCAAACAGCCAACGCAGCGAATACTAATCACGCGCAGACAGGCAAGCCGAAGCAGGCGAAGACTGAGGCCGTAGCGGGTCACAACGCTGGAAAAGGAAAGTTCGCACAAGGCAAGCCGCTTAAGCCCCAGCACTTCAATCTTCCAAAACAGCCTAACACCGCAAAGGCACCGCCCGTAAAATTCCAGCAAGGAAGACGAATCCAGGGAAGCCAAAACTGGCAAGGCCAGAGATATGCAGTGTTCCGCAACTACAAATCAGAGTGGCACGATCGGAACTGGTGGCACAACCATTACCATAACAACATCACGTTCGTTTTCGGAGCGCCTTATTACTGGAACGCGGGTTACTGGTTCCCAGCCTGGGGTTACAGTCCCAACGCGTATTATGCATGGGATGGGCCCATCTACGGTTATAATCGCATGCCACCAGATCAAATAACTGCAAATGTGCAGTCAGCACTTCAGCAACAAGGTTATTACCACGGAGAAGTGGATGGCGTTATTGGACCGCTCACGCGCGGGGCAATTGCCGATTATCAGCGCGATCACGGGCTTTACACCACATCCACGATCGATCAGCCAACACTTCAGTCGTTAGGCATCGCATAGCAAACGCCCTCGTTGATTCGGCCAAAAGCCGCCGCGAATAAATTTTCGACGGCGGCTTTTTATTGCGAACTAGCTACGCCCGGACGCTCATCATGACCTCGGTGATCGATCGACTCACGCTTTCTTGTAGCAAAAAACAATCTAACAATGTTCGGCCCATGGCGTCTTTTTGCGATCCTGCTCTTGCGCCAGATCAAATTAGCGGGAGATACTTGCCCGTGCAGCAGCCGCAACTGATTGCCCGCGAAATTTGCAAATCGTTTCGAATGGGCGCCCGACGAATCGAAGTGTTGCGTGCGATCTCAATGGACGTCGCGTATAACGAAACGGTTTTTCTTTCCGGAGCATCCGGCGCGGGCAAGACGACGCTGCTCTATACATTGGCGGGACTGGAACGTCCGGAATCAGGCACGGTGAAATTCGAAGGACGTGAACTTTATAGCGGCGGCTCATCGGCGGAAGCGCGGCTGCGGAACGAAAAAATGGGCTTTGTATTTCAGGGCTACTTTTTGCTGCACGAACTGACCGCACTCGAGAATGTTTTGCTGCCGGGAATGATCGGACGCCGTGTAATCCGGGGAGAGGCTGAGGAGAGTTTGGCCGCAGTTGGGCTGGCTGATCGCATGCATCATTTGCCTGCAGAATTGTCGGGCGGAGAACAGCAGCGCGTTGCAATTGCCCGAGCATTAACAAATAATCCCGACATTATTTTTGCCGATGAGCCGACGGGAAATCTCGATTCGAAAACGGGCGACGCGATCATGGATCTGCTGCTGAATCTGGCGCGCGACCGCAACAAAACTCTTCTTGTCGTTACGCACGACAGCCGTCTGGCAACGCGCGGCGATCGGCAGTTGCACATCGTGGATGGAGTACTGCAGTGACTCCGCTTGCGCCGTCGATGCGGTTTGAATTGCGCGCGTAAACATTTGAGGTTTTGTTGCTAACATGAAAACCACTGATGCGACGGTGCTGGATGAACCAAAAGCTCACAGGCGTGCGACCGAGGAAACAATTGAACCTGCAATAGAAAGTCGGTCGCGTCCCACTACGGGCGTCAGGGAAGCGAAGATTTATATCGACGGCAAATTCTATTCAGAAGCAAGCGCTAAAGTTTCCGTGTTCGATCACGGTTTGCTCTACGGCGATGGAATTTTCGAGGGCATACGTTTTTACAATGGCCGCGTTTTTCGCCTGGAACAACACCTGGAGCGTCTTTGGAATTCAGCGCGTTCGATTTGTCTCGAAATTCCGATGACTCGTCAGGAAATGACAGAGGCGTTGCTTGAAACGATCCGGCAAAACCATTTACGCGACGGTTACATTCGTCTGGTCGTCACACGCGGAGTTGGCAACCTCGGTTTGAATCCGGAGCAGTGCAAAAATCCGAGCGTGATCATCATTGTGGCGACGATCGCTCTCTATCACGAGGATTTTTACCGGAAAGGGCTGAGCATCGTTACTGTCGCGACGCGCCGCAGCAATCCTGCATCACTCAATCCGGCGGTGAAATCATTGAACTATTTGAACAATGTAATGGCTCGAATCGAAGCGAACCTCGCCAGCGCTGATGAAGCATTGATGTTGAATGACGCAGGAAATGTCGCCGAATGCACTGCCGATAACGTATTCATCATTAAGCACGGTCGGATCTTTACGCCTCCGATCACGGCTGGAGCGTTACAAGGAATTACACGATCGGTGGTGTTTGATATTGCCGGCGAGTTCGACCTCAAAGTCGTCGAAGCAGATTTCACGCGGCACGACATTTTCGTGGCCGACGAATGTTTCCTTACCGGAACTGCTGCCGAAATCGTTCCAGTGGTTAAGGCCGATGGCCGCACTATTGGAAACGGAAAACCCGGCCCGATCACAATACGCATCGTGGCGCGGTTCCGCGAAATGACGCAGAAGACTGGCACGCCGATTTTCGATTAAGTAGCCACCACCGCCAAACGAGACGATGTCAGGGCAATGGGGTTGAATGTTTGCAGCAGATCACGGTCTAAGTAACAGAGATGTTGTGCGACGTTTGCAAATGTAATGATGCGACAGTTTTCCTGACCCAGATTTTGGAGGGCAAGATGCACAAGGTAAACCTGTGCGAAGCTTGCTCGAAGGAAAAAGGTGTTCAGGATCCGACGAGCTTTGCGCTCGCGGATTTGCTGCTTGGCATCGGAGCAGCCGAAGAAATTGAAAAAGGAGCACCGGCTAAGAAATGCTTAGTGTGCGGTTTTAGTCAGGCAGACTTTAAAAAAACAGGTCGCCTTGGTTGCAGCGAGTGTTACGGGACCTTTGCCGAAGGCTTGGGTTCGCTTTTGAAAGCGATGCACAAAGGGACCGAACACGTCGGAAAATTGCCGGAACGCGCGCAGCGCGCCATGGCATTGAACCAGCAAATGCGCTCCCTCAATGAAAATCTGCAAAAAGCCGTAGCTGACGAGAACTACGAGAGTGCTGCCTCACTGCGTGATCAAATTAAACAGCTCGAGACCGACCTTTCGAATCCAGTATGAAATTTTCAAGCATGCTATCTACTGCGGGGGAATGGCTGCGCGG
>Ga0070665_100003622_pt1 | contig 16361 bp, 12 predicted proteins | sample KBSS13metaG_FD_65862 | JGI IMG/M metagenome (GOLD analysis project Ga0070665, IMG submission 65862) | Switchgrass rhizosphere microbial communities from Kellogg Biological Station, Michigan, USA - KBS S1-3 metaG | ecosystem: Host-associated > Plants > Roots > Rhizosphere > Soil ... | reverse complement strand
AGGGAAGCTGCCAGGTCACCAGCAGGTCGACGAAGATCACGCCGAGCAGCGCGAAGATCGAGCCGATCGACAGCTCGATGCCGCCGGTGATGATGACGATGCCTTCGCCGAGCGAGAACAGCCCGAACAGGCCGATCAGGTTGGCTGTGTTGGCGAGGTTGATCGGCGACAGGAAGCGCGGATTGAGGATGGCCACGACACTGCCGACCAAGACGATCAGCAGGAACAAACCGAGGTCCTTCTTCAGCACGAAACGGCCTCCGCTTCGCGCATGTCGCGCTGCCCGACCGCCAGCCGCATCACGTTCTCCTCGCTGAATTCCGCCCGCGCGAGGAAGCCGGCGATCCGGCCCTCGCGCATCACCACGATACGATCGCTGACGCCGATCACCTCCTCCATGTCGCTGGAAATCATCAGCACGGCGACGCCGGCATCGGCCAGCCCGCGCATCAGCCGGTAGATCTCGGACTTCGAGCCGACATCGATGCCGCGGGTCGGCTCGTCGAAGATCACCAGCCGGGGCGTCATCGACAGCCACTTGGCGAGCACGACTTTCTGCTGGTTGCCGCCCGACAGGGTCCCGACCACGGTGTCGATCGAGGCGGTCCGGATGTCGAGCGCGGCCCGCTGTTCGGCGGCATTGCGCCGCTCGGCGCTGCTCCTGATCAACAGCCCCGACGCGAAAGCCATCAGGTTCGGCAGCGAGATGTTGTCGTTGACCGGCTGGTCGAGCACCAGCCCGCTGCGCTTGCGGTCCTCGGGCACCAGGAAGATGCCGCGATCGATGGCGTCGCGTGGCGAGCGGATCCCGATCGATGCGCCGTCGAGGCGGATGGCGCCGCCGGCGAGGCGGTCGACGCCGAAGAGGGCGCAGGCGAACTCGGTGCGGCCGGCGCCGACTAGCCCCGCCATGCCGAGAATCTCACCCGAGAGCAGCGCAAGGTCGAGGGCCTCTCCCGGATGCGCCATGGTCCTCAAGCCGGCGACTTCGAGGACCGGGCCGCCCGGCGGCCGCGCCGGCGGGATGTACAGCGCCTTGAGGTCGCGGCCGATCATCATGCGGATCATCGTCTCGTGCCGGATCTCGCCGCGGGCGAGCTCGCCCACCACCGCGCCGTCACGTAGCACCACGACACGGTCGGCGCATTGCTCGACCTCGTTGAGGCGGTGCGAGATGAAGATCACCGACACGCCGCCGGCCTTGAGCTCGGCGATCACCTCGAGGAGACGCGCGGTCTCCGAGGCAGTGAGGCTGGAGGTCGGCTCGTCCATGATGACGATGCGCGCGTCGAGCGACAGCGCCTTGGCGATCTCCACGAGCTGGCACTGCGCCAGCGAAAGGTCGGCGACCGGCGTGTGCGCCTCGAAATCGGCGCCGAGGCGGCGCAGCAGCGGCGTCACCCGGTCCTCGAGCGCGCGGCGGTCGATCAGGCGCAGCGGCCCTCCGAACACCGGCTCGCGCCCGATCATCACGTTGGCCGCGACGTCGAGGTTGTCGAACAGGTTGAGCTCCTGGTGCACGAAGGCGATGCCCGCCGCCATCGCGCCGGCGACCGAGAGCGCGGCCTGCTCGACGCCCTCGATGCGGATCGCGCCTTCGCTGGGCGCGACGACGCCGCCCAGGATCTTCATCAGCGTCGACTTGCCGGCGCCGTTCTCGCCGATCAGCGCCAGCACCTCGCCCGGCCCGACCCGAAGCGTCACGCGGTCGAGCGCCTTCACGCCGGGATAGGTCTTGCTGACGGCGAGCAGTTCGAGCAGCGGCTGGGACACGGGGCTCCGGATGCAGGAACGGCATCATACTCATTGGACCGCGGGCCTCCAGGCCCGCGGTCCAATGAGCTTACTTCCTGCCCTGGCGTGCCTTCAGCTCGGTCCAGAAGGCGTCGACATTGCCCTTGTCGATGATCTTGGTCGGCACGATGATCAGTTTATTCGCGGGAATGAAGGACTTGTCGCCCTCGAGGTACTTCGCCATGTCCTTCATGCCCTGGTAGCCCCATTCGTAGGGCTGCTGGACGACGGTGCCGACGATGGTGCCTTCCTTGATGCCGCCGAGCGTGATCGGATCCTCGTCGAAGCCGATGATCGTCACCTTGCCGATCTTGCCGGCCTCCTTCAGGGCCTCGTAGATGCGCGGCGTGTTGTAGGAATAGAAGCCGACCATGCAGTTGATCTCGGGACGCGCGGTGAGCGTATCCTCGACGTTGCGCTTGGCGCGCGTCTGGTCGATGTCGTCGGCGCGCACGTCGACCAGCTCGATCTTGGTGCCCTTGATCGTCTCCTTCACGCCTTCGATCCGCTCGCGCGCATTGTCGGCGCCCGGCAGGCCGACGAAGCCCATGCATTTGCCGCCATTGGGCAGGGCCTTGACCATGAGCTGGCCGGCCTGCTTGCCGGCATCGACATTGCTCGAGCCGATATAGACGATGCGCTTGCTGTTGGGCGCGTCGGAATCGGTGGTGAACAGCGCCACCTGGCCGCCGACCCGATTGAGCGCGTCGCCCATCGTCTTGGGATCGACCGGGCTCACCAGGATGCCGGCGACGCCGGCGGCGACGAGGTCGTCCATCATGCGGGTCTGGATCGCCGCCGAGGACTGCTCGGGATATTTGAAGGTCAGGGTGTAGTTCGGCAGCTCGCTTTGCGCCTTCCTCACGCCGGCCTCGGCCGCCTTCCAGAAGTCGGACGCGCCGTTGACCACGAAGGCCAGCGTCTTCTTGCCCTGGGCGTCGGTCGTGCCGCCGAGCGCCGTCAGGGCGAGGGTGGCGGTGGCGGCTAGCAGAAGCTTCTTCATCAGCTCCCTCCCTTCATATTATGTGGGACCGAGGCTAGGCGGCCGATGGTTGGATCGTCAATGTCCAGGGAGCGCCCACGAGGTATGCAGTGCTCATGATGCAGTCGCAACGCAGCCGCCGGTCCTGGCGGCTGTTCTTCGGGCTGAGCCTCGGCGCCCTGCTGATCAGCGCCTGGTTCGGCTATGTCCAGACGGCCGACATGCCGTGGCATGGGGCGCTGGTCGGCATCGTCGCCTCGCTTATTATCGCCACGCCGATCATGCTGCTCGAGGTCAAGGGCCAGCGCCTGCTGCGGCGCCTGCGCCGGCTGCCGTTGCTGGCCTATCTTGCCCTGAAGATCGTGTTCTACGTGGTCGTGATCCTGGGCGGCCTGATCCTGGTGCGCGGCCTGAACATCTCGAGCCACGAGCGCTTCGACGATTCGTTCGGCGCGTCGGTGATCTTCTCCGTGATCATGGCGGTGGGAGCCAACGTCGTGTTCGAGATCGGCGGTCTGCTCGGCTTCAGCACGCTCAGGAACCTGTTCACCGGCCGCTACGTCCAGCCGCGGCGCGAGCAGCGCGCCTTCCTGCTGATCGACATGAAGGACTCGACCGGCATGGCCGAGCGCCTTGGACCGGTGAAGTTCCACGAGCTGCTGAACGACTTCTTCCGCGACATCTCCGACGCCGCCCTCGACTGCAACGGCGAGATCCACAAGTACGTCGGCGACGAGGCGATCCTGACCTGGTCAGGCGCCGCGATGGGCAACGGCGAGTGCCTGCGCTGCCCCTTCGTCGCGCGCGACCTGATCGAGCGGGACCGGGCGACCTACGAGGCGCGCTACGGCGAAATGCCGTCCTTCCGGGCCTCGATCCACTACGGCGAGATCGTCGCCGGCGAGATCGGCGACGTGCGGCGCGAGATCGCCTATGTCGGCGACACGCTCAACGTCGCCGCCCGCCTGCTCGAGGCCGCCAAGGAGCTGGGCCGCGACGTGCTGGCGTCGGACGACCTGCTGGCCCGTGCGCCGCTGCCGGACGGCCTCAGGACGGTCAAGCTCCCCATGCTCACCGTCCGCGGCCGCGCCGCCCCGCTCGGCGTCTCGGCGCTGGAGAGCGTGTAGAGCGCGATGAGTTGAGCCTGCCTCAGACTCCCTCCCCCGTCTTCGGGGGAGGTGTCAGCGTCTTACGCTGACGGAGGGGGAGGACGAAGAGGATGCTTCCCCCTATGGAAGCAGTCTTGCTGTCCTCCCCCTCCGTCGCGGATTACCGCGCCACCTCCCCCGAAGACGGGGGAGGAAAGCCGCACTCGTCACCCCCTTCAACGCCGCGTCTGGAGCCGCGCCAGGGTGCTGCCGAGGATGCCCTTGGGCAGGAAGATGATGAACAGCACCAGCAACACGCCGTAGATCAGGTTGTCCCAGCCGACTGCCTTGGTGCCGAAGCCGATGCGCAGCACCTCGGCCAGGAGGATGGTGATGATCGCGCCGACGGTCGGGCCGAGGGCGACGTAGACGCCGCCGACCACGACGGCGAACACCATCTGCAGCGACACCGCGATGCCGCTCACCGTGTCGGGCGAGATGAACATCTGGTACTGGCAGTAGAGCGCGCCCGCGAGCGCGGTCATCAGGGCGCTGATCACCGTGATCCTGAGCTTCTCGTAGGTGACGTTGACGCCGGCCGCGGCGGCGGCATCCTCGTCCTCGGAGATCGCCTCGAGGGCAAAACGGTCCATGCTGCGGTCGACCCAGCGCCAGATCAGCAGCCCGGCCAGCCAGACGCCGAGCGCGATCAGGTACCAGACGGTCTTGTCGTCGAACTGCAGCGCGACGAGGTGGCTGCCCTTGGTGCGTTCCGGCGTGTAGCCGAGCGAGCCGCCGGTAAAGTCGCGCGTCGCGGTGATGACCTGCAGCACGATGCCCGACAGCGCCAGGGTCACCAGGACGAAGTAATGACCGGTGATGCGGAAGCGAAAGCACGGATAGGCGACCACGAGGGCGAGCGCACCGGCGCAGACCAGGGCGATCGGGATGCCGATCCACGGCGAGACGCCGAGATGGTTCCACAGCAGCGCCGTCACATAGGCGCCGACGCCCATGAAGCCGCCATGGCCGAGCGAGACCAGCCCGAAGCGGCCCATCATCGACCACGAGGTGTAGGCGAACGACCAGATCAGGATGAGGATCAGGATGTGCAGGTGGTACGGATCGCGATAGACGAAGGGCAGCGCGATCAGCGCGGCGATGCCGACCGCCCAGCCTGCGCGCGAGGTGTTGGTCACGAGCGCCTCGCCAGCAGCCCGGCAGGCCGTATGAACATCATGGCGATGAAGAAGGCGAAAGCCAGCACGTAGCCCCATTCGAGGTCGGAGAACAGGCCGCCGAGCGAGATGATCTCGGCGAACAGGAAGGCGGCCACGAAGCCGCCGATGAAATTGCCCAACCCGCCCAGCACGCAGATCAGGAAGGTGATCGGCCCGAAGGACAATCCGACGAAGGGATGCACGTCGTACTGCAGCACCAGCAGGCAGGCGGCGAGCCCGGCGAGCGCGCCGCCGATCGCGGAGGTGACGAGGTAGATCCGCTTCGTGTCGACGCCCATCAGCGCCATGATCTGGCGATCCTGGGCGATCGCCCGGATTGCGGTGCCGGTGAAGGTGCGCGTCATGAAGAGATAGACGACGATCATGCCGACGACGGCGGCGAGGAAGGCGAGCAGGCGCGAATAGCTGAAATGCATCTCGCCCAGCGCCAGCACCGGCAGGCGGATGCCGAGATTGCGGAAGTCGATGCCGAAGGCGACGGTGGCGAAGCTCTGCAGCACGAACAGCACGCCGCCGGTCGCCAGGAGCTGGTTGATCGGCGCGGCCGAGAGCAGCGGCGCGATGACGATGACGTGCAGCGCCGCCCCCAGCCCCGCCACCAGCAGGATGCAGAGCGGTGCGGCGATCCAGTACGGCACATGATAGACGCTGAACAGGTAGTACATGCCGTACATGCCGATCATCACCAGCTCGGCGTAGCAGATCCACGTCACGTCGATCACGCCGAAGATCAGGTTGAGCCCGAGCGCCAGCAGCGCCAGCACCCCGCCCAGCAGGATACCGTTGACCACGGCCTCCAGCAGATAGATGTCGAAGATCTCGAGGAAGGCCTGCATCAGATCCTCATGGGAGCGCGCCACTCCAGTGGCGCAATCTTCGCGTCGCCCGAGCCCATGAGCGCCACTGGAGTGGCGCGCTCCGCTGAATTTCAAACACCGAGGTACGCCTGCTTGATGGTGTCGCTGGCCAGCATCTCGGCCGCGGTGCCGGAGGCGCGGATCGAGCCGGCTTCCAGCAGGTAGGCGCGGTCGACGGTCTTCAGCACCTGCTGCACGTTCTGCTCGACGATCAGCACCGTGAGGCCGCCGGCCCGGATGCGCTTCACCAGCTCGAAGACCTGCTGGACGACGACCGGCGCGAGGCCGGCCGACGGCTCGTCGAGCAGCAGCAGCTTGGGATCGCTCATCAGCGCGCGGCCGATCGCGCACATCTGCTGCTCGCCGCCCGACATGGTGCCGGCCATCTGATGGCGGCGCTCCTTCATGCGCGGGAAGAGATCGAAGACGAAGGCCAGCCGGTCGGCGAACCTGGCCCGCGCCGCCGGCATGAAGGCGCCCATCTTCAGGTTGTCCTCCACCGTCAGCCGCGGAAACAGCCGGCGGTTCTCGGGCACGTGGGCGATGCCGAGGCTGACGATGCGGTGCGGCGCCGTGGCGAGGACGTTCGTGCCCTCCATCGTGATCGTGCCGGTGCGCGGCCGGATCAGCCCCGAGATGACGCGCATCAGCGTCGTCTTGCCCGCGCCGTTGGGCCCGATCACGCCCACCGCCTCGCCCGGCCTGACCTCGAGGCTCACGCCGAACAGCGCCTGGAAGCTGCCATAGCCCGCATCGACCGACTCGAGCTGGAGCATCGCGCTCATCGCCGGGCCTCCGCCGCGGCGGCCTGGGTCAATTGCGCGTCGGTTCCGAGATAGACCTCGATGACGCGCGGATCGGAGGATACGTGGGCCGGCAGGCCTTCCGATATCTTCTCGCCATGGTCCAGCACCATGACCCGGTCGACCACGCGCATCAGCACGCCCATGATGTGCTCGACCCAGATGATGGTGACGCCGAGCTCGTCGCGGATCTTGCGCAGCATGTCGGCCGCCTGGTCCATTTCCGTCTCGTCGAGGCCGCCGAGGCTTTCGTCGGCGAGCAGCAGCTTGGGACCGGTCGCCAGCGCCTTGGCGAGCTCCAGCTTCTTGAGGCCGGCGGCGCCCAGCCCGTCGACGCTCGCCCGGCGGTCGGTCGGCAGCCCGACCATGGCGAGCGCCTTCTCCGCCGAGTCGAAAGCCTTCGTCCGGCTGTGCCGGTTCTGGCCGTAGTAGCCGGCCAGCGCCACGTTCTCGAAGATCGTGAGCCGCCTGAACGGCCGCGGGATCTGGAAGGTGCGTCCGACGCCGCGGTTGATGATCCGGTGCGGCGCCAGCCCGGCCAGCTCCTGGCCCTCGAACAGGATCGATCCTGCCGACGGCGGAAACGTGCCCGACAGCATGTTGAAGATCGTGCTCTTGCCCGAGCCGTTGGGGCCGATCAGGCCGAGAATCTCGCCCTGGTCGACCTTGAATGACACGTTGTTGACCGCGGTGAAGCCACCGAAGCGCTTCACCAACCCACTCACCGCCAGCATCGCCGGCTCCCTGATAACGCGACGCAACCGCCTACTGGTTGGAGTAGGTCGTACCCTTGGGAAGAGGCAGCACGGCTTCGCGCTGCGCCTGGCTCTTCGGCCACACGACGTACGACTTGTCGTCCACATACTGGATGACGACCGGGAAGGACCTTTCGTTCTGGCCGGCCATGGCCGCACCCTCGGCCGGGAACTTGACGCCGAAGCCCAGCATCGTGCCGCCTTCCGGAAGATCGACTTCCATCGCCGCCTTGCGCAGCGCCTCCGGATCGACGCCGCCGAACTTCTTGATGGCGCGCGGCACGACCTCGGTCATCAGCACGTAGGTGTTGGACGCGGCCATGCCGACATGGGCGGAGCGGATCGCCACGCCGGGCTTCACCTTGTCGAACTCCTCGCCGATCTGCTTGATCACCGGCGGCAGCTTGGGGTCCATCGTCTTCTGGTTGGCGAGCCAGATCGAGATCGGGTCGGTGTTGAACAGGTAGTTCGCGTCCGGCCCCATGCCTTCCTTGAGCTTTTCGTAGACGCCGTAGCCCGCGCCGTGGCCGACCAGCGCGCCGAACTTGAGGCCCTGCTCGCGGGCCTGACGCGCGAACAGGGTGATGTCCGGGTTGTAGCCGGTATGGAAGATCACGTCCGGACGGGCACGCTTCAGCTTGGTCACCAACGCCGACAGGTCGGGCGCGGTGGCGGAATAGCCCTCCTTCAGCACGACGTTGAAGCCCGCCTTCTTGGCGCCGGCCTCGTTGCCCTTGGAGACGTCGACACCGTAGGCGCCGTCCTCGTGGATGATGGCGACGCGCAGGTCCTTGGGCTCCTTGCCGAACTTGGCCTTCGCATGCTGCTCGATGAAATCCATGGTCATCAGGCCGAACTGGTTGCCGCTCGCCTGGGGCCGGAAGACGTACTTGTAGTTCTTGTTCTCCAGCACTGCCGAGGAGATGCAGGTCGTGATCCACATGAACTTCTTGAGCTGCTCGACCTTCGCCGCCACCGGCACGCACTGCGCCGAGGAGAAGAAGCCCATCACCATGTCGACTTTTTCCTGCTCGATCAGGCGGGTCGCCTCGTTGATGGCGACGTCGGGCTTGGACTGGGCGTCGGCATAGATCGCCTCGACCTTGTAGCCCTCCACACCGCTCTTCACGTACTGGTCGAGCATGATCTTGGCGCCGATGTACTGCAGCTCCGAGCCGCCGCCGGCCAGCGGGCCGGTCAGGTCGTAAATCACGCCGATCTTGATCTTCTTTTCCTGGGCGGCGGCTCCGGCCGCCAACCCCAACGCCGCTACCGCAGCGAGGAGGCAGGCGCCCGCACGGCGCCCGATCCTGCGCATGGACATGTCGCTACTCCCTGTATGGATTTCTTGTTCGTTGCAACCATCACAGGGTGTGCGCTGTCCGATGTCAAGCATTGACGCGCATACGCACCAGCGAGACTGCACCCTCGGACCGACAAGACCTTGTCATCTCGGGAGCTCGTGAATCTTTCGACCGACAATGAGTCGAGGCGATCTCCTGTACGATCGCGACACGCGCGCCGGGCTTACTTGTCTGCTTCGCACTTGCCTCGGACATAGGACACGATGGATTTGTCTGCGCAAGCCATACAGCCATTGCTTGCAGTGCCCTTTTTCCCATCCGCAGTTTGCGCGCACACAGGGTCGAACTGTTGAGTGCACATCTGGGGCCTCGGCTCAGTGCACAAGCTGGGGAGTGCTGTTTGGCCGAATGCAGGGCCACAGATAGCGGTCAGCGCGAAGGCGTACATGACAGTCGATCTCATTTGTAACTTCCTTGGGCACGGTTCATCTGGAATCCAGGAAAGCGTACGGGCGAACCGATGACGAGATCCATCATCGCCCCCGAAGTCGCCGAACACGAGATCGATCCCTGCTCGAGCCCCCTCGGCGATGGATGCTGGAAGCCTCAGGCCGAATGGTCTCCCGGCGTGAGGAGGTCGAACATCAGGGTGGACGGCTGATCGAGCATGGCGAAGAGCGCGGCGAGCCGCGACGGGTCGCCGTCGATCCGGAGCGCGCCCGACTCCTGCGCCTGCGCAATCCCGAGCTTGCCGAGGACAAGGGAGTCGAGCGTCGCCCGGGTCGTGGTGATCGACGCGGCGGCGCGGTCCGACCATGCGCCGAGCCGATGGGTGAGCGTGCAGTTGCCGAGGGTGAGCGCAAGCTTCTCCTCGCGATCGGTGAAGTGCCAGTTGAGGACCATCGCCTGCCCGGCCGCCTTCGCCGGATCGAGCCGGATCGCCAGCATGTCGAAGAAGATGTCGGAGCTCAGGCCGGCCAGCGTGTCGGCCGACAGCAGGATGCGGGCCGGCATCCTGAACACGCCGTGGCGCAGCTCCTGCGCGCCGTAGAGGAAGGCATTGCGCCACGTCGCCGACTCGGCCTGGTAGCCCATCTGCTCCAGCGCATCGGCGCACAGCGTGCGCGCCTCGATGTTGTCGGGCTCGGCGTAGACCACCTCCTTCATGACCTGGGCGACCCAGCGGAACTCGCCTTTCGCGAAGTCGGCCTTCGCCCGCGCGATGACGGCCGGCGCGCCGCCCATGTATTCGACGAACTTCCGCGCCGCCGGCGCCGGCGGCAGCGGATGGAGGTTGCACGGGTTGCCGTCGTACCAGGAGAGATAGCGCTGATAGACCGCCTTCACGTTGTGGCTGACGGTGCCGTAGTAGCCGCGCACAGACCACCGTTCGGCCAGCCCCGGCGGCAGATCGACCACCTCGGCGATCTCCGCCGGCCGCCAGCCCCTGTTCATGTAGCGCAGGGTCTGGTCATGGATGTGCTTGTAGAGGTCGCGCTGCGCGGCGAGGTAGTCGGCGATCGCCTCGCGGCCCCACGTCGGCCAATGGTGCTGGCCGATCATCACGTCGGTGCGCGCCACGTACAGCGCGATGGCGTCGTCGATGTACTTCGCCCAGATGCGCGGATCGCGCGCCACCGAGCCGCGCAAGGGGATGAAGTTGTGCAGCAGTGGGCAGGCGTTCTCGGCCATGTTGAGCACGCCGAGCTGCGGGTAGAACATGTGCATCTCGGCGGGCGCCTCGGTCTCCGGCGCGAGCTGGAAGACGATCTCGATACCGTCGATCGTATGCGTCTCGATCGGCCGCTCGATGCTCTGCGTCGGCGCGATCAGGCCAGGCGTGCCGCGCGCCACGCCCTTGCCCAGGCCCGCATCGACCTGGCCGCGAGCGCCGCGCGGCAGCAGGGAGCCGAACTGGAACTGCGCGCGGCGCATCATCGGCAGGCCGGCCAGCACGTTCTCGCCGGAGATCGCGTCCATGAAGCCGGCCGGCGCGACGACCGCGACCCTGCCCGCCCTGACGTCGGCCTCGTCGATCACGCCACGCACGCCGCCGTAGTGATCGATGTGGCTGTGGGTGTAGATCACCGCGACCACCGGCTTCTTCGGCCGGTGCGCGTAGTAGTGCGCGAGCGCGGCGCGCGCGACCTCCGCCGTGGTGAGCGGATCGATCAGGATCACGCCGGTGTCGCCCTCGAGCACCGTCATGTTGGCAATGTCGAAGCCGCGGAGCTGGTAGACGCGCTCGGCGACCTTGAACAGGCCGTTGGCGAGATTGAGCCGCGCCATGCGCCACAGGCTGGGATTGACCGTCGCCGGCGCGAGCTCGCCGTCGACGAAGGCGTATTCGCCGAGATTCCACAGGACCGTGCCGTTCCCGGTCCGCACCGCCCCGTCAGGCACCGGCGCGATCAGGCCGCGCGCCGCCGCCTCGAAGTCACGCGTGTCGCCGAACGGCAGCGTTGCCGCCATGGCCGCATTGGCGGCCCGGGTCGCAGCCTCGGCGTCCCGCGCCACGTCGAGATGGGAGGCCGGGACGGGAACGGCGGAACCAGTGGCCATTTGTCTTTTCCTCGTGCGTCGGGCGCCGCCACTTTGCGCCGATCATGCCTGCACGCAAGCTCCCGCGACGCTCTCGCTGTCATCCTGAGCGCAGCGAAGGATCTGGCGCCAACCCAACCGGAGTTCTTTCGAGCAAGCGCAAGATCGCTGCGCTGCGCTCAGAGTTTGTGAGTTTTGATCTCAGAAGGTCTTATGCTGGGGGCGCGCCACTAGAGGCGAATATGAATTCGCCGAAGTGGCGCGTCTTCCTCATCGTTGCAGCACCGCATGACGCGCCACTGGAGTGGCGCGCCCCCAGCGGAACTCACCTGATCAAAAACTCACAAGCTCTCAGGACGACGTGATCAGCCCTCGATCTTGATGCCGTTGTCCTTGACGACCTTGGTCCAGCGGTCGGTCTCGAACTTCAGCTTGGCGACATATTCCTCCGGCGTGCTGCCGGTCATGATGAAGCCGAGGTCGTTGTAGCGCTTGATGACCTCGGGATCCTTGATGATCTGCCGCACCAGCCCGTTGAGGCGATCGATGATCGGCCGCGGCACGCCGGCCGGCGCCACCAGGCCATAGAACACCGCGCTCTCCATGTCCTTCATGCCGAGCTCGCCGACCGTCGGCACCGTGGGGCAGATGGCCGAGCGCTCGGCCGAGGCGAGCGCCAGCCCGGTCAGCCGGCCCCCGGCGACGTGATTGCCGGTCGGCAGCACGACGTCGATGATCATCGGCACGTGCCCCGCCAGCACGTCGCGCAGCGTATCGGCCACGCCCTTGTACGAGACGTTCTCCATCTTGAGCCCGAGCCGCGACAGCAGGAGCCCGGCCCACAGATGCGGCTGGTTGCCCACGCCGGAGGTGCCATAGCGTACGGTTTGAGGCTGCTTGTTCACCCAGTCGACGAATTCGGGAAGGGTCTTGGCCGGCACCGATGGATGGATCGCGACGATGTCGGGAATGTCGGCGACGGTCGAGATCGGCTGGAAGTCCTTGACCGGGTCGTAGGGCTGCTTGAGGCCCAGCGCCGCGTTGGTCGCCAGGGTCGTCGTGCCGAGCAGGAGCGTGTGGCCGTCGGGCTTGGACTTGGCGACCTGCTCCATGCCGATGATGGTGTTGCCGCCGCCGCGGTTCTCGACGATCACCTGCTGACCAAGCAGCGCGGTCATCTTCTCGGCCACGATACGGCCCGCCGTGTCGGTCGCGCCGCCCGGGATGTAGGGCACCACGATCTTCACCTGCTGGCTCGGCCAGGCCTGCGCGCGCACCGCCGAAGCCCCGACGATCGTCCAGCCGGCGGCGCCCGCCAGCACACCACGACGCTTGATCATTTTCCTGCTTCCTCCCTCTTCCCGTCGTCCCTCGACTACGCTCTGGACGACGAGCTTCCAGGAGATTTCTTACTCTGCGGGTTTCAGCGCCGCCATGGCGTTCTGGCGCTCGCTGGGCAGAAACGAAATGGCGATCACGGTGCACAGCGCCACGATCGAGAGCGTCATCAGCAGGGTCGGGAAGCCGGCTGCCTTGACCGACGGGCCGATCGCCGCGACGACCAGCGAGCTCACGCCGAAGCCGATGGCCAGCCGCATGCCGGTGACCCGGCTGCGCATGCGGTCGTCGACGTAGCGCACGATCATCGCATCGGTGAACGGGATGGCGCCGAACACGAAGACCATGAACAGCGTGGTCACCCCGACCAGCGCCCAGCCGTCGACATAGGCGGCGAGCAGGAACAGCGGCACCTGGGCGATCAGGATCGGCAAATAGATGGTCTTCAGCGGATAGCGGTCGATCAGCGCGCCGACCACGAGCTGGGCCAACGACGCGACGGTGAAGACGCAGAACAGCACGGTGCTGAGCAGCCAGGGATTTTCGGCCAGCTCCTCGATGCGGGCCTTCAGCATCTCGCCGTTGGAGTTGGTCGTGAAGTTGAACACGATCGAGCCGGTGACCGCGGCACAGGTCATGATGAAGAAGACCTTGGCCATGACGCTGGGCGGCAGGTCGAGCATCTTGGCCTTGCGCCTGGCCGGCGCCTCCTGCTCCTTCGGCACGAGGACGGCGAACAGGACCGCCGCGACGAGGCTCACCACGCCGGGCACGATGTAGGCCATCTGCCAGCCGTAGCGCGTGGCCAGCAGGACCGAGACGCTGGCGCCGATCGCGATGCCGAGATTGCCGACCAGCCCGTTGACGCCGATCACGAAGCCCGGCTTGTCGGCACCCTGCACGATCATCGGGATGCCGACCGGATGGTAGATCGAGGCGAAGGCGCCCATCAGCGTGAGCGCCATGCCGATCTGCCACTTGTTCTGGCACAACGCGATCAGCAGGCACGAGACCCCGAGGCCGGCGAAGAAGATGATCATCATGGAGCGCCGGCCCCACGAATCGCCGAGCTTGCCGGAGACGATCGAGCCGGCGCCAAACATGAAGGACGCGCCGAATGCGTAGGGCGTCAGTTCCTTCCAGTCGGTGCGCCAGACGCCGGCGATCACGCTCACCGTGTAGAGGAAGATGGCGATGACCCAGTGGTCCATCGCGTGGCCGAGGTTGAGCAGGAGGGAGGTCGGGCTGCTGAGCTTCATGACTGTAGAATAAGTCGCACCCTTCTGGCGGTCTTGCGCTAGAATGCCAAACTATGTCGCGAAATAGCCAAACCGGACGTTCGACCGATCCAGCCGACTATCAGCGTGTCCCGGGCGCCGTCGCGGCCATGCCCAAGGACTTCGCCGCCGGCTTCGCGATCCTGCCCCACCATCACGAGCGCGCGCAGTTGATCCACGCCACCGCGGGAACCATGCGGGTTTCCACCGATGACGGCGTCTGGATCGTGCCGCCCCGGCGCGCGCTCTGGATGCCGGCCGGGGTACGGCATGCGATCGCCATCCTGAGCGACACGACGATGCGCACGCTCTACGTGCGCGACGACGTGGCTGCGTTCATGCCGAAATCCTGCCGCGTCATGTCGGTCCCGCCACTCCTGCGCGAGCTGATCGTGCGGGCAACGGAACTGCCGGTGCAATACGACGAGAGCGGCCCGGCCGGCCATGTCGTGGCGCTGATCGTGTCCGAGCTGCACGGCCTGCAATCCCTGCCCCTCCAGCTTCCGATGCCGCGCGATCCCAGGCTGCGGACGTTGTGCGAGGCGTTGCTGGCAGCGCCGGCCGACCAGCGCCCGCTGGACGCCTGGGCGGAAACCATCAACACCAGCGCCCGCACGCTCGCCCGCCGCTTCCAGACGGAGACCGGTCTCAACTTCGGAGCCTGGCGGCAGCAGGCCCGTGTCCTCGACGCCATGGGGCGGCTAGGCGGGGGTGAACCGGTGACGCAGGTGGCGCTCGACCTCGGCTACGAAAGCGTCAGCGCCTTCAGTGCGATGTTCCATCGAGCCACCGGCACCTCGCCCAGCCGGTTCCGCAATCGTCCTCCTGTGGACTGAATATCCATTTTTGGATTAAGGGATTGCCGCGTCGCGGCAATTTTCCGGCGAACAGAAATCTTGACGGGATGACTGTGAATATACCCAATGCGCACCCCAAGTAGCGTACTATAAATCGTCATTCAGCCAGATCGGCTGCTGCTCGTGCAGCTCCGGAGTGAGTTAGTTTGAAGCCGACAGACATCTCGAATCCCGACTACTTCCACAAGGTCGTGGATTGCCAGTGGGCGTGCCCGGCGCATACCCCCGTTCCCGAATACATCCGACTGATCGCGCATGGTCGCTATTCCGATGCGTACATGATCAACTGGAAATCGAACGTCTTCCCGGGAATCCTGGGCCGCACGTGCGATCGTCCCTGCGAGCCGGCGTGCCGGCGCAGCCGCGTCGAGGACGAGACGCTGGTGAAAGGCAAGAAGGAGCCGGTCGCGATCTGCCGCCTCAAGCGCGTCGCCGCCGACTACAAGGACGATGACGACATCGACGCCCGGATGCCGAAGGCGCCGGCGAAGAACGGCAAACGCGTCGCCTGCATCGGCGGCGGCCCCTCCTCGCTCACCGTCGCGCGCGACCTCGCGGTGCTGGGCTACGAGATCGTGATCTACGACCAGGATCCCAAGCTCGGCGGCTTCATCCGCACCCAGATCCCGCACTTCCGCCTGCCCGAGTCGGTGATCGACCAGGAAGTCGGCTACATCACCGGCATCGGCAACGTCGAGTTCCGCCACCAGAAGGTCGAGTCGCTGAAGGCGGTCCTCGCGGAGGGCTATGACGCGGTGTTCGTCGGCTCCGGCGCGCCGCGCGGCCGCGATCTCGACGTGCCGGGCCGCACGGAAGCCGCGGCCAACATCCATATCGGCCTCGACTGGCTGTCGTCGGTCTCGTTCGGCCACATCGACCGGATCGGCAAGAAGGTCATCGTGCTGGGCGGCGGCAACACCGCGATGGACTGTTGCCGCACCGCCCGCCGTCTCGGCGGCGACGACGTGAAGGTGATCGTGCGCTCCGGCTTCGACGAGATGAAGGCGTCTCCCTGGGAGAAGGAAGACGCGATGGGCGAGGACATCCCCATCCTGAACATGCTCGTGCCCAAGGAAGTGAGGCACGAGGGCGGCAAGATCACAGGCGTGCTGTTCGAGAAGGTGAAGGCCGAGTACGACGCCAAGGGCCGTCGCTCGCTGATCCCCTCGGGCGAGCCCGACGAATTCCACGAGTGCGACGACGTGCTGGTCGCGATCGGCCAAGAGAATGCCTTCCCCTGGATCGAGCAGGATGCCGGCATCGAATTCGACAAGTGGGGCCTGCCCAAGCTCAACGAGGCGACCTTGCAGAGCACGCAGCCGAAGGTCTTCTTCGGCGGCGATGCGGCGTTCGGCCCGAAGAACATCATCTGGGCGGCCGCGCACGGCCACGACGCGGCGATCTCGATCCACAAGATGTTGATCGGCGAGAACATCGAGGAGCGCCCGGCGCCGGGCGTCAACATCGCCAGCCAGAAGATGGGCATCCACGAGTGGAGCTACGACAACGCTCCGACCATCGACC
>Ga0070665_100003621_pt1 | contig 16362 bp, 9 predicted proteins | sample KBSS13metaG_FD_65862 | JGI IMG/M metagenome (GOLD analysis project Ga0070665, IMG submission 65862) | Switchgrass rhizosphere microbial communities from Kellogg Biological Station, Michigan, USA - KBS S1-3 metaG | ecosystem: Host-associated > Plants > Roots > Rhizosphere > Soil ... | reverse complement strand
CGCTGGATGATCAGGGTGATCGGTCTGGTATTGCCTTTGGCCGCCTTGATGGCGTTGCGCAGGGCGTCCTGGTCGTAGGCATCGCCGTTCACGGCAAGGATCTTTGCGCCGCCGACTAGGCCAGCGTCGAACGCGGCGCTGCCCCAGCGGGACGAGGTCACGCGGCCTTCGCGGTCGAGACTGACGCCGAGCGAGTGGAAGAGGTTGAGCACTTTGGCGTTGGCGAAGCGGCCCTTGTCATAGGGGTTGGGCTCGTCCTTCCAGACCAGCCTGTAGCCGGCACGCTCGATGCCGGCGAGCGGGGCGGGCTGGCCGGGGCGGTTCATGCGCTGGTCGAGAAATCCGGCCCAGTCATAGGGGTAGACGGTGTTCAGGGTCCTGGCGACATCGTCGAAGTTGTAGGGCACCTGCCCCCAGTCGCCATCGGTCAGGCCGAAGAAGGCGCGGGCGAAATCGTCCAGGCCCTTCTTGCCGTTGGTGCCGCTGCGGATGATCTGGTCGGCCTCGAGCCACATCAGCGCGCCTTCGGTGTAGTAGTCCTCGTTGCGGACGAGCGAGGCGAAGGGCTTGGGCTTGCGGCCATTGGTGATCGGGTCGAAAGTCGTATCCTCGACGCTGCGCCAATCCCGACCGGGCCACTGGGTGAACTGGCCGGCATAGCTGGCGAACTGGCCCAGCACGACATCCTTCGACTGGATGCCGGAGCGGGCGGCAAGGACCAGGCCCCAGAACTGGTTCTGGCCCTCGTAGACCCACAGCAGGTTGTCCTGCATCGGTTGGCGATAGTCCGGCGTCCACAGCCGGTCCGGGCGGCGGAACTTGCCATTCCACGAGTGGCCGAATTCGTGGGCGACGACGTTGCGATCCCAGTCGTAATCCTTCCACTCGACCAGCGAGCGGGGCTCCTGCGAGTTTTCGCTGGAGCGGTGATGTTCGAGGCCGATGCCGCCGAGCCGGTCCGACAAGGCGAGAAGAAAATCGTAGCGGTCGAAATGGTAGGCGCCGAAGGTGGCGCCCGCTTCCTCGACCAGGGCCTTGTAGGCGCCGACGTTGTCGTCGGTGATGGCGAGGTCGGCGGGCTTGTCGGCGAAGAGATTGAGCCAGACGTTGCGGCCCAGGCCGAGGCGGCGGGAATTGCGACCGGCGAACAGGGGGGAATCGACCAGGGTCTCGTAGTCGGTCTCGGCGAAAGCGACTGTGTCGCCCGTGCGCTGCTTGACATCGAGCGCGCCGGCGACCTGCCAGCCGGCGGGCAGCGTGACGGTCGGGCGGACGCGGATCTGGCGGACATAGTGTCCGGCCGGGTAGAGGCTCATGCGGTCCCACTGGAGGTTGAGCATGTCCGGGGTCATCGTCACCCGGCCTTCCTTCTCCTGAAGGGGAGAGGTGACGACGAAGCTGGCGGTGACGGTGGTGGCGCCGGCTGGCAGGTCGATATGGAAGGCGAAGACCTCCACCGGATCGCGCCACCAGCGAACCGGCTGGCCGGCGACGGTGAACTTGAGCGCGGCGAGCTGGTCGATCGTGCCGGTGGGCGCGTGGTGGCCGGGAATCCATTCGGGTAGGTGGACGACCAGCTGACGCGTACCGGGCGCCAGCGGGATGGTTTCGGTCACGCGCCAGAGCGCGCGGGTCACGTCGGTGGCGTCGATTTCCAGCGTGATCGGTCCGCCGGGATAGGGGGTATCGGCTGCTTCGGGGATACCGTTGACCAAGGCGATCGCCGTGGGACGGGACCGCTCTGCGGGGTCGGCGGCGGAGAGCGGCATGGCGACCAGGGCGAGCAGCATCGGGAACGCGCGAACGGCTTGGATCATCGCGCCTGTGTGGCGGGGAGCAGGACAGTTCGCAAGCGGGATTGCGGCCTCCCTTCCCGAACGCGGCCATTCCGGCTAATCGCGCCCGCGAAAAGGATCGAACCGATGTCAGCACCCCGTATCGAGACGCCGCAGGCCATTCGCGGCACCCAGGATATTTTCGGCGCCGAGGCGGAGGCGTTTGCCCGGGTGGTCGAGACGTTCGAGCGGGTGCGGCGGCTCTATCGCTTTCATCGGGCGGAAATGCCGGTGTTCGAGAAAACCACGGTGTTCTCCCGCTCGCTGGGAGAGACAACCGATGTCGTGTCGAAGGAAATGTATTCGTTCGAGGACCGGGGTGGGGAATCGCTGACCTTGCGGCCGGAGTTTACCGCCGGGCTGGCGCGGGCCTACCTGACCAATGGCTGGCAGCAGTTCGCGCCGCTGAAGGTCGCCACCCATGGCCCGCTGTTTCGCTATGAGCGGCCGCAGAAGGGGCGCTATCGGCAGTTTCACCAGATCGATGCCGAGGTGATCGGCGCCGGCGAGCCGATGGCCGATGTCGAGCTGCTGTGCATGGCGGACCAGTTGCTGAAGGAGCTGGGGATCGCGGATGGCGTGACGCTGATGCTCAACACGCTGGGCGATGCGCCGAGCCGCGAGGCCTGGCGGCTGGCGCTGATCGAACATTTCCGGGCGCATCGGGCGGAACTGAGCGAGGATTCGCAGGAGCGGCTGGAGAAGAACCCGCTGCGGATTCTCGATTCCAAGGACCCGCGCGACAAGGTGTTTACCGCCGATGCGCCGAAGATCGACGATTTCCTGAGTGGGGAGGCGCAGGATTTCTTCGGCGCGGTGACCAGCGGGCTGGACGCGGCGGGGGTGGCCTGGACGCGGGCGCCGGCTTTGGTGCGCGGGCTGGATTATTACCGGCATACCGCGTTCGAGTTCGTCACCGACCGGCTGGGGGCGCAGGGGACGGTGCTCGGGGGCGGGCGCTACGATGGGCTGATCGAGACGCTCGGCGGCGCGCATACGCCGGCGGTGGGCTGGGCGGCGGGGATCGAGCGGCTGGCGATGCTGGTGGGAACAGATATCGTCGAAGCTAAGCCGGATGTCGTCCTTGCATTGGAAGCTGACGAGCGGTTGGCTCACGCTCAGACCGCACTGATGGCGTTGCGGGTGGCCGGACTGTCTGCCGAACTGATCGCAACCGGCTCTTCCAAGAAGCGATATGACAAGGCAGTGAAGATGAATGCCGAAGCGATCATCGGCATACAATCAAGCAGCTACAATGCGCGTGGCCCCATCGAACTGGCAAATCGCATCAAGGGAATCGTGGACCCGATTCTCTCGCTCAATCCATGAGCGTTTCCGACACCCGCCTGGCGCAGATCGGCGCGCGGTTTGCCGAATTGGAGGCGCGGCTGGCTTCGGGGACGCTGGAGGGGACCGACTTTGTCGCGGCCAGCCGGGACTATGCCGAGCTGGAACCGGTGGCGCGGGCGGCCGGGGCCGTGCGGGAGATGCGGGGGGAGCTGGAGGCGTTGGGAGCGCTTGATGACCCGGAGATGCGGGAGCTGGCCGAGGAGGAGATCGGACGGTTGCGGGCCGAGTTGCCGGAGGCAGAGCATCGGCTGGCGGTGGCGATGCTGCCGCGGGATTCGGCGGACAGCCGGCCGGCGATGCTGGAAATCCGGGCGGGGACCGGGGGGGATGAGGCGGCGCTGTTCGCGGCCGACCTGTTCCGCATGTACGAGCGGTTTGCCGCTGAGCAGGGCTGGCGGGTCGAGGTGATTTCCGCGAATGCCAGCGATATCGGCGGGTTCAAGGAAGTGGTCGCCAATGTCGCCGGGACCGGGGTGTTCGCCCGGCTGAAGTTCGAGAGCGGGGTGCACCGGGTGCAGCGGGTGCCGGTGACCGAATCGGGCGGGCGGATCCATACGAGTGCGGCGACGGTGGCGGTGCTGCCGGAGCCGGATGAGGTGGATGTGCAGATCGAGGACAAGGACCTCAAGATCGACATCTACCGGGCCAGCGGCGCGGGCGGTCAGCATGTCAACACGACCGATTCGGCGGTGCGGATCACCCACTTGCCTTCGGGCCTGGTGGTGATCTGCCAGGATGAGCGCAGCCAGCACAAGAACAAGGCCAAGGCGATGCAGGTCTTGCGCACTCGCCTGTTCGACCAGCGGCGCGAGGCGGCGCAGGGGGCGGAGGCCGAGGCGCGGCGGGCGATGGTGGGGAGCGGGGACCGGTCCGAACGGATACGGACCTACAATTTCCCGCAAGGCCGGGTGACCGACCACCGGATCAACCTGACGCTGCACCGCCTGCCGGAGATTCTCGAGGGGCCGGGGCTGGGCGAGCTGATCGACGCGCTGATCGCCGAGGACCAGGCCAAGCGGCTGGCGGCGCTCGGTGAGTGAACGGGAACGGCCGACGGTTGGCGCGGCCATTCGCGCGGCGGCGATGGAGCTGGAGGCGGTCGGCGGGAGTGGCAGGCTCGATGCCGAGCTGCTGATGGCGCATGTGCTGGGGGTTACGCGATCCGAACTGCTGCTGCGGCACATGGGCGATCCGCTGCCGGCGGGCTTTGCGGCGCTGGTGGAGCGGCGGCTCGGGCATGAGCCGGTCGCCTATATCGTGGGTGAGCAGGAGTTCTTCGGCTTGCCGTTTCGGGTCAACCGGGATGTGCTGATTCCTCGGGCGGATAGCGAGGTGCTGGTCGAGACGGCGCTGGCACATTGCGGGGTGGAGCGGCGGGGCATGCGCGTGCTGGACTGCGGCACCGGTTCCGGCGCCTTGATCCTTGCCGTGCTCGCAAATCTGCCGCGCGTGACCGGCATCGGTGTGGATCGTTCGGCCGGCGCGCTTGCAGTGGCTCGTCACAATGCCGCCGCGCTCGGGCTGGAAGATCGCGCCGAATTCGCGTTGGTCGATTGGCGCGCGGCCGGTTGGCGGGACGGGTTGGGGCGGTTCGAACTGATCCTGGCGAACCCGCCTTATGTCGAAACCGGCGCCCTGCTGGCGCGTTCGGTGCGCGACCATGAGCCGGCGGGTGCGCTGTTTGCCGGGCAGGACGGGCTCGATGACTATCGGGTGCTCGTGCCGCAATTGCCGGAGCTGATGACGGCCGACGGGGTCGCGCTCGTGGAGATCGGGGCGACACAGGCGGATGCGGTCGCCGCACTCGCTGCCGATTGCGGACTGGGGGCAACGCTTCACCGGGATCTGGCCGGCCGGCCGCGACTGCTGGCCATGGCAACGCGGTAAGAGAAGCTTCGAAACGGGAAAAACCGGCGGGGCTGCAAGATTTCTCTTGGCAATTGCGGGGCGCGTGCCTAATTGGATGTCAGGCCTGCTGTTGGATGTGATTTCCCCGATCGGCGAGCCTGCTCCAGCATATGCATCCGGGTCTGACCCCGCGCGGGTTTCCACTCATGCACTTGCAGGGCTACGGCCCGTGCCGGGTCAGCGCGGCAGAGCATCGTGCCAGGCAGTGGGCATCGTGCCAAAACAGTGGGAACCGGCTTTCGAATTCACTCGGTTTTTTGCATCTCGGTGCGGCATCAGGAACCAGCGCATGCTCGCCTGCCGGCTTTCGGGCCATGGCAGGAGGCGGAGCAGCGAAATGGGGTTAAGGATTACACTCCCTTGAACAACAATCGTGGCAACAATAACAACAACCGCCGACGCGGTCGTAACAACAATCGCCCGCAAGGCGGCGGGGGCGGGCAGCAGCTCAACCGGATCGACAGCCGCGCACGGGGCAATGCGCCGCAGCTGCTCGAAAAGTATCGCAAGCTCGCCCAGGACGCGCACATGAACGGCGACCGGGTGACGGCGGAATACTATCTGCAGTTCGCCGACCACTATTTCCGCGTCATTGCCGACACGCGGCTGCGCCAGGAAGAGCAGCGGATGCGGCGCGACGAGCGCTGGCAGGAAGGCAGCGAGCCGTTTCGTGACGAGCCGGATGAGAGCGATTTCAGCGTCGATACGGACTTCCCGACGTTCGATCAGCCGCCGGTCTACCAGCGCCGCGAACGCGAGGAGCGCGATTCGGGCGGTCGCGACGGCAACCGCGATGGCTCTCGCGACCAGGGCAACCGGGAGCAGGCCGGCGGCAACCGTGAGGCTGTTGGGCGCGATAGCGGTGGGCGAGAGAGCGGTGGGCGCGAATGGCGCGGGCGCCGCGACGAGCGGCCGGCGCGCGAGGAAACGCAGGACCGGGAGCCGGCGGCGGAAGGCGCCGAGCAGGCCGGCAATCCTTACGAGCCGAGCGAGAACCCGTTTCTTCGGCCGAACCGCGCGCGGGCCATTCGGGCCCAGCGCGAGGAAGGGCAGGATCGTGGCGCGCGGCAGGACAGCCGGGAGCGGTCGCCGCGCCGGGCGCGGGGAGACAGCCTTCCCGGTCAGCCGGCAGCCGGTGAGGTAGCGGAGAGCGAACCTGTCGGGCTCGATCCGGCCCTGTTGCCGCCGGCCATCGGCCGGGACTCGGTCGAGGAAGCCGAACCGGCACCCGCACCGCGGCGGCGGACCCGCCGCAAGCCTGCGGCCGACGGGGATGAAACCTTGCAGTCACTCGGCTGAGGTAGAATTGCGCCGTGCCATGTTTGCGCGTCGCGACTGAACCCTGCGGAAATTGCCGATGATGCCTGGTAGCGGTGCGAATTTCCGTGTGGCCGGGCTGAGTCCGATTGCGGGACTGCAGGCAGGCTCTGCCCTGCGGCGGCTGGCCCTGGCGGCAATGGCGGGCGCGATCGCCGCCTGTGGATTCCAGCCTCTGGCCCTGTGGCCGCTGACGCTTGCAGGGGTCGCCGGGTTGATCGCGCTGGTGGCGCAGGCCCGGGGGCCGGCCGTGGCAATGGCCTGCGGCTGGGCCTGGGGGGTCGGCCACTTCACGCTCGGCAACAACTGGATCGCCACCGCCTTTACCTTCCAGTCGAAGATGCCGTCGGCGCTTGGCGGGATCGCCGTGTTCCTGCTGGCGCTGTACCTGGCGCTGTTTCCGGCCGCCGCCACTCTCGCGGGGTGGCTGATCGGCCGGCGCAGACCGCTGGCGCTGGTCCTGGCCCTGGCCGGCAGCTGGATCGTGGCGGAGTGGTTGCGGGGATGGGTGTTTACCGGATTCCCCTGGAATCCGCTTGCTGCAGCGGCCCTCGGCACGTTTGCGCGGCCGGGGCTGGCGGCGCTGGTGCTGCCGTGGGCCGGGACTTACGCGATGTCGGGGCTGGTGGTCTTGCTGGCGGGTTGCTGGTGGTTGGCGGCGATGGGTGGACGGCGCAAGGCCGTCCGGCTGGCGCTGGCGATCTTGCCGCCCGTATTGATCGGCTGCACGGGACTGTGGCAGCCTGCGGCCCAGCCCGGACGTGTGGCGATGACCCTGGTCCAGCCCAACATCGAGCAGACGGCGATTGACGACCCGGGTCGCTTTGGCGAGCAGTTTGCCAGGCTGGCGGGCCTGAGCGTTCCACAAGGTCCCGGCCACAGGCTGGTATTGTGGCCGGAGTCGGGTGCGCCCGATTACCTGCGCGATGGCTATCCCCGGGAATGGTATGGATATGCGACCTATATGGCCGATCCGGCGGCAGCGCGGGCGCGAATCGCGCGGGCGATAGGGCCGGACAGCCTGTTGCTGACCGGCACTGTCGACCTGGTGCTGGCGGGCGATCAGGCGACCGGCGGGCGCAATGTCATCACCGCGCTGGACGGGCAGGGGCGGATCGTCGGCAGCTATGCCAAGGCGCATCTGGTGCCTTACGGCGAGTACCTGCCGCTGCGGGAGTTCCTGGAACCGCTGGGGCTGGCGCGCCTGGTCCCCGGGGCGATCGATTTTCTGCCGGGGCCTGGCCCTCGCACGACCGATCTTGGGCCGTTGGGCCGGATGGGCGGCCAGATCTGCTACGAGATCGTGTTTTCCGGCGCGGTCGCGGAGCGGGCCAACCGGCCCGACTACATCTTCAATCCGACCAATGACGGCTGGTTTGGCAGCTGGGGCCCGCCGCAGCATCTGGCGCAGGCACGCATGCGGGCGATCGAGGAGGGGTTGCCGGTGCTGCGTTCCACCACCAACGGGATTTCCGCCGTGATCGATGCGCGGGGGGTGGTGCGTGGATCGATCGCGCGCGGGGTCGCCGGCCGGGTGGACATGGCAGTTCCCTCGGCCCGGGCGCCGACGCTGTTTGCGAAAGTTGGCAATCCGCTCGGCCTGATCTGGGCTGTCGCGCTGCTCGCGTTGTCGCTGTTGCCAAGCTTGAACGATTGGCGTAGGCGCAGGACATAAAGCTTTCTTTATATGGGTTGGACGGCATGCGCAGCGATTTCCTGTTCACTTCCGAATCGGTTTCCGAAGGACATCCCGACAAGGTCGCCGACCAGATCAGCGACGCGATCGTCGATCTGTTCCTGGCCAAGGACCCGGAAGCGCGGGTGGCTTGCGAGACGCTGACGACGACCAATCGCGTGGTGCTGGCGGGCGAAGTGCGCGGGCTGGGGATGATCGACCGCGACGGCAACTGGGAACCGGGCGCGCAGGAGGAAATCCAGGCGGCGGTGCGCGATGTGGTGCGGCGGATCGGCTATGAGCAAGGCGGGTTTCACTGGCAGAACCTGACGTTCGAGAACCATCTGCATCCGCAGTCGCCCGACATCGCCCAGGGGGTCGATGCCACGGGCAACAAGGACGAGGGCGCCGGCGACCAGGGCATCATGTTCGGCTTTGCCTGCGACGAGACCGCCGACCTGATGCCGGCGACGCTCGACTATAGCCACAAGATCCTGGCGCGGCTGGCGGCGGACCGGCATTCCGGCGTGGCGCCGTTCCTCGAGCCGGATGCCAAGAGCCAGGTGACCCTGCGTTTCGTCGACGGCAAGCCGGTGGCGGCGACCGCGATCGTGGTTTCGACCCAGCACAAGCCGGGCTGGCATGAAGGCGAGAAGGACTCCGAGCTCAAGGCCTATGTGAAACAGGCGGTGGCCGATGTGTTGCCGGCCGGGCTGATTTCGGACGAGACCCGGTGGCACATCAACCCGACCGGCAAGTTCGAGGTTGGCGGGCCGGATGGAGATGCGGGACTGACCGGGCGCAAGATCATCGTCGACACTTATGGCGGCGCGGCGCCGCATGGGGGCGGCGCGTTTTCCGGCAAGGACCCGACCAAGGTGGACCGCTCGGCGGCCTATGTCGCGCGGTATCTCGCCAAGAACGTCGTCGCTGCCGGACTGGCGACGCGTTGCACGATTCAGCTTTCCTATGCGATCGGCGTTGCCGAGCCGCTTTCGCTCTATGTCGATACCCATGGCACCGGCGCGGTGGCGGATGCGGCCATCGAAGCTGCGATCCAGCAGGTTGCGGACATGCGGCTGGGGAAGCTGACACCGCGCGGCATCAGGACCGGACTCGGATTGAACCGGCCGATCTATGCGCCGACGGCGGCTTATGGACACTTCGGCCGCAGTGCGGTGGGCGAATTCTTTCCCTGGGAACGGACCGACCTCACCGAGGACCTGAAGCAGGCACTGGCGGAAACCGTCCAGGCCTGAACCGGCCGATCAGTCGCGGATGCGGTAGACTTTCAGCCCGTTGCCGAATTGCGGTAGCGGGACGAGCCAGGCGACCTGCCGCCCGCTGGCAAGAGCATTGGCGAGATTGTCCGGCCTGCGGGCGCGATCGATCGCCAGTTCGGCGCTGTCCGAGCAGAACGCGAGAATCGCGGACCCGGTGGCCCGCGCCGTGGCATGGGCCTCCGCCAGGTTGCCGCTGAACACCTCGATCACCGACCGGATGGCGTTGGCATTGCGGTGATAGGGGCCGGCGGCGACGCCGTGGACGGTGCGGGCCAGGATTTCCGGGCCGAGATCGACCGGGGCCAGGATGCGCGTGGGCGGCAGGCGGGCGAGTTCGGCGAGGTTGCAGGCAGAGGCCGGGGCCGTTTTCGCCGCGACCTGGGCCGGGGCTGGCACCGTGGCCGCGCGATCGGCCAGGCGGCCGGTGAGCGAGGCGAGGCTGGGCGTCAGCAGCAGGACGCAGCCCAGCATCGCCGGCACGCGGAAGGCCGGATTTGGCAGGCGGGAAGCACGGGGGAACCAAGTGGCGAGGAGCACGGCGGCGAAGGGCACCGTGAGCAGCTGGGCGGCGACGGCCGCGCGCATCAGGAGGAAGGACAGGGCGCAGGCGGCGAGAGCGAAGAGCGCGAGTTCGTTCCACATGGGCGCGTTTTCGCCGTGTTTTGCCGCGACGTGCCAGCCGGCGATGACCAGCAGCGGGGTCCAGGCGAGGGTTGCCCGGGTTTGCCAGTCCTGATGGAGGATGGACAGGCCTTCGGGCACGTTTTCGAGCCAGAGCGCGCGGACGACGGGGTCCATCCCGTGGAACGGGTCGATGGCGGCGGCGCCGAGACCGGCAACCAGGCATGCGGCGCCGGCGAGGGACGCGGTTGCGAGCGCGACCACGCGAAAGCCGGTGCGGGCGAACGGCGAGAACCGATGGGACAGGAGGAGGACCAGGGCGGCGGCCGCGAAAGCCGTCAGGTGGGGCCAGCTCAGCTGATCGGCGTATGCGATGGCCAGGGTCTCAGGGTGGCGGGTGGCGGCGGCGATGGCCAGGCCGGCGGTGGCGGCTGCGGCGCAGAACCAGGCGAGGGCCGGCGTGCCGTGGCGAAACGTCCGCCAGGCCAGGAGGCCTGACAGGGCGAAGACCAGCACCAGCCCTTCGAGCGAGATCGACAGCCAGAGCGCGGCAAGGACGCCGGCGGTGGCGCTGCCGCGCCAATTATGGCGCTGGATGGCAAGGGCGCAGGCGAGCGCGCAGATCGCCTGCCAGGCGTGATGGTCGATCCGCATCGGCATGAAGTTGCTGGTGAGGACCGGGAACAGCAGGGGGATGGCGGCAGCGGTCAGGGCCGTGCCGGGAGATGCGCCGAGCGCGCGCAGCAGGCGGTGGAGCAGCAGCATCGCCACCAGCAGTTCCAGCAGGGGCACCAGCGCCATGGCGGCAGCCGAAGCCATGGGTTCGGCGAGGAGGAGGCGGGCAAGCCGGAGCAGTCCGGCGATCGGCAGATCGACGAGGCGGGACCAGTGCATCCGAGTGCCTGGCGGCAGGCCCATGCGGTGCTGGTCGACATCGAACCACGGCTGGCCGGCGAGCCAGTCATGCACCTCGGCGAGGCGCATGTAGTCATCCGGATCGGTGGCCTTGAGCGCCATGATCGACGGCCAGGCGACCGCGAGCAGCGCCAGCGACAGGAGAAGCCACAGCCACATGGTTGCACCCGTGCCGTGAAGGTGCCGGGATGCTTTCGGGGCGATCGTCGCCGGAGCTATGGGCGGCTTTATCGGCATGTTTCCGACCGGTGAAGGAAAATGCCTAGCATCTGGTTAACCGGGCCGGATTCGGGAGGTTCCGCCGAACGGGGCGGCAAGCGGATGCAGCTTTCCTACACGCAGTAAGTTACCATATAGGTTTGTTTTCTGATTCGATCTGGTTAGGTTGGCGGCGGCCGCTGCCGGGCGCCGGCTTCCAGCGACTGCGAGGACGATCCAATGCCGAACACGGGGAACATTCTGGCCACCGCCGTGGCGCAAGCCGCCGATATCCTGGGGCAGGCGCTGGATGGCGCGATTACCGGCACGGCCGGCGCCAAGGGCGAGCCCGGCGGGGTCGATGCGGCGACCGCCGCCGTCATCAATGAAACGCAGGCGGCGCTGGCCACCAAGCAGGACGTGCCGGTGACCCAGGTGTTCACCACGTCCGGGACGTGGACGCGACCGGCCAATGCGACCCGGGTGCGGATCAGGGTGCAGGGCGGCGGCGGCGGCGGTGGGGGCGGACCTTCGGTTGCGTCGGGAACGACCTGCTCCGGTGGTGCCGGCGGCGGCGGCGGCGCGGTGCTGGAGTGCGAATTTGCCGCGAGCGACCTGGCGGCGACGGTTGCGGTGACGGTCGGCAGCGGGGGCGTGGGCGGCCAGGGTGGAGGCAGTGCCGGCGCCGTGGGGGGAAGCGGCGGCAACTCTGCCTTCGGCAGCTACCTCGTGGCGGGTGGCGGCGGGGGCGGCGGCGGCGGCGCGGCTTCCGCCAACTCGGGCGGCGGCGGGGCGGGCGGACTGACGCTGGCCGGCAGCGGTTCATCGACCGGCGGCTTCGGCGGAACCGGGGCTGCCGCCGGCGGAACCGGCGTGGCGGGAGGCGTCGGCGCGGTCGGCGGATCGTCCGGTTCGGGATGCGCTTCGACCGGGCTGGCCGCTGCCGGCTTTCCGGCGGGAGTCGGCGGCGGGGCCGGCGGCGGGGCGGGTGGCGGCATCACCTCCGGCAATGCGGCCCAGACCGGGGCGGCAGGCGGACGATCGATGGCCAGTCCTGCCGAGGGCGGGGCCGCCGGAAGCGGCGGGGGCGGGGGTGGCGGCACCCTGGCCAATGCATATGGCAGCATGCCTGGCGCCGGGGGCGGGGGCGGAGGCGGCAATGTCGGCGGACCAGGGGGAAGCGGCGGAGCAGGCCAATCCGCCGGCGGCGGCGGCGGCGGGGGTGGCGCCGCCCGGAGCGGCTTTGCCGGCGGAAATGGCGGTGCCGGTGGAACCGGGCTGGTTACCGTGACGACGTGGGCGGCATCGCCGGCAACGCTCCCGGCGGTGGTCAGCGGCGGGGGAGTCGCGACTCTGCGGCAAAGCGCCACGAGCCTTCCCGCGCCTGTCTACGGCAGCGCCAAGTTTCCCGATTTCAATGGCCAGTTTGCCGGGGCCTATGGCGTGATCGTGCAGCCCACGGACGGCTTCGGCAACTGGTTCGGCGGCGACGGCTGCCTGTTCATGGAGCTGGAAATTCCCCAGGAACGGATGCTCGAACCGCGCCAGTTCAACGTGTTCGGCAACGGGTTCACCGGCGGCACGGCGATCGGGCTGACCTATTACGGCAATTCCTACCCGATCACGCCGGCGCGGCGGAACTGCTTCGCGCTGTATCTTGCCAATTCCAGCGGACAATCGGTGACGCTGGTCTCGCCGGCGATCCCGGTTTCGGTGGTGAGGGTGCTGGTCTATGCGGTCCGGACGGTCAATGCCTGTTCGCTCAAGGTGCTCGACCTCGATTCCGGGACGCTGTACGCCGGCAATCCGGTCGACGTCTCGGCCTTCAGCGGCATCGCAACCTTTGCCGGTTCACAAGTGCTGATCGGCGACATCTCGACCACGGCAGCCGAGCGCACGAGCTGGAACGGGACGGCGTCGGCCTGGACCGGCTCGATCGGCCGGATCGGCTACGTCGATGCGAGCGTCGGCGACGCGGTCATGGCTGGCCTGCGGACGGGCACGGACCCGGTCACGCAGTTCGGAGCGTGGACACGGTGGTACCGCGCGCTCGACGGTGGGCCGTCATCGCTCTTGCGGCAGGCGGCGGCGACGGGCGATTCGACCGGTGCGGCCGTGGCCCATGGCGTTATCAGTCCGGGCGGGTTCCTCCATGCCAACTGCAGCGTGCAACTGGCGCGGATTGCCGATGGCGCGGTGTTTCCCTGCCTGCCAGGCGAACGCTTCGCCCGGGTTCGCCTGCCATTCACGGTCCGCAATGTCGGCGCGGCGGGGGATATCGTCGAGATCAGGATCATCGGCCGGGGCGGCGTGCCGGTGCTGTCGTGGAGCCCGGGCGCGGTGGTGGCGGCCGGCCAGTCCGGCGGGGTGGCCGAAGTGACCTGCCCGCTCGACGCCGGCTGGCTGATGGCGGAGGCGCGGCTCAGGAGCGCTCCCGAGGCGATCAACCTTGCGCCTGGCCTGTTCGGCGTGGGCGCGGGTTGCGGCCTGCTCGGCCAGTCGCAGATTGCCAATGGCATGGGCAGGGCCGGCATCGGCAACCGCTACGACGGCCGAACCACCGCGTCGCTGGCCTGGACGATTTCCTCGCAAGGGGTGAAGGGCGCGGTGCTCTGGCGTCTGGACCAGGGCAAGGTGGTCTCCGACCTGCTCGTCGCGGCGTGCCAGCAGGCGGCCCGGGTCTACCCGGGCGCGCAGGGCTGGATCGTCGATGCGGTCGGCGGCACAGGACTGAACCAGCTGATCGATGACAGCCAGAGCGCGCGGGCCTGGACGCAATGGGCCGGGACGGTGGCGGTCTCGAAGGGGCTGTCCACCATCCTGCTGCCCTGGTTCACCGCGCTCAATTCTCTGGCCGCCACGGTCTCGATCGCCAACCAGCTCGACGGCGGGCTGCGTGGCCGGGGGCCGGCGGCCAGCGATCACTTCCTTTATGAAGCGGGGTTCCTGCCGGCGGCCGGCACGGTGGTGGTCTATCCCGGAACACGGCACAACGTTCCCGGATCGCTGGGCGGCGACAGTGCCGTTTCCACTTACGGGAACGCGCGCGACGCGATGCGCAACTGGGTCGCCGCCCAGCAAATGGCCGGCAATGCGAATTTCCTGATCGGGCCGGAGCAGATCGTCACGACGGTGGACAATTATCATCCAGCGAACGATGCGGCGGGGGACGTGCGGCTCGGCTATTCGCTGGGTGTCGGCCTGGGCATCGGGATGCGCACCTTTGCCCTCGCCGAGGCGTTCGTCGACGGTGCGAGCTTCGCCTTTACCGACGCCGGGCGGACGGCTTTCACGTTCGAGGTGGTGACGCCCGGCAATGCGCCGATCTGCAATTTCATGGGGGCGACCTGGGCCAGCGGCGCCGACAAGGGGGTAATGGGCGTTCAGGTGAGCAGCGACGGCGGCAGCACCTGGACCTATCTGCCGGCGAGCGCCTGCCAGATCACCGGGCGGTTCCGGGTGACCTGCACCAAGCCGAGCGGGGCGTGGGGCGCCGGGCTGAAGGCGCAGGTGATGAGCGGCGGGCCGATGGCCTATGGCACCAGCAATCCCGACAGCGGCACGGCGGCGGCCAATTACGGCATCGGCGACAACGATGCGCGGATGCTGACCGGGTTCGGCAATCCGATCCGGTCTGCGAACAGCGTTTACAGCGTGGCGGGGTGATCGGGGCGGCTCAGGGCGACCGCCGGCTTATGCGAAGACCAGCCGGCGGCGCAGTTGCCAGGTGACGAGGAAGCTGATGGCGACGGCCGCCAGCTTCGCCGCGCGCGGGTCGAAGCCGGCGAGCGTGCCGGTGGTGACCGTGGCGCCGGTGAGGATGAGGCCGGCCAGTGCGGTGACGACGAACAGGGCCTTCTGGCGGCTCCGGGCGGGGCCGGCAGGAGCGACGCCGGTTGCGAATACCGCGCGGCTGGAGGCGATCCAGTGGATGGCGATGCCGCTGCAGTAGCCAAGGGCGGAGGCGGCGACGGGGGCCAGGCCGAACGTGAGCAGCGCGAGGAAAATCGCATAGTCGCCGGCGAGGGCGATGGCACTGGCGATCGTGTAGCGCAGCAGGACCGCGTGGCCCTGGTCATGGGCAGCGGGCGGCATCGGGATCAGGCGGCGCGGCGCGGCAGGGCGCGTGGGGTTTCGCGCAGCGATCGAAGGGCGGCGGACTGGTCCGCGGTCGGGGTGTCGCGGGCATCTTCGCCTTCGCGGCCGGCTTCGTGGTATTCGGCGTCTTCATTGACCGCCCAGACATCGTGGATACGGGCACTGGCCTTGATGTTTTCGACGGTCAGCATCGCGGTCATCATCGCGTGGTCCTGGTTGTTGTAGCGATGCATGCCGTTGCGGCCGACGAGGTGGAGGGTCGGATACTTCGCCTCGAGTTCGGCGCGCAGGGTGGCGACGTGGGTGGCGTAGTGCTCGTCGTAGACCGGGTAGGCCTTTTCCTGGCGGACGACGACGCCGCCGATGACCTGCTCGGCGGAGACGAGGCCGAGGATGGCGAGTTCCCGGGTGGCGAGCGCGACGAGGTCCGCATCCGGCGTGGTCCAGAGGCCGTCGCCTTCGAAGCAGAAGTATTCGAGGCCGACGCAGGCGACGCCGGCATCGGGGACCATTTCCGGCGACCAGGAGCGGAAGTTCTGGATGCGGCCGACCTTCACGCTCGAATCGTGGATGTAGATCCAGTTGTCCGGGAAGAGGTCTTCGTCGGCGCGGATTTTCAGGGCGACGGTGAGGAAATCGCGGTAGCGCAGCGACGTGGCGGCGATGGCATTGGCCGGCAGGGGGTGAAGGCGGGCGGCGAGTTCGCTCAACGGGGCGGACGAGATGACATGGGCGGCGCGGATCAGGGTTTCGCCCCGGGCGTGGGCGGCGGCGAGGCGCCAGCCGCCATCGCCGTCCGGCGCCAGTTGCTTGAGCGCGTGGCCCATGAGTACGCGGTTGCCGCCTTCGACGACGCGGTCGCGCGCGGCCTCCCACATCATCCCGGGACCGAGGCGCGGGTAGCGGAAGTTTTCCAGCAGGGTCTTGGCCTGCATGCCGTCGTTGGGGCGCCGGTTGAGGCCGAGGCTGCGCTTGAGGCCATCTGCGACGGCGCCCCATAGCGACAGGCCCTTGATCCGCTGGGCGGCCCAGTCGGCGCTCATCTCGTCACAGGGCATGCCCCAGACCTTTTCGGTGTAGGTCTTGAAGAAGATCGAGAACAGCTTGCGGCCGAAGGCGTTGACCGTCCAGTCCTCGAAGCTGCGGACTTCGCGGCGGGGGA
>Ga0070665_100003620_pt1 | contig 16363 bp, 16 predicted proteins | sample KBSS13metaG_FD_65862 | JGI IMG/M metagenome (GOLD analysis project Ga0070665, IMG submission 65862) | Switchgrass rhizosphere microbial communities from Kellogg Biological Station, Michigan, USA - KBS S1-3 metaG | ecosystem: Host-associated > Plants > Roots > Rhizosphere > Soil ... | reverse complement strand
AAGCCGCCGAACGGACTATCGCGCGCCGCTGTCCGCTGAGAACAGCCGCAAGCTCGACAGCGTTCTGCTGCACCGCATCTGGGGCCCTGTTCTCTTCCTCGCTGTCGTTATCGGAGTCTTCGAAGTTGTCTTCTCAATTGGGCAGCCAATGAGCGACGGCTTTGGCGACGTTCTGGCCAAGATGGGCTCGATGGTCAGGCCGTGGCTGCCTGCGGGCTGGCTGCAGTCGCTTGTGATCGATGGAGCGTGGAAGGGCATCTCGTCGGTGCTAGTCTTCCTGCCGCAAATTCTTCTGCTGTTCCTATTCATAGGCGTTCTGGAAGATTCTGGTTACCTCGCGCGCGCCGCCCTGATCGCTGACCGGGTGATGCGAACCACGGGTCTGAATGGTAAGGCATTTATTCCGCTGCTCTCGGCATATGCCTGCGCAGTTCCGGCCATCATGGCTACGCGCACGATTGAGAACAAGCGCGACCGCTTTGCGACGATTCTGGTGACGCCGTTCATGACCTGCTCGGCGCGTCTGCCGGTGTACATGCTGCTGATCGCGGCGTTCATTCCGGCGAAGACGTTTTTGCATGGGTTCCTTGGCCTCCAGACCATTGTCATGCTCGGGCTGTATCTCGCTGGATTCGTCGCTGCAATGACGACCGCATGGCTGCTGAAGAGTTCAATCCTGAAATCGAGTGAAGCGCCTTTCATTCTCGAATTGCCGCAGTACAGGATGCCGACTCTGCGTTCGCTGGCAATGCGGCTCGTGGATCGCGCCAAGGTCTTCATGCGGCAGGCGGGCACCGTCATTCTCGCTGTAACGCTCGGTCTGTGGCTGCTGGCGCACATCCCACCTGTTCCTGGACCGGGGGGGCATTACTCTGCGCCTGAATTAGCGGACAGCATGATCGGAAAAATGGGCCATGTGATCGAACCGGTCATAGCCCCTCTCGGGTTCAATTGGAAGGTGGGCATCGGCCTGATTTCCAGCGTGCTGGCGCGCGAGGTGATGGTCTCGACCATGGGCACCCTTTATGGGGCCGATCCAGAGACACAGACCATGCACCTGCAGAACGCGCTGCACACCGATATGACAATCGGGGGAGCAGTCGCGTTGATGATCTTCTTCGCCTTCGCGATGCAATGCACGTCGACGATGGCCGTGGTCCGTCGCGAGACCAACAGCTGGAAGTGGCCCGCCCTGCAGTTTGCTTATATGTTGACGCTGGCCTGGGTGGGTGCGTTCGCTGTCAACCACATCATCACCGCGCTCTTCGGCTGACGCGCACCAAGACAGTTCTGACGCTATCGGACTATCGTAGGTGAATGCGGCTTTGTGCTGTGACATTGCGGTCAGCGGCCAGGCTTGTCGCGGCATTTATGATCGCTCTTCCCTATTCCGCGGCGCTCTCTCAAAATCCAACGCTGAAGACCCGCTCGAAGGAAGAGCGTGAGGAACGTTCCAGCGCCACGCACCGCATCGTTATGAACGTGCAGGTGACGAATGCCAGCGGCAATCCGGTGAGCGATTTGCGGGCCGAAGAGTTCAGCCTGTACGACAATCAGAAGGCGCGGAAGATTGTTGCTTTTCATCCTATCGATGGCGCTGCTCTGAGCGATGCAACCGAGATCCTGATCCTGCTGGATGCGGTCAATACGCCGGCCGAGGCGCTCGATCGCGAAAAGAATGCCATCTTCCGGTATCTTGCGGAGAGCCGCAAACCATTCTCGACTCCGACGGCATTTGCGCTATGGTTCAACGGCCATCTAAGCGTTACGCCCGCGACCACCGACCGAAACGAGATTGGCCGGGCCTTTGTGAAATTGACAAGGAACGTGCATTCGAATGCCTGTGGTGCCGAGCAAAGTGCTGCTGCGCAGAAAGCCACAGGGAGCAAGAGTGTTGATCCGGCAACTTGCCGTTCGGTCCACTTCACAGATTCGGTAGCCGCAATAGACGGCCTCGCGCAACAGCAACTGGCGACGGGAGGACGGACACTCCTGTTGTGGATGGGATCGGGGTGGCCGGCGCTGCCGGACGCTGAACTTCAACTTCTCCCGACACAGCAACGAGACGCGTACGTGCGAAAGTTTCTGGAGTTGATGCACGATCTCCGTTCTGCGCAAGTGACGGTGTATGTCATTTCGGCGGACGGAAATTCAGCGGGTGTATCTTCAGAGGCTCCAGTGAAGGCTTCAGCGGGATACTCGCCGGCGGCTCTTCCGCGACTCGATGTGGCTGAACTGGCGCGCAGGACCGGTGGCCTTGCGATCGATGCGAGCGGGGATATTGTTCCAGAGTTGAAAAAGTGTGTACGGGATGCCGAGTGGTATTACTCGGTCGCCTTCAACGCCCCACAAGGCCAGAACGGACTCGCAGAAAAGCATTCGCTGGAGATCAAGATTGCTCGACCGGATCTCGAGGTCAGAACTTTGAGCTTGTACTACAGTGAGCCATAGTTCGCCCGGACGGTCGCGCGTACATTCCTTCGATCCCAGATTGTCGTCGCTTGACCTGATAGTTCCTGGCAACAGGGCTTGCGGTCGTGGAAACGATGAAGGCGTGACCCATGGCCACGCCTCTTGAACTTCACGAGAGATGTTATTCCATCTCGGGGTGAAGCGCGATGCCCTTTTCGCCAGCCGCCTTGCGCTCGTTGTAGGCCTTCACCCAGTCCTCCCAGTGCTTGCCGGCGGCGCGGTCTTTGCCGGTGAATTCCAGGCGAGCGATGTCGGAGTAGCTGAGCCTCTGCTTGCCGTTTACGTTTGGCTCGAAGAATTGAACGTAGCTTTCGGCCAGCGTTGCGCCGGTGTGGCGATTGAAGATGAACGCTTCGATTTTCTTGCCGGCTTTGCTGGTGATGGTGACGTCGCCGCGGTAGTCGAATGCTTTCTCGAGTGCACTGCGCAGGTCGTCATCGCTGGCGAGTTCAGGAACCCAGCCCTCGAGCTGTTCGTGCTCCGTACCTGGCACTAGTTCGAGAGCCTCTATTTGTTCCAGCGTGTACTTGGAGACTTCGGCTGTCATGCGTTTGTCTCCTCCAGGCTGTGCGACTTGGCTTCAATCTGCACCAGCGTGCTGGCCCCGTGAGGTGCAGGTTCGCTCAGCAACTTGAGCGCGTGCTCATCCTCGTACATGCTGAACCAGCCCTTTGCCATCGACATCAGGCCCTTTACCGAAAGGAATCCGTCCATGACAGCCGTGGGCTCGTAGCCGCAGCTCACCATGCAGTTGGCGCACTTGGGGTTGCCGCTGGCTGCGCCGTATTCCTCCCAGTGCGTGGTTTCCATCAGTTCCTTGAACGTCTCCGTGTAGCCATCCTGCAGCAGATAACAGGGCTTCTGCCAGCCGAAGATATTGTATGCAGGGTTTCCCCATGGGGTGCATTCGTAGCTGCGATCACCCATCAGGAACTCGAGAAACAGCGGAGACATATTGAACTTCCACGACTTCTTCCGGTTCGAGAGAATCGCGCGGAAAAGCCGGCGCACACGGGCACGGCCGAGGAAGCGATGCTGATCGGGAGCTTTGTCGTAGCTGTATCCGGGCGAGAGCACAATGCCTTCGACCCCGAGTGCCATCACTTCATCGAAGTAGCGCCGCACGCTGTTTGGATCGGTGCCATCGAAGAACGTCGAGTTGGGAGTGACACGGAAGCCGCGCTTCACGGCCTCCTTGATGCCTTCGACTGCAAGATCCCAGCCACCTTCGCGGCAGACAGAGTAGTCGTGGTGCTCACGCTCACCGTCCAGATGCACGGAGAAGGTGAGGTACTTTGACGGAGTGAACTCGTGAATACGGCGCTTCAATTCGAGAGCATTGGTGCACAGGTAGATGTACTTTTTGCGAGCGATCAGACCGTTGACGATCTCGACGATCTGGGGGTGCAGCAGAGGCTCGCCTCCGGGGATCGAGACCATGGGGGCGCCGCACTCTTCCACTGCGGCAAAGCACTCTTCAGGCGTGAGCATCCGCTTTAAAACGTGGGGCGGGTACTGCACCTTCCCGCATCCGGCGCAGGCCAGATTGCAGCGGAACAAGGGCTCGAGCATGAGCACGAGCGGGTAGCGTTTGGTGCCTGTCAGACGCTGCTTCCATACGTACGAGAAGACCGTCCACACCTGGGAAATGGGAATTGCCATCTTTGATCGTTTTCCTCTGGGGACTTGGCCCCGAAAAAGTCTTCAGCTTCCGCTCTCAGTTGACCTTTGACCTGAGACTTGAAACTATGCTGCTCGCTCCATGGCTCTGTGATATGCAGTGAGAGCCATCAGCGGGAAATACTGCCGGTAGAGCGTATAGGCCAGATAAAAAACCTTGGGGAATCCGGTTCCAGTGATGATGCCCTCGCGTTTGGCACCTTCGCCCATTGACTCGTCCCAGCTGCCGTCCTGCTGTTGCATCTGAAGAAGCCAGCGAACTCCTTTTGCGACTGAATCCGAACGGTCATCGCCTGCAGCAAGCAGGCCAAGCAGAGCCCACGCAGTCTGCGAAGGCGTACTCACACCCACACCGCGCGTGTCCGGTTCATCGTAGGTTCCGCAGGATTCGCCCCAGCCGCCGTCGGAGTTCTGCACCATACGGATCCATTCGGCTGCCTGTTGAATCTGCGGCTCGTTGTGGTCGAAACCGATTGCTTCAAGGCCACGAAGCACAAGGAACGTCCCGTAGATGTAGTTGACACCCCACCGGCCAAACCAGCTTCCGTCGGGCTCCTGCTCGCTCAGGATGAACTGGACGGCCTTCTCCACGCGTTTGTCCGCACGCGTGTACCCGTGAGCGGCGAGCATCTCCAGCATTCGTCCGGTGATGTCGACGGTGGGCGGATCGAGCATGGCATTGTGATCCGCGAAGGGGATGTACTGGAAGATCATCTTCGTGTTGTCTTTGTCGAAGCTGCCCCAGCCACCGTTGCGGCACTGCATGGCAAATTCCCAGTCGATCGCACGCTGCACAACCTGGTGCTGATAGCGCTCGCGCGGATTATCGACCTTGCTCAGCCCCAGCAGAACCTGTGCGGTGTCGTCCGTGTCGGGATAGAACTCGTTGTTGAACTCGAAGTACCATCCACCGGGTTCGGTTTTCGGAACCTTCACTGCCCAGTCGCCTTTGTGGCGAACCTCTTTAGAGAGCAGCCAGTCAGCGGCCTTCAACATGCGGGGATCGTTCCGAGGCACTCCCGCGTCCCCAAGAGCGTAAATTGCCTGCCCTGTGTCCCACACAGGAGACATGCATGGCTGCATCCGGAACGTCGGATAGGGGAAGTCCGGAGTTGCCGGCTGCTCAATGCCAAGCTTCTCGAACTCGTCCCGTGCTCGAATCACCTGCGGATCGTCTTCGGAATAGCCGAGGCAGCGCAGCGCGATGATCGCGTTCATCATGGCGGGATAGATAGCGCCGAGGCCGTCCGACATCTCGAGACGCTCGAGCATCCATTTCTCTGCCTTCTTCAGTGCAACTCTGCGAACAGGCCTGAGATGAACAGCCTCTGCCCAATGCATCAGGCGATCGATGCCGATGAAGAAATTGCGCCACGAGATCTTGTTCTTGCGATCCCACTGCAAGCGCAGATTGGCGTTAGCACGGCCGCCGACGAAGAGTTCATCAATCGAGTGCTCCTGCGGGATCTTCTTATAGGGCTTCTTGGCGTAGATGATCGCCAGCGGAACCAGAATCGACCGAGACCATGCGGAAATTTCGTAGATATTGAAGTAGAACCAGTTCGGAAAAAGAACAATCTCCGGCGGGATCGCGGGCACAGCGTCATAGTCGTACTGGCCCAATGCACAGAGATACATTTTCGTGAACGTGTTGCAGGCGACGACTCCGCCATTCGCCAGAATCCACTCGCGGGCTTTGATCATGCGCGCGTCGGTAGCCGGCAGGTTCATCAGCTTCGCAGAGAAATAGCACTTCACTGTGAGCGAAATGTTTCCGGGACCGCCAGGATAGAGACTCCAACTTCCATCGTCTTTCTGATAGCGCATCATCTCTGTGAACGTGCGCTTCAAACGCTCGGGATCACCTGATTCGAGGAGCGTGTGAAGAAAGATGTAGTCGGCCTCGAGCATTGAATCGGCTTCAAGTTCGCCGCACCAGTAACCATCAACATGCTGGCGTCCTAAGAGGTAATTGCAGGACCGCTGCATCGCCGACTTCACATCCGCAAGAGCAGCATCCAATCGGCCAAACTTCGGCACTGTAGACTTTGGCTCACCCAGCTGAGTGCTCATTGCGATTTCTTTTCCTCGGTTATTCAAAATACCCGGCTTCAACCCGCCTCACCTTTCAGCTGACGGCGGACTTAATTCCTGGTCAGAACCTGTTTCCGCAAATGCGGCGCAAAGTAGTCGATTCCAGGCTCAATCGATCAGCGGACAGGAACCTGCTCTGCGCCACCCGAACTGCCGATAGCCTGAACGATCTCTGGAGGAAGGCCAAACCGCACATTCTCGGGCATTACCTCCACTTCTTCGACGCTGGAGAATCCGTTTTGACGCAAATAATTGACCACGTCCTCCACCAGAATCTCGGGAGCCGAAGCGCCTGCAGTGACCGCAACAGTGGCCACACCCTTGAGCCATTCAGGATCGATCGCCTGGGAGTTATCGATCAGATACCCGATGGTTCCAAGGTTCCTGGAAACCTCCACAAGCCGGTTTGAGTTGGAGCTGTTGGTCGATCCCACGACGAGTACGAGATCGGCGCCGTGCGCCACGTTACGCACCGCCACCTGACGATTCTCTGTGGCGTAGCAAATGTCCTGGGAATGCGGTCCTGCGATATTGGGAAACTTCTGCTTGAGCGCGTGAATGATGTCGCGCGCCTCATCGAGCGAAAGCGTGGTTTGCGTCAAATAGGCGACCCTGTTGGGATCCGGGACCTCAAGGGTTGCAACTTCAGCGGCGCTCGAAACTACCTGAGTGACATCCGGAGCCTCGCCGAGAGTTCCCTCGATTTCGTCATGATCACGGTGACCGATCAGCACCAGCGAATACCCCTGCCTGGCAAACTTCACCGCCTCGATATGGACCTTGGTGACCAGCGGGCAGGTGGCGTCAATGACCTTCAAACCGCGGCCCTTGCTACGTTCTCTGACGGCCGGGGATACGCCATGAGCCGAATAGATTACGCGCTGTCCATCCGGCACGTCGTCAATTTCGTGAACAAAGATCGCACCCTTTTCCGCTAACTCGTTCACAACATAGCGGTTGTGTACGATTTCGCGACGAACGTAGATCGGCGCACCGAAGGTTTCGAGGGCAATTTTGACGATGTCGATGGCGCGCACAACTCCGGCGCAAAAACCGCGTGGTTTCAACAGAAGCACGCGCTTCTGGTCGGGGGAAGTGGCGTTCTTTGCACGGTTGGGGATCGAATCAAGCGCAGTCGTAGTCACAGTACCAGTATAGCAATTTCAAGGTTCTGCGAGGCTCTTCCCGAAGGTCCTGAACACTCCACGCAACCTCCCATCGCCGCGTCATGAAACGGGCACGAAGCGCAACCCAAAGCCGACTTTAAGCGTTCAGATGCACACCTTTATGCCCACTCCGGTAACAGACTGGGATTACCACAAAAGAGATCCAGAATTACCAAATGGGCTTGGCAAGTTCTTGTGAAAAGACCTACTTTCGAGTTCTGCTTCAGCCAGAAGCAGCAGGGGGATCGATGCAGGATATCAACACTTTGGACGGTCAAAACGGAACCGCAGTGATGAAGGAGCGGTTCATCTATCCGAACCTAAAACTCCGCGTGTATACCACCGGCATGCGGCAGAACCGCCTCGCCAAGATGGTCGGGATCGACGAGGCGTATCTGAGCCGCATCATCAACGGCGTCCGAGTCCCGGGAAAGCAGATGCAGCAGCAGATCGCCCAGGTACTGGGCTGCGATGCGGATTGGCTGTTTCAGCAGGCCACAAGGCAGGTTCCCGGATCATCGAACTCAGACGCAGCAGAGCTGAGCTAGTTTCAAAGAAGCAGTTTGAACAAATTTTGCCTTCGTTTCACTCGATTCGCTGCGTCTCATGATTCGTCTTGTCATTTGAGACGCAACTCCCTTATCAGGGGGTTTTCGTTTCGAGTTACGGTACTTTAGGGTCAGATTGGCGCTGATTCGCGGCATTCCGCCGTTGGCAACTTCTTGTCTGGTTTGTTTAAATAGATCCAGCGTTGACGAATTGATTGTTATCCGACTAAATACTGCTTCGGATCGAAGCGTTTATATGCAGTACTGTTCCTTTCTGCCTTCCTAACCAAAAAATCTGTTTGGTGTGGTGACGAAGTCGCCGCCCTTCGTGTGCCTGAGCACGGTCAGGGTTCACACAGACACAACATTGCGCTTTCCTCGTGCCGATTCCGTATATCGCGCACACAGGAGATGTGCGCGCAATTGAAGGGATTTAGAAGTGATTAATTTCAAGAATGTTTCACTCGATCGCAAATCTCTGCTGGCATTATCCGCAACCATCCTCGCTCTAGCCGCCTCCGCAACCTCCATCTCGTCTGCCCAAAGTCTTGATCGCATCTCCTGCGTCACACCAACGTATTCTGCCGCCGGTACGGATACCTGCCGTGCGTTTCTGACATCCATCACTAGCACTCACCTCTACATCACATTGGCCAGCAACAACCCAGCCGTCACGGTTCCCAGCAGCATCATGGTGAGCATCAACGCCCCCAGCAAGGGCTTCACAGCGAATGTGGCGGCTGTTAAAACTGCGCAGACCGCAACAATTACCGCCAAGCTCAACGGGATTTCCAAGACGTTCAAGATTTCCCTTTCGCCGTCGACGACGACCGGCGGCGCGGCGATGAGTGTCAACGCAACTTCGATTGGCTTCGGAAGTGATATCCTCAACACCCCACTTGCCCAATCAGTGACCATCTCGTCCACCGGCTCGGCGGCTCTGACTGTGAATTCTGCCTCAGTGAGTGGCACAGGTTTCTCACTCTCGGCTGCAAAGTTCCCGGCAACTTTGAATCCAGGACAGTCTCTTACGTTACAGGTGCAGTTCCTTCCAATCCTTGCTGGGACATTCAGTGGCCAGCTGACCATCGTAAGCAACGCTTCCACCAAAACGATTCCCCTGTCCGGGACAGGAGCATCTCATCAGGTCGAATTGAGTTGGAACGCCCCAACCTCGTCTACTCCAGCTGTTGGGTATAACGTGTATCGAGCTCTTTCGGGGAGCACCTCGTATTCGCGGCTGAACTCCAGCCTGGATGTCGTCGCGGTTTACAGAGACGGCACGGTGAAGAGCGGGACCAGCTACGACTACATCGTGAAGAGCGTGAATTCCTCGGGCGCCGAGAGTTCGCCTTCGAACAAGACGAGCGTAAAAATCCCGTAATTCTGGACCGCAGCTGATGCGGATCGTGATTCCAATCAGGTAACCAAATGAGTCGGTTACGGTAACCACTCAGGAACGGAGAGAGGCCCAAAAGGCCTCTCTTTTTGTCTACAACCTTTGTGGAATCACTGTGGTCCAACCACCTGTGGTGCAACAGTTTGCGTCCGCAGTACAAAGGTACTCGGTACATACCACAATCGTGACCATCGTCACCTGTACCCAAAGCTCCGCAGGGTCGATTCTGCAATCAGTCAAACCGACGCAGGCATAAACGATTTTCCCCCGGCAATGTTCACGGGGTTCTTTCTGCATCGGCTGACCACTTTGGCTCAGGTGACGCCGAATGATTAAATTCCGCTTTTTTTCAGTTTTAGAAGCTAGAGAAGTTGCGATACCTGCGATTGCCGCCATTGCACTTTTGACTGCCGGACTCACTGGCTGCGGCTCCGACTCGAAAGCATTCTCGTCGACTGCAGCTCCGCTGGTAAGCCCCGCCTCTGTAGATTTTGGCGATGTGGCGATTGGGACCGCCGCCTCAAGAAAAGTCTCCGTCACAAACTCCGGAAGCACTGAGTTGCGGATTACTGAGTTGAGCAGTTCTGATAGTTCCTTCTCTGTGAGCTCAGCCAAACTGCCGGCGACGCTTGCTGCCGGGCAGACCCTCACGGTGCAGGTGCAGTACAACGCGAAGTCCACAACGGACTCCACGGGAGATCTCAGCCTCGCGACGATGAGCGTTCTAAGCGACCGGACGAGGTTCAGTTCGATCAGGTTGCATGGAAAGGGATCAAACGGAGGCACGGCTTCCCTGTCGTCGTTGAGTTGCTCTTCCTCGTCCTACACTGGTGCGGGCAACGACAATTGCACGGTGAAGCTCTCAGCGGCCGCGCCGAGCTCTGGTCTGGTCGTGAACCTGGCCAGCAGCAGCAGCGCGATTGTGGTTCCCTCGTCCGTGACTGTCGCCTCGGGATCATCCAGTGCAACCTTCGCGGCAGCGGTTTCGGCCGTCACTGCATCGCAAACGGTCACTCTCACAGCTACACAGGGATCGAACACGAAGACGACCTCAATCAAGCTCAGCGGATCCTCGTCGGGCGTAGCTCCTTCCGTGAGTGCTTTGACCTGCGCTCAAAGCTCATTTACCGGGGCAGGCAGCACGACCTGCACGGTTTCACTGAGCGGCGCGGCCCTCTCTGGCGGACAGAGCGTTGCCATAGCCAGCAACTCGAGCTCACTTTCGGTTCCGTCAAGCGTGACAGTCGCCGCGGGAGCTTCAACAGCAACATTCAGTGCAGCCGCATCCAAGGTTAGCTCGACCCAGACAGCCACCGTTAGCGCCAGTGCGAATGCGTCTTCGAAGAGTGTCACAATCAGCTTGAACGCCGCAGTCCCGGCTCTCACCCTCAGCGCCACTTCGCTGTCTTTCGGAAATGTTTCGGTTGGAACCGCCGTCACCAAGTCCGTGACGCTGACATCCAGCGGAACGGATGCTGTCACCATCAGCTCCGACTCGATTTCAGGTTCTGGATTCTCGGTTTCCGGAGGAACCTTCCCACTCACCCTCAATCCGGGCCAGGCGGCGGTGCTTTCGGTCCAGTTCTATCCGACGGCAGCGAGTTCCGTGACCGGACAGCTTTCCATATCCAGCAACGCGGCGGCAGCAGTTGTGAGCCTGAGTGGCACTGGAACATCCGTAGCTCCAACTGTAAGCTCGGTCAGCTGCGGCAGTGCTTCGATTACCGGGTCACTCAGCGATTCCTGCAGCGTGAGCCTCTCGGGTTCTGCTCCGACAGGTGGTCTGACGGTTGCGCTTGCGAGTTCAAGCAGTTCGGTCACGGTGCCAGCGTCAGTCACCGTTCCAGCTGCCGCAACAACTGCGACATTTACGGCGAAGGTGGCGGCGGTGAGCACAGCGCAATCTGCTACTTTGACCGCAACAACCGGAAGCACGACGAAGTCGACGGTGCTGCAATTGAACGCTGCGTCGCCGGCAATCAGTATTAACGCAAGCAGTATCTCGTTCGGCGCGATTGTGGTGGATAACTCGACCACTCAGACGGTGACGATAAGCTCAACGGGTACAGCGGCGCTTACGGTGAACTCGATTGGAGTGACAGGCACAGGATTCTCAGCTTCGGCTGTCAGCCTGCCTGCCACGTTGAATCCTGGGCAGTCGATCAACGTGACGCTGACGTTCAGCCCATCTGCCACGGGTAGCGCAACGGGGCAGCTCACTGTTTCGAGCAACTCATCCACCAATTCCTCGATCACAATCGGCCTTAGCGGAACTGCCAACCCACACCAGGTGAACCTCGCATGGAGTCCGCCAAGTTCTTCCGGTGTCGCGATCACCGGCTACAAAGTGTATCGTGCAGTCGGTAGCGGTGGGTTCGCGGCTCTCAGCTCTGCCAACTCCCAGACCTCATACAGCGACACATCCGTGAATAGCGGCACATCCTACCAGTACTACGTGACCAGTGTGGATTCATCGGGAGTTGAAAGCTCTCCCTCGAATACGACCTCAGTCGCGATTCCATAAACGTACATATCTCTGAGATAAGTGCGCCGCCCTTCCTCGGGCGGCGCGCCTGTTAGCGCGTCACCAGGCTGAGGATCTGATCCGCTGCTTTGCCGGCCTCGCCTCGTTTCCCTTGATAGCACTCGGCATTGGCTGCAAGGGCTAGAAAGGAGTCCACTATTCCTGGCGTGTGTTCCATTTCGTGAGGCGTGTTTCTCAAGAGCAGCATGACCGCCTCGCCCTGCGATAGTCTCCTGATCTCCCACTCTGCGCCAGGTGAATATTCGATTGCGAATATCCAGGCGACCGAGACGGGGCCGGTGGCAAAGCTGGATGTCAACTCCTCCGGCAACATGGGCGACTGCTTTGAGGAGCCATTGCGTAACAGCAGTGGGCGCGGATATGCATGTATGCGACCCAGGCTGTCGATCAAAGCATACTCATCGGAGAGGTGGGTGGCGCCCCGTCTAAGCAATTCCGCAACGAGCGAAGACTTGCCTGCGTGACTTGTTCCGGGGATGATGAGGGCTTTGTCCCGAAGCACAATCGCGCCTGCATGTACGGCACGAAGGCTCTTGAATCTTTTGATCAGAGCATCGTCAACTGCTTTTACTGTTTCCAAGACAGCGTCATCAATGGTGATTGCCGATGCGACCCGCTGTCCATCTACGAGGATGTGAAATGAGTCGAGGCTCTGCATGGCTTGTATAGAGATGTCAGGTGCGACGCAAGAGGCGTCACAACGCGGGAGGGGAGGCAGGATATAGCGGTGCAGCATATTCCGCAACCCGACGTTGTCGCACTCGATTCGCAGGTACGAGTCGAACGCGCGAATGCCAAAAACGCAGTCGCTACTCATAATTGAAAGCGTAATCGACGCATACAAAAATGGCGGCCTTTATGGCCGCCATTTTTGGTTTCGCTGCATCAAGCCCGCTCCATAACCCAGGCATGGAACGAATTCGACGCGATCTGGGAAAAGGACTACAAAGTTGAACTACCCTCGACCAAGTTGAGGCCAACATGACGAATTAGAAAGGTCGCTTGTTGTTCTTCGGAACATTTGCCTTCGGGTGGCTCGGATGCGCTTCATGGACGTCGAAGGACTTTGCCCGGTCCGCGTGAGCTTTCTGTTCTCCGACGGTAAGAGACACTACGAGCGGCAGGGCAACCGCGCCAAGTCCAGCAAGGATCTGACGACGAGTGGCCTTGAAACCCGCATCGGATATCGAGATCAGCTTCTTCTGCTGCAACTCAAGAATTGAAGCTTCTGCCAGTTCATCCGTGACGTTTGAATCGAATGAACGCCGCATTTCATTTGCGACGCCCGTAAGAGTGGACGCTGAAGCACATGCATCCCATGCAGCCGCTGCTGTCGGATTCAGTGCGTAGACTCGCTGCTGACCTGAATCGCGAATAATGCGAGAACCGTCGGGCAATGAGTCTGATAGAAAATTGCTGGAATCACCACGTTCGATCTGCATTTTTGGGGGATCTCCTTTGCATGCAGTGGAACTTTTTTTGTTTGATACGAGCCAAGAATAGCTGAACTGGAATGCGGAGCAATACCACGAACACACGGATAACAGTTCTCGTTCGTAATGGGGTTTCCGCGCTGGTAACCAGTGGGTTTATGGTACTTTTCGGGTAGATACAAAATCGTTGAGACTGCTCGGTTTAGGAATTGGGGTTCGAATCAGCCGCTGAACAACCGCAACCCGTAACGGGCTGCTCTTTATCTCTGAAAGACCCGCCTCGTAATGGCCTTTTCCTCTCACACTGTCGCCCTGCTTCGCAGCATCGTTGCACCGAACCGGGATCCGCAACCTGAAGAAATATCGGCGCAGGTTTCACAGACTACTGACTGGGAGGAAGTTCTCTCCGCCGCATCATTGCACGGAGTATCACAGAGTCTCTATTCCCGCCTGTCGCAGTTCAGCGAACAAATCCCAGATGAGATAGTGCAAACGCTTCGCGCCGAATACGAGCGAAATGCTTTTCACTGCCTTACGAATGCGGCCGAACTCCACGCTCTTCTGAATGCATTCGAGGAGAGCGGCATCCGAGTGATGCCGTTCAAAGGCGTGACGCTGGCAACATCCGCCTACGGAGACATATCTGCCCGGAATGCCGGAGATCTGGATCTACTGGTCAGCGAATCAGACATACAGGGCGCTACGGAGATTTTGAAGGGTCGTGGCTACGTGCTCAGCACGCCTGCAGGTGAAGACGGCAAACCTGTGCAGGAGCACTACTACGAACTTCATTTCGACCGGCCCACTGATGGGATGGTAGTGGAACTGCGGTGGAGGCTGGAACTGGCGCAGCGCTTCAGCGCGATTCTCGGACTGGATTGGGTCTGGCCTTCACGAAAGCAGGTGAATCTTGCAGGTCGAGACGTTCCTTGCTTCGACCCGGTCCGCAACCTGCTGATGCTGTGCATGCACGGCAGCAAGCATCGATGGTCGCGCCTGATGTGGGTCTGTGACGTTGCCAGAGCCGTGGGGAGCGAACCTGGCATGGATTGGGGTGCTGTACATGCGGAAGCTCAGCGCACGGGCCTTGTGCGGCCCCTCGCGCTCGGTGTGATCCTCGCGAACCGTCTTGCTGATGCCCGAGTGCCGGGGCCCGTGCTTAGACGGCTGGAAAAGGACAGATCGATGCGCTCCATGGCGGAGTTTTTCTCTGAGCACCTGCTTGCAGAGCCGGAGCGCATCCCTGCCGGACGCGTGCCTTACAACGTTCAGCTGCTAGGGCCTCGCGATCGCTTGGGTACGGTGCTCTCTCGAGGCTTCCTGGCTCCCAACGCACAGGATCGCGCGTTCGTGAAGCTTCCCAGGAGCCTCGATGTTCTCTACTACCTAGTCAGGCCGATTCGAATTCTGATGGACCGCTCCGGACGGTGAAGCGACCAGCTATTCCGCTGATTTACTTTGTAGATAGTACGCAGCCTGGAAACATTTACACAGTTTCCCAGGTGGGCCACAACGTCCTGCCTGTTGAAATCTTGGTCGAAACAATCCTAAGTGCAACAATTTTCTAACGTGCAACGAAAGTAACCGCGATGCAAGACTTTGGTCAGCTCCTTGCTTCAAAATCTTGCAAAGTCCCAACCGACTTCGGACTCGACGCTGGCTTTGCACGTGTTTTCGTTTATCAGCGCAATGCTGTTGAACGACGCCGAGCCATCAGAGGCGAGCGATTGTATGCCGTCGGCGATTGTTGACCGTCGGATCGCTGCTGGAATTCTGTTCTGCGATCGCAAAAAACTAATTGAAACGCATTGGCGCAGATTCAATGTGATTCCGCGCGTTGTGAGAAATTGTGCGCCCGTCGCACCGGCCCTCATGAGCGTGGAACCGGAAGGGTTTGCGCACATGATCGATGAAGGATTCGAGGATTGCACTAGATCGTCAAAAACAAAATCCCTGGCAAGCCACTCTTTGCTGAGTCTCTCCGTCATCTTCCTTACTCTCTCAGCAAATCTCCCGGCGGCTCTGCCTAGGCAACAGAAAGGCCTGAAAGCCTGTTGAGGGAAAGTAGATGTATCAAGCCCAAGTTCGGTCGCACGAAGACCGCGAACTTGTTGTAAGACGCCGATCGGAATCGTCCTCCACTGTGAGTCGGCTCAGTCGCATATCAAATGAATTTGCAGTTCCCTTTCCTACCTCTCGTTCTTTTGAGACGTTCAGGCGAGGCAGTCATACCCTTATCTTTCTTTCGCTCATTGCGGCGTTGATGGCCGGCTGTGGAGGGTTGACTTTCAGAGGCAGCAATTCGATTTCAGGATCCAGTTCCACCGCAACCCTGGCACAGATTTCCTGCGGAACACAATCTCTTGTGGGTGCCCAGACAAAGTCCTGCACGGCGGATCTAAGCGCAACAACGAAGACGGCTTTTCAAATAACACTCAAGAGCAGCAACGCTGCCTTGAAGGTGCCCGCAAGTGTCACGGTCGCGGCCGGCGCTCAGTCCGCTGCTTTCGACGCGGTTTCGTCCAGCGTGACAAAGTCAGTGGCGGTAACGATCAGTGGCACGGCGCAAGGAATCAGCATAAAAACCGCGATCACCTTGTATCCCCCGATAATCACCAATCCTTCGCTTGTGAAGGTGTCGTGCGGCACGCAGTCTCTAGTTGGTCCGGTCACTCAGGCTTGCTCCGTCTCTCTGAGCGTGGCAGCTGCGAGCCCGGTTGTGGTGACCCTCAAGAGCAGCAGCAGCTATTTGAGCGTTCCTGCTTCGGTGACAGTTGCAGTCGGATCATCGACAGCGAGTTTCCAGGCGAAGGTGCTGGCTGTCAGTTCCTCTGTGACGGCAACGCTGACAGCATCGATCAGCGGCGTCTCTGTATCCGATTCCATCCAACTGAATACGCCCTCTGCATCTTCACCCGGCACTCAGCACGTGGTCAATTTGAGCTGGAATTCGCCAGCATCTACCACTGATCTTGCCGGCTATAACGTGTACCGTTCTCTCTCCGGTGCATCGACGTTTCAACTTC
>Ga0070665_100003618_pt1 | contig 16364 bp, 11 predicted proteins | sample KBSS13metaG_FD_65862 | JGI IMG/M metagenome (GOLD analysis project Ga0070665, IMG submission 65862) | Switchgrass rhizosphere microbial communities from Kellogg Biological Station, Michigan, USA - KBS S1-3 metaG | ecosystem: Host-associated > Plants > Roots > Rhizosphere > Soil ... | reverse complement strand
ATACGACGGCGAACAAAGATCACGCCTGTTTCACTCAACGCAAACCGAATCGCACCGCAGCAAAAAGACTCGCACTGCAGCAAACGACTCGCACTGCAACATGTGTGCCCAAATTAGCCCAAGGGGGAGAGGAATATGAGCGCCCATCCTTCCGCCTTCGCGCCGCTCGCCAACCGCGCCTTCCTCGGCCTCTGGATCGCCAATCTGCTGTCGAACATCGGCGGCTGGATGCAAACCACGGGTGCGGCCTGGGAAATGACCAGCCTCACGACCGAGCCGATCTACGTCGCGCTGCTGGCGGCAGCCGGTACGCTGCCGATGTTCCTGTTCTGCTTCCTGGCCGGAATCCTCGCCGATCGCTTCGAGCGGCGGCGCTACATCATCCTGTGCCAGTTCTGGATGATGGGCGTCGCCGGCGTGCTCGCCGTGCTGGCGTTCTTCGGGCAGCTCACCGCGACGAACCTGCTGGTGCTGAGCTTCTGCATGGGGCTGGGCAATGCCATGAACGCGCCCGCCTGGCATGCGGTCGTGCCCGAGATCGTCTCCGGCCCGCAGCTCCGGCCGGCGATCGCGCTCAACTCGGCCGGCTTCAACCTCGCCCGCACGATCGGTCCGGTGGTCGGCCAGATCCTGCTCGGGCTGGTCGGCGTCTTCCTGCTCTTCGCCATCAACACCGTCACCTACATCGGCGTCATCCTCGCGCTCCGGGCTTGGAAGCGGCCCGCCGAAGCGCACGCCGCGCAGCGCCGTGAAGGCTTTTTCGAGGCGGCCCGCACCGGTATCGCCTTCGTTCGCGGCTCGGCCGAGCTCAAGTCGATCTTCGCGCGCGGCCTGTGCTTTTTCGTGCCGGGCATCGCCATGGGCACGCTGCTGCCGGTGATCGGCCGCTTCGAGCTCAAGCTCGACGAGTTCACTTTCGGCATCCTCTACGCGGTGTTCGGCGTGGGAGCCGTCGCCGGCGCGATGTCGATGCCCATGGTCAACCGGCTGCTCGGCGCCGATCGTGCCAACATCTGGGCCATGGGCATCACCGCCGTCGCCACGCTGGTGGCGGCCCTGGAGATGTCGCCGCTCGTCGTCGGCATCGTCGTCACCCTGAACGGCGCGTGCTGGATGACGGTGATCGCCAACAACGGCGCGTCGGTGCAGATGATCCTGCCCAATTTCATGCGGGCGCGGGGCATGGCGGTGCACCAGATGGTGTTCTTCGGCGCGATGGTCGCGGGTTCGCTCCTGTGGGGCAAGGTCGCCAACCTGTGGAGCGTGCAGGCGGCGCTGATCGCCTCTTCGCTCGTCCTCGTACCGCTCACCGTGCTCGCCGCGCTGATCAGGCTTCCCGGCTCGTCGATGCCGCGCGCCTGAGCGCAGCCTCATGGCACACGGATGTGCTGTCCCCGCCATCACGTCCGCAATTATTTTCCCTGCGGGGCAGAATCCACTTGTAACGTCACGCATTCGTTGTAGATAGCGAACACGAAAGACGCCCACGCACGTGCCGCTGGCCCTTTGTGGTTACGCAACGACGGAAAGCGTCCTTTTTGGCAGTGCCGGCGAAAGCCGGGTCCGGGAAGGAGCTTCTGAGATGGTTGCTTACCGCGCGGGGCGCGTTCCCCGCTATTATGTCGTCAGCCCGGTGATCTTGGACCGGGCCTCATCGTTCGATCACCCGCTTCAGTCGAGACCGTCGCCATCGAGTATGGGCTGACGCACGCTGCCGTTTCGGCACCGGCGTCAGGCTACTCGAGTCTTCGTTTTTTCCGACTGTAGACGGGGAACCCCCCAGTAATGACCGAGCGTATCTTCCGTTACCTGCGCGAGCAGCAGCCCGAGACGCCTGTCCTCGTGGTCGATCTCGACGTGGTGGAGAACAACTTCCGCCGCATGCGCGAGCTGCTGCCGACGGCCCATATCTTCTATGCCGTGAAGGCCAATCCGGCGGCGCAGATCCTGTCGCGCCTGGCGACGGCCGGCTCCAAGTTCGACACCGCCTCGCGCGGCGAGATCGAGCTGGTGCAGGCGGCCGGCGTCGCGGCCGATCGCATCTCCTTCGGCAACACGATCAAGAAGGAGAAGGACATCGCCTGGGCCTACCAGCAGGGCGTGCGCCTGTTCGCCTTCGACAGCGAGGCGGAGCTGCAGAAGCTCGTGCGGGTCGCACCGGACGCGAAGGTGTTCTGCCGCGTGCTGGTCGATTGCGGTGGTGCCGAGTGGCCGCTCAGCAAGAAGTTCGGCTGCACGCCGGAGATGGCGAAGGACCTGCTGCGCAAGGCGCAGGACTGGGGGCTCGATGCCTACGGCGTCTCGTTCCACGTCGGCAGCCAGCAGACCGATCTCGATCAGTGGGATCGGGCCCTCGCGCAGGTGTCGCAGATGTTCTTTGCGCTGGCCGAGCAGGGCGTCGACCTGCGCATGGTCAACCTGGGCGGCGGCTTTCCCGCGCGCTATCGCGCCGAGGTCAACGGCATCGAGGCCTATTGCGAGGCGGTGACGCGCGCGCTGGTGCGGCACTTCGGCAATCGCATGCCGGAGGTCATCATCGAGCCGGGCCGCTCCATGGTGGGCGACGCGGGCGTGATCCAGAGCGAGGTCGTGCTGGTCTCCCGCAAGGCAGTCAACGACCGCAAGCGCTGGGTCTATCTCGACATCGGCAAGTTCTCGGGCCTGGCCGAGACGATGGACGAGAGCATCAAGTACCGCCTGCGCACCTCGCGCGACGGCACGCGCCTCGGCCCGGTCGTCCTCGCCGGTCCGACCTGCGACTCGGCCGACATCCTCTATGAGAAGACCGAGTACAGGATGCCGCTGTCGCTGAAACCCGGTGACAAGGTCGAGATCCTCTCGACCGGTGCCTATACGACGACCTACTCGTCGGTGGCTTTCAATGGTTTCGCGCCTTTGAAAGCGGTCTGCATCTAGCCTCGCTCCCTTCACGGAGATGAAACACGGGGCCTTGAGAAAGGCCCCGTTGCCGTTTTAGGACAAGACTCAATCGATAGGACAAGGGGGCATCATGGCCAAGAAGTCCAAGAAGAAAGCATTCAAGAAGCACGTCGCGTTCGGTGGGCGCATGGTGATGATCGGGTTCGGCTCGATCGGCCAGGGCGTGCTGCCGCTGATCTTCCGCCATATCGACATCAAGCCCGAGCAGATCACCATCATCTCGGCCGAGGATCGCGGCGGCCTGAAGGAGACCGAACGCTACGACGTCAGGTTCATCAAGAAGCGCCTGACCCAGGAGAACCTCCGTCAGGTCCTCGACAAGCGGGTCGGCAAGGGCGACTTCGTGGTCAACCTGTCGGTCGAGGTCGCTTCGACGGCCCTGGTCGAGTTCTGCCAGGAGAAGGGCGCGCTCTACATCGACACCTGCATCGAGCCCTGGCCGGGCGGCTACACCGATCCCAACCTGTCGGTCTCGCGGCGCTCGAACTATGCGCTGCGCGAGACCATGCTGGCGCTCAAGCCGAAGTATCAGGGCGGACCGACGGCGGTGATCGCACACGGCGCCAACCCGGGCCTGGTGTCGCACTTCGTGAAGCAGGCGTTGGTCAATCTCGCCAAGGACACCGGCCTGCAGGCGGCGACGCCCACCACCCGCGAGGGTTGGGGCCAGCTCGCGCGCGACCTCGGCGTCAAGGTGATCCACGTCGCCGAGCGCGACACGCAGGTCTCCAAGAAGCCCAAGAAGGTCGGCGAGTTCGTCAACACCTGGTCGATCGACGGCTTCGTTTCGGAAGGCTGCCAGCCGGCCGAGATGGGCTGGGGCACGCACGAGAAGCTGCTGCCCTACGACGGCGCGCATCACGATTTCGGCTGCGGCGCGGCGATCTACCTCAATCGTCCGGGCCTGGTCACGAGGGTGCGCACCTGGACGCCGCTCGAAGGGCCGTTCCACGGCTTCATCATCACGCACAACGAGTCGATCTCGATGGCCGACTACTACACGCTGCGCGACGGTGACCGGGTCACCTACCGGCCGACCGTGCACTATGCCTACCATCCGTGCGACCAGGCGATCATGTCGATGCACGAATGCGCGGGCAAGAACATGCACCAGCAGAAGAGCCAGCGCCTGATCGTCGACGAGATCACCGAGGGCCGCGACGAGCTGGGCGTTCTGCTGATGGGCCACGCCAAGGGCATCTACTGGTACGGCAGCCAGCTCGACATCGACGAGGCGCGCGCGCTGACGCCGTACAACAACGCGACGTCGATCCAGGTCTGCGCGCCGGTGCTTTCGGGCATCATCTGGGCGCTCGAGAACCCGGAGCGCGGCATCGTCGAGGCCGACGAGATGGATTTCGGGCGCAACCTCGAGATCTGCATGCCCTATCTCGGCCCGGTCGTCGGCAAGTACGGCGACTGGACCCCGCTGCAGGATCGCGGTCAGCTGTTCCCCGAAGACCTCGACACCGACGATCCCTGGCAGTTCACGAACTTCCGGGTGATGTGATCGAGCTGCTGGAAAGACGATAGCTGGCGCCGCCACCACGCCCGATCTTTGTCACATCGAGGAGCGCTTCTCCGGTCGGCAATCCGCAGAAGCGCTCGAGGTGCGGGGCAAAGGTCGATTGCTTCGAGCCTCGATGGCGAATATAGGATTGCGAATAATTCGCATAATTGAGGTGTGCGGTGCCCGGCGCCGAGGCTTCAGTCGCCTTCTACATGCAACATCGCGACGAGTTGCTCAGATACGCAAACCGAATCCTGCGGGACCGGGAAAGCGCTGAGGACGTCGTCCAGGAAGCATGGGTCTGCTACGCCGACCGGCTGCGGAAGGGCGGGGAGATCGGTCAGCCGCTGAACTATCTGTATACGATCGTTCGGAATCTGGCGGTCAGCGTCCTCCGTCGATCGGCTGTGCAGGGCAGGGTGATCGCGGAGATTCCCGATCCCGACAGCGTCGCGCATGATGTTCCGTCGCCCGAGCAGGTTCTCTACTACAAGGATGAGTTCCGGCTCATGGCCGAGGCGATCGCCGAGTTGCCGGAGCGTACGCAGATCGCTTTCCGGATGTACAAGATCGAGGGACGTCAGCTTCATGAGATCGCGGCCCGGCTCGACATCTCCGTGCCGCGCTCACACCAGCTCGTCAAGGAAGCTGGCCTGCATGTGGCGCGCCGCCTGCTGGGCGACGAACGCAAGGACTAGCGGAGCTACGCTTCGGATCGACAGGAGAGGGCTTCGTCATGAAGACTCGAGCCGAGTCATCGCCGTCGAGGTTATAATTCCACACTTGCCTTAAACCGCTCGCCTTTCCTTCATCCTATTGGTGAGGGACGGACCAGCGTCGATCCCGAAATAGGGCACAGGACACGCCTTGAACAGTTCGAGTGACATCAATCCGACGCCGCGCGAGCAAGCCATGGACTGGCTGTTGCGACTCGAAGCGGCCGCTGACGACAAGGCACTCGAAGCAGAGTTCAACGAATGGCTGAGCCATCGGCAGAACGAGGAAGCGTTTGCCGAGATGAAGCGGGTATGGTCGGGCCTCGACCGCTTTGCCTCCGCGCAGCGCGAGGAAAGGTCCGATCCGCGTCCAGCCCAGGTCGATCGACCGATTCCGGCGGCGATCCTGCGTGGTGGGCGATTCGGGCGCCTTCGCCGCTACGGTATGATGGCCGCCTTGATGCTGATCGCCGTCTCGGCGTTCGTCTTCCATCCGGCGCTGCTCGTCCGGCTGGAGGCCGATGTCCTGACGGGGACGGCCGAGACGCGTGCGACGACGCTCGAAGACGGCAGTGTCGCGCAGCTCGACGCAAGGAGCGCCATCGCCGTCAATTATACCGCGGACCGGCGGGAAGTCCGGTTGCTGGCCGGAAATGCGTTCTTCGAGGTCGTTCCTTCGGCGGAACGGCCCTTTGTCGTGCGTGCAGCGGACGTTACGGCAACCGTTGTCGGGACCGAGTTCGCGGTCGGGACCAGCGCCCGGCTCGTCTCGGTGTCAGTGCAGTCGGGCGCGGTGCAGGTCGCGAGCCGGAGCGGCGATGTCGCGGCTACCACGCTGACCCGCGGTGAGCAGGTCACCATCGATCGCGATCTTCGTCGTATGGCCCGCAGCGACGTGTCGCCTGACGACGTGGCTTCCTGGCGCGGAGGTCGCCTGGTCGTGCACGATGTCCCGTTGCGCGCCGTCGCCGACGAGGTCGGTCGCTACTATGGCGGGATGATCGTCTTCCAGGATTCGGCGATGGCGAGCCGCCTCGTCTCCGGTGTTTTCGATCTTCGGCGACCGCTCGATGCTTTGGCGGCAGCGGCCGACACCCAGAGCGGCCACATCCGGCAGATGACGCCCTTCATCGTCCTCGTATCGGGCAAATAGCCACCCACGTGCGTTCGGGGGCTGGCCGTCGCCGCGGAAGCTCTCTGATTTTTTTGCAACGTCCCTTAATCGGCCGCAAACGACTTCGTCCTGATCAATAGAGCATTCCGGCTGTGTCGTCCGTGAACCCGCCGGCCGCGGACCGATTGGGGAGTTTCAGAAGTGATCAGGCGACAGTGTGCCGGAGCCGGCAAGGCCATTTTCCTCGCGGCGCTGGTCGGCGGGACCGTCTCCTTCATCGTCGGTGCTGCGCCCGATGCCGCGGCGCAGGTGCCTGCAGGCGGCGATGCTCCGCAACAGGCGCAGGCGAGCGGCGCGTCGATCGCCTTCGACATCCCGGCGCAACCGCTCGCGCAGGCGCTGACGCAGTTTGCTCGACAATCCGGCCTGCAGGTGGCCGTCGATGCCGCCGCCGTGTCCGGAAAGGCGACGAACGGCGTGTCCGGCACCCTGAGCCGCGAGGGCGCCTTGCAGCAGATCCTCGCCGGCACAGGCGTCACCTATCGCTTCACCTCTCCTACGTCGGTGACCATCGTCGCGGCCGGATCCTCGTCCGGCGGCATCGTGCTCGATCCCGTGCAGGTCCAGGCCAACGTCGCGCCGCCGCAGGCCGAGATCGGCAACCTGATGCCGCCCTTCGCCGGTGGCGAGGTGGCGCGCGGCGGGCGCATCGGGGCGCTCGGCAATCGCGATTACATGAACACGCCGTTCAGCACGACGACCTACACGCAGCGATACATCCAGGACACCCAGGCGCTGACGCTGAACGAGGCCGTCGCCGACGATCCGACGATCCGTGCGATCTACAGCCAGGGCTCGTACGACGACAGCCTCTTCATGCGCGGCTTCTACCTCGGGCCGAACGACCTGGCGTTCAACGGCCTGTATGGCATCAACCCGCAGAATTCGGTCAACCTGCTCGGTATCGAGAGGATCGAGGTCTTTCGCGGCCCGAGCGCGCTGCTGTCCGGCATGGCGCCGAGCGGCGCGATCGGCGGAACGATCAATCTCGTGCCCAAACGCGCGACCGATGCGCCGATCACGCAGGCGACGGCGCGATACGCCTCCGCCGGCCAATTCGGCGGCCAGTTCGATTTCGGCCGCCGCTTCGGCCCAGACAACGTGCTCGGCATCCGCATCAACGGCGGGTATTCCGGCGGCAACACGCCGGTGCAGGGACAGTCCGACTCGCTGCTCGCCCTGACCGCGGGCTTCGACTATCGCGGCACCGATACGCGCCTCGATGTCGACCTCGGCTACCAGAACCGCAACATCGTGGCGCCGCAGGGTGGCACGGCGGTGACTGCCGGTCTGCTGGTGCCGCCGGCGCCGAACGGCACGCTCAACTTCTACCAGCCGTGGGGCTTCTACGCGACGAACGACACGTACGGAGCCGTTCGTTTCGAGCACGACCTGCTGCCCAACCTGACGGCGTACGCCAAGGTCGGCGGTGCGAAGTCGAACGGTTCCTTCCTGCTCGACTTTCCCACCATCACGAACGCGCAGGGGGCGACCACGTCGGATACCCTCAGGTGGTTGACCTACTACGAGACGGTCTCGGCGGAAGCCGGCTTCCGCGGCCGCTTCCAGACCGGTTTCCTCAAGCACGAAGCCGTGCTCACCGGCACATGGCTCTCGATCTCCAACGGCACCGCAATCAGCTTCCAGCCTTCGGTGACGTCGAACATCTACTCGCCGATCACCCAGCCCGCGCCGGACCTGGCGGGACTGTCCACGAACATCCCGTTGACCTCGCGGACGGTCCTCTCAGGCCTCGGTGTGATCGATGCGATCTCGGCGTGGGACGACCGGGTGCAGCTCATCGGCGGCGTGCGCGTGCAGAACGTGAATGTCTCGAACTGGGACGCAACCACCGGCCAGCCGACCCCGGGTTACGACCAGAGCGCCGTCACGCCCTCGGTCAGCCTCGTCGTGCGGCCGTGGAAGGAGCTCTCGTTCTACGGCAACTTCATCCAGGCCCTCGAGCGGGGGCCGACCGCCAGCGGCGGCACGATCAATGCCGGCCAGGCCTTCGCGCCGTTCGTGTCGACGCAGTTCGAGGTCGGCGCCAAGCTCGATCTCGGCAATTTCGGTGCGACGCTTTCGGCCTTTCAGATCACGCGGCCCAGCGCCTTCACCGACCCGGCCACGAACATGTTCGTCGTGGACGGGCAGCAGCGCAATCGCGGCATCGAGTTCACCCTCTTCGGCGAGCCCATCAAGGGCCTGCGACCGATCGGCGGCTTCACGGTGCTCAACCCGATCCTCACCAGCACGGTGAACGGAACCAACAACGGCAACCAGGCGCCGGCCGTGCCCGCCTTCCAGGCCAATCTCGGCCTCGACTGGGACACGCCGTATGTGAAAGGCCTGACCGTCGGCGGCCGCGTCATCTACACCGGCCTCGCCTACATCGATCCCGCGAACGACCTGCCCGTGCCGGCATGGACGCGCTTCGACATCAGCGCCAAGTACGTGTTCGAGCGGCCTGACGGCAAGCCGATCGCGCTGCGCGGCCAGATCCTCAACGTCGGCAACAACAATTACTGGATCGCGACATCCGGCTACCTGACGCAAGGCCAGGCGCGCACGTTCATGCTGTCGCTGACGGCGGACTTCTGACCTCGGGCACACCAGCCTTCTTGCGCAACCTTCAGGGGATTCCCATGAGGCTCGTCGCCACGCTGCTGCACCGCTGGGTCGGGCTGTTCATCGCAGCCTTTCTCTTCGTGTCGGGTGTGACGGGCGCGGTGATCTCTTGGGACCACGAGCTCGACGAGCTCCTCAATCCTCATCTGACGAACGCGCGGCAGAGCGGACCGTCTATCGCGCCATTCGAATTGGCTGCCAAGGTCGAGGCTGCCGATCCGCGGGCGCAGGTCGTGTACCTGCCGCTCGAGCCGGAGCCAGGTCATGCCGTGGCGCTGTCCGTTGCGCCACGGATCGATTCCTCGACCGGGAAGCTTCACGAGTTGGGCTACAATCAGGTCTTTCTCGAACCCTCGACCGGCCAGGAGCTGGGCAAACGCGAGTGGGGAGCCGCATGGCCGATCACAAGCGAGACCTTCGTGTCGTTCCTCTACAAGCTGCATTTCAGCCTGCACATTCCCGAGTTCTGGGGCATCGACCGCTGGGGCGAATGGCTCCTGGGCGGCGTTGCCATTCTGTGGACACTCGACTGCTTCATCGGCTTCTACCTGACGACGCCGGCACGTCCGGCACTGGGTGCCAGCCGGGTCAGCGATGCCGCGCGGACGTCGCGCCGGCGCTGGTGGATGCGCTGGAAACCCGCCTGGAAGATCAGGACCGGCAGCGGTGCCTACAAGATCAACTTCGACATTCACCGCGCCCTGGGCCTGTGGACGTGGGCGCTGCTGTTCGTGCTGGCCTTCACCGCGTTCTCGCTCAACCTCTATCGTGAGATCTTCCATCCGCTGATGTCGATGGTCTCGCAGGTGACGTCTGATCCGTTCGCGCTGCGCCAGCCGACGGACAGGCACCGGCCGATCGAGCCGGTTATCGGCTTGCGCGAAATCGTCGACAAGGCTCGTGCCGAAGGAAAAAGCCGCGGCTGGCAGGAACCCGCGGGCGCCGCCTTCTATGCCCCGCAATGGGGCATCTACGGCGTGCAGTTCTTCGAGCCGGGCGACGACCATGGTGCGGCCGGCGTCGGCCCGGCGGCGCTCTACTATGACGGCATGGACGGCCGACTGCTGGGCGATCGGCAACCGTGGACGGGCACGGCTGCCGACATCTTCCTGCAGGCACAGTTCCCCATGCATTCCGGCCGCATCCTCGGCCTGCCCGGACGCATTCTGATTTCGGCCATGGGGATCGCGGTTGCCGTGCTGGCGGTGACCGGTGTCGTGATCTGGCATCGCAAGCGCCGGGCTCGCGTGGCGGTGCGACGATATCGGTATCCACGCAGAACCGCAGCGCCGGCCGAGTAGAGGCACTCGATGTCTCGGCAGCCAAACTCTGGACTTCGCGGTCGAGGCTATTCATCCTCGGCCGAATGACAGGGGAGATCGAATGAGCGACGCCGTCCTGGTCACCGGCGGCGCCGGTTATATCGGCAGTCACGTCAGCAAGGCGCTGGCCGACTCGGGGCTGACACCAGTCTGCTACGACACGCTGGAGAAAGGTCACGAGTGGGCGGTGCGCTTCGGTCCGCTCGAGCGGGGCGATATCGGCGATGCCGCGCGCCTCGACGAGGTCTTCGCCCGCCACAAGCCGCGCGCGATCGTTCACATGGCGGGCTACATCGAGGTCGGCGAATCGGTGCGCGAGCCCGAGCGCTACCTCCACAACAACGCCACCAAGTCCGTGGTGCTGGTCGAGGCGGCGCTGCGCCACGGCATCGAGGCGTTCGTCTTCTCCAGCACCTGCGCGGTCTACGGCTTGCCGCAACATGACCTGCTGGACGAGAAGCATCCGATCGCACCCCTAAGCCCCTATGCCGAGTCGAAGGCGAGGGTCGAGGTCACCCTCACGGATGCCGCCGCGCGGGGGCTGCGTGCGGCGTCGCTGCGCTATTTCAATGCCGCCGGTGCCGACGCCGGGGGCGATATCGGCGAGGCGCATTCACCGGAATCGCATCTGCTGCCGCTCGCGGTCGATGCCGTGCTCGGTTTCGGGCCGCCGCTCACCTTGCTGGGTGACGATTACCCGACGCCCGATGGCTCTTGTGTGCGCGATTACATCCATGTGACCGACCTGGCCGACGCCCATGTGCGGGCCCTTGCCTGGTTGAAGAAACAGCTCGGGCAGGGGGTGCACGAAGCCTTCAACGTCGGCAGCGGCTCCGGCTACAGCGTGCGCCAGGCGGTGGCCGAGACCGGGCGCATTGCCGGCCGCCCCGTGCCGCACAGCATCGGCCCGCGCCGGCCCGGCGACTCGCCCCGTCTCGTCGGCGATATCACGAAGGCCAAACGCGAGCTGGGATGGCAGCCGACGCGCGATCTCGCGATCCAGATCGAGGACACGTTGCGCTGGCGCCGGAAGATGCCGCGGTAGTACGGCGTCTTGCCGGCAACAGCCCGCAAATGGCCTGCTGATTGCTCTTGCGGCGGTGCGCTTCCGCTCGCGTCAATGATGCATAATGGGTAGAGTTCAAAAATCTAACTGAATTGAAAATTACATACCCACTGCAATAAGTGCTGCCGATTTGCGGGGAGACTGTGGGCGTGCATGAGAGTTTCTGATCTTTCGGCGTTGCGTGAAGACGTGGAAGAAACGGACGTTCCGCATGATTTCGCCGCCGTGGCGGGTCCCGATCTCCACTCCTCGCCTTATCTTTTCGTCCTCGTCTTTGGCGTACTGTTTTGCATCATCGATACCGCTGCCGTCATCGGAGCAGGCGTGGTGTCGGCAGAGCTCGCGCGCTACCTGGGCCTCCCGCACTCGATCAGCAAACACGTCATCCTCGGACTGGCGACGGCCTTCCTGATCGTGGCCTGGATATTGCGAATTTATCCTCGCCGGCGTGCGGCACTGGAAGGCGGCGAGATTGGTCCGGTCGTCCGGCTTCTCGGGGGACTGTTCGCGGGGGTACTGGCCGCCAGATTTGGCGAAAATGGCCTGTCGTTCGTGGAATTCGGCGTGTGGGCGGCATGGCTGGTCGGGGCAACCGTCGCGGCCAGGATCTGCCGGCATCTCGTGGCAAGCGTCGTCCGCCACAATGTCGGGGCAGCGTATCTGCAGCGTCCTACCGTCGTGGTGGGCAACAACACGGCAGCCCTTGCCCTGGTGCACGGCCTCATGTCCGACGAGTCGAGCCCCTATCGGCTGGTTGGCTTCTTCGATGATGGCCAGGGTCGCAACGGGCCCCTTACGGATGTCTTGCCCTATATCGGCACGTTGGACGCCGTCGCGGCCTTTTCCGAAACCTACGAGGAGCTGGACGTCTTCCTGGCCGTCCCGTGGACCGCCGGATCGCGCATCCTGCAGCTCGTCGAACTGCTGCGCTTCATGCCGGCCACCATCCGTCTGATTCCCGACCTGCCGGCCTTCGCCGCGCTCGATCCTCACGGTGCCGCGGCGGCGGCCAAGCTGACGCCGGTCCTGCAGACACCGCCGCTGCCGCCGTACCAGCGGGTGGTCAAGATCGCAACGGATCTCGGGCTGGGATCGATCGTGCTCGTTCTGCTGGCGCCCATCCTGCTCGGCACGGCGCTCGCCATCAAGCTCGACAGTCCAGGATCGGTGATCTTCCGCCAGCCCCGGCGCGGCCAGTTCGGCCGCCTGTTCAGCATCTACAAGTTCCGGTCGCTGCACACCGCGAAGGCGGATGCGAACGCCGACACGCTGGTCACCAAGGGCGATTCGCGGGTGACGCGGGTCGGCCGCTTCATCCGCAAATATTCGATCGACGAGCTGCCGCAGATCATCAATGTGCTGAAGGGCGACATGTCGCTGGTCGGACCGCGGCCACACGCGATCATGGCGAAGGCCGACGGCAAGCTGTACGGCGACGTGGTGCCCAACTATTCACTGCGCTATCGCGTGAAGCCGGGCATGACCGGCTGGGCGCAGATCAACGGCTGGCGCGGCGAGACCGACACCGAGGAGAAGCTGCGCAAGCGCGTCGAGTTCGATTTCTATTACATCTCCCACTGGTCGTGGCGCCTCGATCTGAAGATCCTGTTGCGCACCCTGCCGGCCATGTTGTTCCCCTCCGCCGGCAATTCGTGATGGTACGCGTCTTCATCAATGGACGCTTCTTCACCCAGCGACAGACCGGCGTTCAGCGCATGGCCCAGGAAACCGTCCGGGCGATCGATGGCTTGCTCGGCACTGACGCAGGCCGTGGCCTGGAAGTGACGATGCTCGCGCCAAACGGCGCGACGGTTCCGGCGTTCGACCACATCGCGGTCCGCAAAGGCGGCCTGTTCAAGGGCGGCTACGGCTGGGAGCAGCTCGACCTGCCACGCCTTGCCCTCGGCGGCGTGCTCTTGAACCTCTGCAATCTGGGACCCATCGCCAAGCACCGCCAGGTCGTGGTCGTGCACGATGCGACGCCGCGCGTCATGCCGGAAGCGTTCTCGCCCGCATTCCGGTTGACCTACCGCGTGCTGGTGCCATTGCTCGGCGTCATTGCTGCCCGGTTGGTCACCATCTCGGAATTCTCCCGCCGGGAGATCACCCAATGGTATGGCATTCGGGGTGAACGGCTTGCGATCTGCGCCGAAGGCGGCGAGCACATCCTGCGCCAGCCGGCCGATCGCGGCGTGCTGCAGAAGAACGGCCTCGAGGGCCGGCCGTTCTTCCTGGCGGTCGGCGTGGGCAGCCGCAACAAGAACACCGAGCTGGTCACGGCGGCTTTCGAGCGCGCGGGCCTTGCCGACGTCCACCTCGTGATGACCGGGGCACGCGAGCGCCGCGTGCACCAGGGAGCGGAGGATCGGACCTTCGCCTCGGAGGTCATTCACTATGTCGGCCATGTCTCCGATGCCGAGTTGCGCGCCCTTTACGAGCATGCGCTCGCCCTCATCTATCCGTCGCGCTACGAGGGCTTCGGCCTGCCGCCGCTGGAGGCCATGACCTGCGGCTGTCCGGTCGTGATCAGCGACCAGCCCGCCCTGCTGGAGATCACCGGCGATAGCGATGCCGTCCTCGTCACCGGCATGGACGATGTCGACGGGCTGGCGCAGAAGATGGCCCGGCTGGCGCAGGATGCCGACCTGCGCCGTCGGTTGTCGGAGCGCGGCCGCGCGCATGCGGCGCGATTCACCTGGGGGAGCACGGCCGCCGTCCTGCTAAAGCTCTGCAGGGAAGCGGCGTGACGATCGACATCAGGGGGAGGCTGCCGGTTTACGCGACGCTGCGGGCGGCGACCGCCGGTGGCGCGCTCGCCAGCGGCTTCGTCCAGACCTATGTCTTCGCCCGTGTCCTCAGCCCCGAGCAATTCTCGATCTATATCGTGATCGCCAGCCTCGGCGTGTCGTTGTGGCTGTTCGACCTCGGCATCGCCAAGGTGCTGTTCGTCCATCTGCGCGACGCGTTCCTGAAGAGCCGCCTGCAGCCCGGTTCCGAGGACGGGAAGTTGCCGGCGCAGGCGGCGGGCATAGCGTTGATCTATGCCATCGCCGTCGGGGCGGGGGCGCTGCTGTGCTTCGCGATCGTCGCGGCCGGCACGGGCCGGGGCCCTCTCGAGGCGACCCACGAGGCGCTGTTCTTCACCTATACTGCCCTCAACCTGGTCTGGTTCGTGCTGCGCAACGTGAGCGTTGCCGGCGACCAGTTCATCTTCTTCGAGAGCCTCGATGCCGTGCGCAGGGTCGGCCATATCGGCCTGATCTTCTGTCTCTTCCTGCCGATCTCGTTCATGTCGTTCATGCTCTGGAGCAACCTGCTCTGGCTCGTCCTGTTCGTCGTCCTGCTGGCCCGTCTCGGCCGTCTCGGTCTTGTCCGCTGGGAGGCGGGGCGCATGGCGGCAACGTCGGCCGACTTCTTCCGGCATCATCGGTCGGCCTTGTGGAGCAGCGGGCGCTATGCACTGGGCGAGATGTACATCTACACCTTCCCGTCGCTGCTCGTGCCGGCGTTGCATGGGCTGGGCGGACCGACGATCGTCTTCGACACCGTCTTCAAGGTGTTCCGCGGCGCCACCGTCGTCTTCTCGGCAGCCTGCGATCTGCTGGTGCCGCATCAGACGCGGGCGTTCGCCGCCGGCGACACGGCCGACCTGCGCCGTCGCACGTGGCAGGCCCTCTTTGCGGGATTAGTTCCGGCGGTCTGCCTTGGCCTCATCCTAGCGGTTGCCGGCGAGCGGCTGTTCGGCATCCTGCTGGGGAGCGCGGCGCAGGTGCCGCCGGCCTTCAACTACCTCCTGATCGTGCTCGTGCTCGCCAATCTCGTGCAGACCGTGTCGAATTTCGTCCTGGTCCATACCGGCTTCTTCAAGCCCATCGGCCGCCTGGCGACAGGCATGGCCTTGCTCATGACTGTCGTCGCAGCGCTCGACGCGCTGTTGCATCTCAGTCTCCTGGGCTTCGCGGTGCTCTACACCGTGGCGTACGCGGTCGGAGCCCTTCTCTATGTCGTCCTGGCCGCGCGCTACCCGCTGGCCGGGAACCGGCCGCACGGCTGAGCGGGCGAGGGCGCTATGTACGACGCATCCTGGCTGCCGATCGAGCGAATCGGAGCGCTCAACTGGCTGATCCTCGCGGTCGGTGCGATCGGCTTTCTCGTCTTCTGGTGTCTCGACTACCGGCGCTGGGGCGCGTTGTCCTTCGCGAGCTACCTGTTCGGCTTCAACTATTTCCTCAAGATCGTGGTGCTCTATCCGTTCGCCTGGTCGGACAACAACATCGTCGCCGTGGGTCAGTTCTTCGGCGGCATCCTGGAGCATCTGGACCTGGCGCTCTATCTGACGGCCGGCGGCGTAATTGCGATGTTGTGCGGGCTGGGGTTGGGCGCGGCGATGTTGTCGCGGCCGCCGGTGCTGTGCGGCATCGTCTATCGCTCCATCGTCCAGGGGTGGTGCGGCAGCGGAGCCGCCGCTGTTTCGATCGGTATCGTGCTCGGCCTGACCGGGCTGCTTTTCGCCCTTGGTTTCCAGCCCTTCGTGGCCCGCTCCCTGGTGTTCGAACGGCCCGAGCTGCGGCCCTTCTACAATCTCTGGAGCCAGATCGTGCCGCTGTCCGCCGCCGGGCTCGTGGTCTACGGCGCGGGCTGGCGCCGTCCGGGCTTCGTGGTGCTGGGGATCGGCGTCGCGCTGCTGGGCATCGTCGGCGGCAACCGCACGGTGGCGATCCTCACTCTGATCCAGGTGGCGGTCATCCTGGCCATGCCGCGCCGCTTCCGGAACCTGCTGATCGTCGCCGGCGGCGCGCTGGTGCTTGCGTCGGCCGCGGTCTTCACGAGCCTGTTGCGCGGGGACGGCGCGGCGTCGAGCAACGCCATCGGCACCTTCTTCTTCGGCAACGAGCTGACCGACATGCGGGACTTCGCCTGGATCCTGAATGGGCTGGACGACGGCCAATGGCTGTGGGGCAGGACCTATATCGCGGGTTACCTCTCCTTCATTCCCGCCTACCTGATG
>Ga0070665_100003617_pt1 | contig 16373 bp, 14 predicted proteins | sample KBSS13metaG_FD_65862 | JGI IMG/M metagenome (GOLD analysis project Ga0070665, IMG submission 65862) | Switchgrass rhizosphere microbial communities from Kellogg Biological Station, Michigan, USA - KBS S1-3 metaG | ecosystem: Host-associated > Plants > Roots > Rhizosphere > Soil ... | reverse complement strand
AGTCGTCGACGTGGTGCGGAACATCTCCGCGCACGGCAGCCACGCCGAAGCGACCCTCACGCAGGATCCGCCGGCCGAGATCGTCGCACTGCTGGGCGACGTCAACGGCATGCGCTCGCGACTGGCCGATTCGTACCGCCAGCTCGAACAGGCGCTCATCCAGCGGGAGCGGCTCAACACCGAGCTTCGTGCGCTCACCGAAGATCTCGATCGCAAGGTCCGTGAACGCACGAAGGAGCTCGCCGCCGCCACGCGCGTCGCCGAGGAAGCCAACCAGGCCAAGAGCGAATTCCTGGCCAACATGAGCCACGAGATCCGCACGCCGCTCAACGGCATCATCGGCATGACCGAGCTCGCGCTCGACACCAGCCTCACGTTCGAACAGCGCGAATACCTGACGATGGTGAAGAGCTCCGCGGATGCGCTCCTGAGCATCCTCAACGACATCCTCGATTTCTCGAAGATCGAGATGCGCAAGCTCGAACTGGAGCAGATTCCCTTCTCGATCCGCGATCACCTCGCCGAGCTGCTGAAGCCGCTCGCGCTACGGGCGGAGCAGAAAGAGCTCGAGCTGGTCTGTCACGTGCTGCCGGACGTCCCGAACGTCGCCGTCGGCGATCCGGGACGACTGCGGCAGGTGCTCGTGAACCTGGTCGGCAATGCCATCAAGTTCACCGAGCGCGGTCAGATTCTCGTCCAGGTCGAGAAGAAGGCCGTGACGAAGGACCACATGGTCCTGCACTACTTCGTCAGCGACAGCGGCATGGGCATCCCCGACGACAAGCAGCAGGCGATCTTCGAGCCGTTCAAGCAGGCGGACGGATCGACCACGCGCCGGTTCGGGGGCACAGGGCTGGGACTCACCATTTCCTCGACGCTCGTCGAGCTGATGGGCGGGCGAATCTGGCTCGAGAGCGCGCCGCTCGAGGGCAGCACGTTCCACTTCACGGTGAACCTCGGCGTCACCGACGCGCGGCCGGAGCCGCCGGCCGTCAACCTCACGGATCTGCAGGTACTGGTGGTCGACGACAACAGCGTGAACCGGCGGGTGCTCCAGGATCTTCTGATCCGCTGGAGGATGCGGCCGACCGTCGTCGACAGCGGCGCCGCAGCGCTGCGCGCGCTGGTTCAGGCCAGCGAGCGGGGCGAGCCGTTCGCGCTCGTCCTGCTCGACGCGAACATGCCGGAAATGGATGGCTTCGAAGTCGCGCGGCGCATCGGCACCACACCGAACATCGGCGGCGCCACGATCATGATGCTCAGCTCGTCGGGTCAGTACGACGAGAGCACCAAGTGCCGCGAGGTCGGCATCTCGACGCACCTGACGAAACCGGTGGATCAGCGCGAGTTGCTGAGCGCGATCGGCCGCGTCCTCTCGCGCGAGCCGGGCCAGCGCGCCGCGCTTCCCACTTCGATGCTGCCGACCGACGTGCCCGCACGGCGTCTGCACATCCTGCTGGCCGAAGACAACGCGGTCAACCAGCGCCTGGCGGCGAGCCTGCTCGAACGCCGCGGACACAAGGTGACCATCGCGGCCAACGGACGCGAGGCGATCGACGCGCTGGACAAGCAGCCGTTCGACGTCGTGCTGATGGACGTGCAGATGCCGGAGATGGGCGGATTCGAAGCGACCGCCGCGATTCGCGCGCTCGAGACCGAACGCAGCGCGCGGCGGCTGCCGATCATCGCCATGACCGCACACGCGATGAAAGGCGACCGGGAACGCTGCCTCGAAGCGGGCATGGACGAGTACCTCACGAAGCCGCTCGATCCCCGCCAGTTGTGCGCGCTCGTCGAGCAGATGGCCGACGGGGCGCCGTCGGGCAGTGCCGGGGGCGAGTTGATCTCGATCCCGACGGAGGTGCTCGCGCGCGTTGGCGGCGACCGCGAGCTCCTCGCCGAGATCAGCCGCCTGTTCGTCGACGATGTGCCGCGTCATCTGGCGCGCATACAGGAAGCGCTCGGCGCGCAGGACGGCGAAGCGTTGAGACGCGCCGCTCATGGGCTCAAGGGCGCCGCCGCGAACTTCGACGCCGATGGCGTCGTCAGCGCCGCGCGTGCGCTCGAAGAGATGGGCCGGACGGGCGAGTTCGTCGCGCCCGACGCCGCGTGGAAGACGCTGACGGTGGAAACCGATCGGCTCGTCAGAATGCTCCGAACCGTCTGCCAGTAGTTCGTCTCACCGCTTGAACGAAACCGCCGAGCGTGGGGTACGGATGAGCACGCCTTCTCGCCAGGTGCGACCACCGCCTCAGGCACAACTCCTGCACTCTCTTTCACTGCAACAAATTGGAGGATCCCATGTGGAACAAGGACGAAGTGCAGGGTAAGGTCGACCAGGTCAAGGGCAAGGTGAAGGAATCAGTCGGCAAGATGAACGACGACGAGAATCTTCGCGAGGAAGGCGAGGCTCAACAGGGCGCCGGCCAGGTCGAAGAAGCGGTGGGCAAAGGCCGTCGCAAGGTCGGCGAGGCCATCAAGGATATCGGCGACAAAATCGGCCACTAGCACAGCCGGAGCCACGCGTGACCCGCGTGGCTTTTTACCTCGTTTCAGTCATAAAAGTGGAACTTACACGGCGAATGTCGAGTCGCGCGCAAGGTACCATTTGAAGCTGGCTGAAATTACGGCCCATCCTTCATGCCTCTCCGGTACGCCGTTTGATAGTAAGGGGCCTTCACCACTGCTCAGGAGCTCCTGACGAGCCCATGACATGCGTTCCGACAAACTGACGACCTTAGGCGTGCAGCCGCAGACGCGCAACGAGCTGCAGCACTGGGTCCGGGAGCAGCTGTCGCTGACGCCGGAGCTCGAGTACTCGCTGCTGTCGGCTATCGACACGGTCTTCACGCGGCACGAGCGACTCTGGCAGGAATCGAAGCAGGAAGCGATTCAGGCACTGTCGGCCGCCTTCGCCGACAAGATGGCGCATGTCCAGACCGAGCTGTCGGCCAAGGATGCCACCGTCAGCAGCATCTCCCGCTATTTCGAAGCGCTGGTGGCCGACCTCACCGACAAGTCTCACCGCGATCCGAAAACGAAGCTGATGAACTTCGGGCGCTTCACCGAGCAGCTCGAGTCGTTCCTCGCGCTCGAGCAACGCGGCCGCTGGTGCGCGGTTGGCCTCGTCGACATCACGGGATTCAAGTGGTACAACGACGCGCTCGGACACGCGGTGGGCGATCGCATCATCGAGCGTGTCGCAGCGCTGCTTCGCGAGCAGGTCCGCTCGGACGACCTGCTGGCACAGGAACGGGCGGGCCCGCGTTCACAAGATCTCCATGCGCGCTTCGGCGGGGACGAGTTCTGCTTCCTCACGCCGGACCTCGCGGAATGTCACCAGGCGCACGCGATCGGCGAGAGGTTCCGCGAAGCCGTGGAGCGCTTCGACTGGACCATCGAGGACCGGCGCCTCTCCGTGCAGCCGGTCAGGGTCGACGTCGGCGTGGTCTGCCTCTGGCTGGGCCGCGTCGCCGACCGCCGTTTCATCGCGCGCCGCCTGGCGGCGGATCTCATTCAGCGCGCCGACAAGCTGATGTACGAAGCCAAGAGCGAGCGAGCCGACCATATTCACCTGGTGCAGGCTAGACTCTCGAACGGAAACATCGTCGATTGCACGGACCAGGATCCGCCCGCAGAACCCGTGGAAGAAGAACAGGCCTAGTGCTACACTGAAGAGCTCACCAGACGTGGTGGGTGTAGCTCAATGGTTAGAGCGCCGGTCTGTGGCACCGGAGGTTGCGGGTTCGAGTCCCGTCATCCACCCCATTCCCTAAGTCGTCTTCCTGCAAGGCGTTCTTCCTCCTCTGCTCTTGAGCGACCTGCTTTTCGACGCGCTGATCCGTCGAGTGCGAATGAAGTGCGGGCGACCTAGAACTGGCCGCAGACTCCATAGAATCCGATGCCAGTGCAGACTGTGGCGTGGATTGCGACATAACTCCGCGAGAGATCAAGGTTGTCGCGTTCGATCAGCCGCCCTCGAAGACCTCCCGGCGTCGCCACAGGTACACGACGATGGCGACGTTGGTGACGAGCACCACAACCCGAAGGAGATCCGGCTTGCGGACGATCTCGTAGACCTCGACGGGGACGAGCGAACTCGTGGCGATGATCGTGAACCAGCGTGCCCACGGCTTCCGCAGGTACAGGGCGAACCCTTCGGTGCCCATGAGGATCGCGTAACCGAACGCGGTGATGGCCAGAATCGTTTGCTTGGCGACGGTGAGATTTGACACGGCCGCGATCAGCCGGTCGAGCAGGCGAGAAGTGAGCGGAAGGTGGACGGCCAGAGCGACCCGGATGATCAGATCAACAGGATCGGATCTGCGAGTCGTCAGGAGCGCGATGCCGAGAGCCGCGAGCGCGCTGGCCTTCGCGGCCTTGAACGCGATGATCCAGCCAAGGATCGTGGAGCGACTGCCCAACCCAGCTGGTGTCACAGCACGTCAAAGAAATGTGAAACTCTGCACCCGAAATGCCCTGATGAGGGCGTTGACGACACAACAGTCGAGCGATCAGGGGTGCGCGACCGTCACGGTCACGGTCGACGTAGCCGTCAGGCTGCCGGCGTCGGAGACCTTCACACAATAGCTACCAGGGTTCTCCATCGCGGACAGCTGTGGGCTTCCGGCGGCAATCGCTCCCGACGTGGAATTCGCGATCGTGCAGTTTCCGTTGCTGGACGGCCCGACGCCCAGCCCCAGCGAGGCTGTCGTCGCTGGCGATACGGCGGTCAGGGTAATCGCGACGCTGCCCGCTGTCGTCACGGAAAAGGTGAAGACGAGCGAGCCGTTCGGTGCGAGGGTGCCGTTGAACGTGTCGGTGGTCGAAGTGGTGGAGGAAGGCGTTGTCGGACTGCCAAATAGATCGCTGAACGGATTGCTGCAGCCCGACACGATCATCATCGAGGCCGGAATGAGAAGTGACACGAGGATCCGGGAAACCTTCATATGGCTCTTATCGGCCGGTAGCGCCGGCTGATTAGCGGTTTACCGGTCGAACTGGGGTGATTACTGACCGTTGACGAGGCGATTTCCGTCGGTCAGATGCTGTTCTGCCGCCTGCAGCAGAATGGTCACGGCCTGCGCACGGTTGACCCACTTTGCTCCGCTGCGACTATCGACGGGCAGCTTGTAGCGATCAGCGACCGCCACATCTGGTCCCTTCACCTGAACCTGCAGACTGTCCTTGTCCAGATCGAGCACATGGAACCGGAGAAAGTACCGGTACGCTTCCGCGGCTTCCGTGTAGGCCTTCACCGCATCCACTTCGCGCCGGCCGATCGCCTTGTCCTGAAGCGTTGAAACCTCGGTGTCGAACTGTTTCAGGTGGTCACGGAACTCCGGGCCGACCTGACCATGTGTCGACTCGACATCGTTCTGGAGGACCTTCCCCGCTTTGACGAGGGCGTCGAACTTCTGTTTATCTACACCGCCGCACGCCACAACCAGGGCGCAGGCCGCAATAAGCGGAATCGAGCGTGTGAAAGTCGCCACGTTGCGATCATCTTACTTCGATGCGCAGGTGGTCGACGACTTCAGTGACGCCGGCCGTCTCACGGGCAAGCCGCATCGCACGATCGTGCTCGTCGACGGATCGAACCGTCCCGCTCAGCGTCACGGACGAATCATTGGTCGTGACGTCAATCGCGCGGGCCTTGATGTTGTCGTCGAGCACCATCTTCGCTTTGATTTTCGACGTCAGCGCAGCTTCGCCCGCGGTCTCTTTCACCTTCGCCGCGGCGATGGCGACCTTCTCGCCGACTTCGGCGCCTCGTTCTCTCGCGGTCTCTACGCTGCCCGTCCCCGTCGTCCCGACGGCGGGAGGATTCAGACGCGGCACGCGCAACGACGTGGCACCGCTCAGATAGCTGTACGCAACGAACGCGATAACGATGACGATCAAGCTCAGCACGATGGTGCGCAATGTCCGCATGGTGATGCCCTCACCGGTACTGCCTTCAAGCCACTTGCCAGAAGCGATGAGGCATGCGCGTTGCTGCGTGATTCAGTAGAGGTGTTCGATGTCATCTGTTGAGATTGGGATTGTGGTCGCGATCGCACTTGCAGCGGCGCTGCTCGTGCCATACCTGCTCAAGGAAATTCGGAAGGGAAAGGTCAGCCTGGGACCGCGTCTGCCGGACGGTGCGAGCGAGCCTCATCCGGGGCGCCGTGGCGATCCGGCACCCGGGCACCCGGACGCACAGTCGGATCCTTACGAGCCGCGCGCGAGCCGCTAGCGAAGGCGCTCAGTCGTTGGAGAAAGGCGTTTGCTTCAGGGGGTCGAGACAACCCAGAGCAGGGCTCCCGCGCCGGCGAGCGCGAGCGACGCAACGGCGGCAACAACGACGAGCCTTGCGAACGTCGACCGGCGGGGTGCCTCGTCTTCGAGATCCTCGGTAGTCGATTCGATCGGCGCAACGTCGGCGATTGTTGGAGTATCGACAATCGTCGACGCGATTGGCATTGACGTCTCGACGTGATTGTGCGCCTCGCGCGCGTCGACGGGCTCGAGCTCTATTCGCTGCGCGATGCTTGCAGCGAGGTCGTGACACACCGGCTGTTCGAGAAGATCGATCAGCTCCGGACGTCCAACCAACACAAGTTGCAGAATGCCGCGCTCAGCCGCGGCGTTCGTCGCCTGGAGATCGGCAAGGACAGCGGCCGGAACGCGGTCGGCTTCGTCGACAAACACGACGGCACGGACGTTGAGCGACGCCAGCGATCGGAGAAACGAATGCAGCGCGCCGGTCAGGCGCTCACGCGGAACGTCCGCATGCGCCGCTGAACCCCTCGTCATCACGCCGAGGTCCACCAGCACCATCTTCAACAATTCGTCGAACGATTGCGCCCCGCGAATGAGCGCTGTCACGGTCCTGCGATCGAGTTCCTGAATCACCGCACTACACAGGCTCGCTGTGTTCGTGGCGGCCGGCGCGGTCAGAACCAACGGCCCGCGGCCGGCGCGAATCGCCGCGATCAATTCGTCCTTCACCTGTTCGGTCGACACGCGGCGACTCGGAGGCAGCGATGCGATCGCTGCGATCGTCGGCACTTCGTCTACCGACGGCGGGGTGCGAAGCAGATTCGCGTCGAGTGGCGGCGGCGGATCGGCCTGCGTCGAAGCGACGCGCGGCAGGAACACGAGCTGCGGACCGCTGGATGAGGCCGCCGGCTCCGGCTGGAGCGCCGACTCGGGAAACAGATTGAGCAGCCGCCGCCGCGGCCGGCCCGTGCGCGGCTTCGTCGACGCCGGCGCCGCCGCGGAATCGCGCAGATCGCCAGCAGCTTCGAGCGGCGTCGAAGGCGCCGGAGCGGCGGACGAATCCGATTCGTGTTGAGGCGCTGGAGCAGCCGCCGGCGCGCTCAAGGCACGAGCCGCCTGGATCACGCGCGCGCTCCGCGCCGCGGATGCTTCCTTCAAGGCCGCACTCGAACGCGAGGTTCTCCGATCAGCATCCTCGCTCTTGCGGCCAGCGACCGTCTCTCCTCCGACAGGTTGTCTGATGTGATCCGGCACTTGCACACAGTTATACGCCCAATTTCGATTTTGATCGATCGAGGCGAATTGCTGTGCTTCACCTCAACACACCCTGTCACGAAACCGTGCAAGTCGAGGTAAGTGGCTGTTGTACAATCGCCTAGTTACGACTTAAGTGGCGTTTAGATGCCTTTACTGTCATATATCAGGACACGATAAAGCCCCTGTTAAATGACGATAGAGTCATCAAACTATTGATTTTATTGCATTTATCCTGCTCAGCTGATTGGCGCCCCTGTTGCTTGAAGTCGCACAGGCAGTGCCAGGGATCTGCCCTTAAGAACATGTCCGGCGAACCGTCAGTCATCAACGTCCCGGCGTGGCGCAGCGAGTTGCCCACGCTCATCGGACGTGTCGTCACGCTCCGCGAGCCCGTGCCGCAGGACCTGTTGTCGATTCTGGACATCCTCTCTCTGGTCGACGCGACCCGATTCGGTCTCGACGAACCTCTTTCAGAGGTCAGCGTCCAGGAGCTGATTGAACGATTTGTCCGTGAGCGCGAGAGCGGGATCGCCGTCACCTACGCGGTGACGGCCGCCAACGCGCGAATGATGGTGGGCCTCGTACAAGTGCGACAGCTCGATCCCTCGTTCGAAGCCGCCGAGTGGGAGTGCACGATTGCGCCGTCGTGGCGCGGCAGCGGCACGTTTCTGGAGACCGCGCGACTGGCGGGATCGTTCGCATTCGGAACGCTGGGCACCCATCGTCTCGAGGCACGGGTGCTGTTGCAGAACGGGCGCGCCAACGGCGCCCTGCGCAAGCTCGGTGCGGTGCAGGAAGGCGTGCTTCGCCGCTCCGCCCGCCGTGCCGGCGAATACGTCGACCAGGTCCTGTGGTCGCTGCTCAAGGAAGACTGGGGCGATCACTGGGTCTCGATCGCGCCGAGAGTGCACTGATGCGCGAGTTACCTTGGGCAGGGCGCCTCTACGTCGGCGCCGTCATCGTGATCGGCCTCAGTCTGCTGGCCGTGTGCCTGCCGATGGCGACGTTCCGGCAGCCCGAGGTCTTCATCGCGCTGTTCGCGCTCTCGTCCTTGACAGCGGCGCTCAAGGTTCAACTTCCGCTGTCGACGAGCGGCTCGACGATGTCGGTGTCGTACGCCGTCGATTTCGCGACGCTGCTGCTGCTCGGGCCGCACGAAACGATGCTCGTCGCGGCCGGCAGCGCGTTCAGCCAGTGTCACCTGAAGAGCAAGGAGACCAATCCGTTTCACCGGACGCTGTTCTCGGTGGCTTCGCTCGTCATCACCGTGCAGGCCTCGGGGCTCGTGTTCCATCTGCTCGGGGGCACGGAATCGTTCATGGGTTTTGCGGCGCTCGCGCGTCCGCTGGTCGGTGCCGCGACGACCTACTTCCTGTTGAACACCGGTCTCATCGCGACGGCGATCGCGCTGTCCACGCGCGCGCCGATCTTCAGCACCTGGAACAACAACTTCCTGTGGAGCGCGCCGAGCTATTTCGTCGGCGCCTTGAGCGCCGCCGTCGCCGCGTGGTTCGTCACCCGCGCCGGCTACTGGGTGGCGCCGCTCACGTTCGCACCGCTTTACCTGACCTACCGGACCTACAAGGTCTACATGGGGCGGATCGACGACGAGCAGCGGCACGTGCACCAGACGTCGGACCTCCATCTGGCCACGATCGAGGCGCTCGCCCGCGCGATTGACGCCAAGGATCAGACGACGCAGATGCACATCCGCCGCGTGCAGCTCTATGCGACGGGCCTCGCCCGCGAGCTGCGCCTGTCGGAGCCCGAAATCCAGGGGATCAAGACCGCGGCGCTGCTGCACGACATCGGCAAGCTCGCGGTTCCGGAGCACATCCTGTCGAAGCCGGGACCGTTGACGCAGGAAGAGTTCCAGAAGATTCGGATCCACCCGCAGGTCGGAGCAGAGATCATCGCGGCCGTCCCCTTCCCGTACCCCGTCGCGCCGCTGATCCTGAGCCACCACGAGCGCTGGGACGGCAAAGGCTATCCGCAGGGACTGTCCGGGAACGACATTCCGCTCGGCGCACGGATCCTGACCATCGTCGACTACTACGACGCGGTCACGACAGAGCGGCCGTATCACAAGGCGCTGAGTAACGAGAGCGCCATCGGGCTCCTGAAACACGAAGCGGGCCGCGCCCTCGATCCGAAGCTCGTGCCGATGTTCATCGAGCTGCTGCCGAAGATGATCTCGGAGCTCGCTCCCGGCGAACACGAGAGCGCGCCCTCCGAAACCGCGCCGGCTGCGTCCGGTTCGACCGCGGCCGGCCTGGTGGCGGCGCCCACCGGCAACGCCTTCGAGAACATCGCGCTGGCGCACCGGGAGATCTACGCGCTGTACGAAATCGCGCAGTCGATGGGCACCAGCCTCGGCGTGTCGGACACGATGGCGCTGATCTCCTCCAAGCTGTCGAAGATCGTGTCGTGGTCGGGCTGCGCGCTGTTCCTCTACCAGCAGGACTCCGATTCGCTGACGTGCCGCTTCGCGGCAGGCGTCGACGCGCCGAAGTTACTGAATGCGACGCTGAAGATGGGCCACGGGCTCTGCGGCTGGGTCGCCCGCAACCGCCGGACGCTGATCAACGGCAATCCGCGCGTGACCTTCGACGCGGCCGGAATGAGCGGGGACGTCGCGCTCAAATCGGCCCTCGTCTGCCCGCTGGTGTACAACGACACGTTCATCGGCTGCCTGTCGCTGTTTCACGTGGAGTCGAACCACTACACCGAGGATCACCGGCGCCTTCTCGAACGGATCGCCGAGCAGGCCGGCGCCGTCATCCACAACTCAATCGTCTTCGAGCAGACGCAGGAAGATTCGCTGACCGATCCGCTGACGGGTCTGCCCAATCGACGCTCGATGTTCGTGCACCTGTCGCGCGAGCTGGCGCGCGCCGAACGCCTCAAGAGCGAAGTCGCGATCATCGTGATGGACATCGACGACTTCAAGACCATCAACGACACCTACGGGCATAACGTGGGTGACCAGTCGCTTCGCGAGGTGGCGCAGGCGCTGCAGGGGGCGCTGCGGCCCTACGACCTCTGCGTCCGGTATGCCGGTGACGAGTTCATCGTGGTGCTGACCGACTGCACGCGCGAAGGCGCCGACCTGAAGCGCCGCGAACTGCAGGATCGCATCGCCGAGATCGAGCTCGAGGTCCGTGGCGGCGCGAAGATCCGGCTCGGCGTCAGCGCCGGCGCCGCGGTTTTTCCGCACGACGGCACGACCTACGAAGAGCTGCTCGCCGACGCGGACCATTTCATGTATCGCGACAAGGCGGCCCGCCGGGGCCAGAGTCTCGTCAACGGTGCCGTTTCCGACTTTCTGCCAAACGATCTGTACGACAATGCGCCGGCCAAGAATCGCCGCGCTCCGCATCTGTCGCAAACGGTCGCGTAAGCGACGGCGCTCCTCTTCCTCTTTCGCTTCTGCAATTTGCCTTTCGTAAATTCTGTAATGCTGTTTGGATAGAATGGGATCGTGAGCACAGACGATCTCGTCGAACGGCGGCAGAAGTACATCCAGCGTCAGATTGCACTCGACAAGAGCGCCGTGGACGTGGCGTTTGCGGGACGCACACCGGAGGGGACCGGTCCCCGGAACCGGCACGGCATGCCGCAACTGCCGGTGGGTCAGCACGTAGTAAAGAACTGGCCGGTCCTGGATCTCGGCGAGCAGCCAGAGGTGTCACTCGCGAAGTGGAAGCTCGAGGTGACCGGACTCGTCGAGAATCCCTACACGCTGAACTGGGACGAGTTCCAGTCGATGCCGCAGGTCGACGATGTCAGCGATTTCCACTGCGTGACGACCTGGAGCCGGTTCGACAACCACTGGCGCGGCGTCGCGTTCTCGACGATCGCCGAGCGGGCGGTGCCGAAGCCCGACGCGAAATTCGTACTCTGCACTGGCTACGATTTCATGCCGGGCTCGTACGTGCCTTATACCGTCAACGTGCCGCTCGCCCGTGCGCTCGACGCGGACGTGCTGCTCGTGCATACGTGGGAGGGCAAGCCGCTGCCGCGCGAGCACGGCGGGCCGTGCCGGATGATCACGCCGAAGCTGTACGCCTGGAAAGGCGCGAAATGGATCCGCAAGATCGAATTCCTTGCGGACGACAAGAAGGGTTTCTGGGAAGTGCGCGGCTATTCGAATTCCGCGGAGCCCTGGTTCAACGATCGTTACGCAACCTTTTGACCTCGTCTGACCACCTGCGCCTGCGGCGCTGACAGATCGCGCTACAGGACGCTATCGCTTCGGCTCGAAACGATACACAAGGTACGTGATCGGGCCGTCGAGTTCGCTGAAGCGGTGTGCCATTCCCGCGGGCACGATGATCACGTCTTTGGCCTTTACCTTCCGGCTCTCGCCGCCGCGGTGCACGCCCGTATGACTCATGCCGGCGTTCAGGCGCGTGAGGTCGTTCTCTTTCGCGTCTTCGAGAGAACCGCCGGTCACCAGCGTCCCGGAGCCTTCCACGATCTGATAAATCTCCGTCACATAGTCGTGAATCAGCGCGGACGTTTCTGCTTTCGTGCGGCGCAATAACGCCACAGAAGCCTTGTGACCGCCGGGAATCTCGGCCAGCTTGATCGGCTGATCGACGACGTTGTTGGCGATCGACTGCTTCAGCGTCGCGGCTATCTCATCCGCGCTGATGAACGTCCCCGACGCCGCCTGTTGATCGCCCGCCGCAAGACCGAGCATGAGCGCCAGTAATGTGAGCATGCGCGGATTATAAGCTGAGCCTTGTCGTGGCACGGAAGATGATTAGGCCAGTCGGTACGCATGAATGATCCGCTCTGGTACAAAGATGCGGTCATCTATGAAGCGCACGTCAAGTCGTTCTTCGACAGCAACAACGACGGTATCGGCGACTTCAAGGGACTTACGCAGAAGCTGGACTACCTCCAGGGGCTCGGCATCACGTGCCTGTGGCTCCTGCCCTTCTTCCCTTCTCCGCTGAAGGACGATGGGTACGACGTCGCCGACTATCGGAACGTCCACCCCAGTTATGGAACGCTCGAGGACTTCGAGGCCTTCGTCGCCGCGGCCCACTCGCGCGACATCAAGGTCCTGATCGAGCTCGTCGTCAACCACACCTCCGATCAGCATCCCTGGTTCGAGCGTGCGCGCCGCGCGCCGCGAGGCTCCCCCGAGCGCGATTTCTACATCTGGAGCGACACCGACAAGATGTTCGCGGAGACGCGCATCATCTTCTCGGACACCGAGAAGTCGAACTGGACGTGGGATCCGGTCGCGGGCCAGTACTACTGGCATCGCTTCTTCTCGCACCAGCCCGACCTCAATCACAACAACCCGGCGGTCGTGGCGGCGGTGATCGACATCCTCCGGTTCTGGCTCGATCGGGGCGTCGACGCGATGCGCCTCGATGCGGTGGCGTACCTGTGCGTGCGCGAGGGAACGAGCAACGAGAACCTGGCCGAAACGCACGCGGTGTTGAAGCGGATGCGCCGCGAAGTCGACGCGTATCCGAACCGCATGCTGCTGGCGGAGGCGAATCAGTGGCCGTCCGACGTGCGCCCGTATTTCGGCGACGGCGACGAATGCCACATGGCGTTTCACTTTCCGCTCATGCCGCGCATGTTCATGGCGCTGCGGCAGGAAGATCGGCACGCCATCACGGAGATCCTCAACCAGACCCCCGACATCCCGCCGACGTCGCAGTGGGCGCTCTTCCTGCGCAATCACGACGAGCTGACCGTCGAGATGATTACCGACGAGGAACGCGACTACATGTACCTCGCGTACGCCAACGATCCGCAGATGCGGATCAACGGCGGCATCCGGCGCCGCCTGGCGCCGCTCGTCGAGAACAGCCGCAGGCGCGTCGAGCTGCTCACCGCGCTGCTGTTCTCCCTGCCTGGCACGCCGGTCATCTACTACGGCGACGAGATCGGCATGGGCGACAACATCTATCTCGGCGATCGCAACGGCGTGCGGACGCCGATGCAGTGGAGCGGCGACCGCAACGGCGGCTTCTCGCGCGCCGATCCCGCCCGGCTGTTTGCGCCGCCGGTCCAGGATCCCGTCTACGGCTATCAGGCGATCAACGTCGAGGCGCAGGAGCGTCATCCGTTCTCGCTGCTGAACTGGATGAAGCGGGTCGTGTCGCTCAGGCGCCAGCATCCGGTGTTCGGCCGCGGCTCGCTCGAATTCGTATCCGTTCCCAACCGGAAGATCCTGGCCTTCCTCCGCCGGGACGCGCGCGAAACCATCCTGATCGTGGTGAATCTCTCGCGCGCCGTGCAGCCGGCGGCGCTCGACCTCTCGGAGTTCACGGGCCTGCTGCCGGTGGAGATGAGCGGACTGACGGAGTTTCCCCGCGTCGGCGATCAGCCATACTTTCTGACGCTCGGCCCCTACGCCGTCTACTGGTTCACACTGCGCCAGGAGTCGATGCAGGTGACGCCGCGCGCGACGCCGCCGGTCGATCCCAACGCCGCGATCGTGGAGACGCTGCCCGTACTGCTCATGGGCGTCGAGTGGAACAACGTGCTCGACGGCGGCACACGCGGCGTCCTCGAGCGTCAGGCGCTCCTGCCCTTCCTCCGTCGTCAACGCTGGATGGTTCCGGCCGCTCGAGAGATCCGGCTGGCGCGCTTCGCGGACTGGGCAATGCTTCGCGCGTCGGCGACACCGTCGTTCCTCGCCATCGTGGCGATCGAATACGCCGACGGCGGCAGCGAGAGCTGCCTGCTGCCGCTCGCGCTGATCGATGGAGACGCCGCCAGCGATGCATTGAAGCAGACGCCGGGCGCCGTGCTGGCGAGGATCACAGGCGCACGCAAAGGTGCGATTGTCGACGGCCTCATCGACGACGGCACGTGTGACCGGCTGGTGGAGCTGGTAACGGGCACGCGTGAAGCGTCCACGAAACACGGAAGCCTGCGCGGCACACGCACGGCTGTCGCCCTGCCGCCGCTCGAGCACGCGCGATGGACCCGCGGTCAAGGCGATCACAGCAACACGATCGCGATACTCGCCGACCGTGCGGTCCTGAAGCTGATCCGCCGGATCGAACCGTCACCGAGCCCGGAGCTTGAAATCGGCCGTTACCTCACCGAACGCGGCTTCGCCCGCACGCCTCAACTCGCCGGAGCGCTCGAATACCTGCACCCTGAGCTCGAACCGGGCACGCTGGCGATCCTGCAGGCGCACGTGAACCATCAGGGCTCGGGATGGAACTTCGCGATCGAGGAGCTGCGGCGGTACTACGAGCGGGTGGCGGCGCGGGTCAAGCGCAGCGACTGGCAGGAGGGTCACGAAGGGTTGGAACTGCAGGACACCGGCGACACGCCGCCGCCGTTCTTCGCCGCCATCCAGCAGTGGTATCTGTCGAACGCGACGACGCTTGGAAAACGCACGGCCGAACTGCACGTAGCGCTCACAGGACCGCCGGGATCCGCGTTTGCGCCGGAGCCATTCGACCCTGCGCACCTTGGCGCTGTCGCGAATCGGTTCCGTGCGCGTGGAGAAGCGACGCTTGACCTGCTCGCCGGAAGATTGCCATCACTCGACGAGGTGTCGCGGGGCCTCGCGGAGGACGTGCTCGCCGGCCGTTCCAGGATGCTCGCGCGCTTCGATGCGATGCGAACGATCGACGATGGCGGCCAGTTGATCAGGATCCACGGCGACTACCATCTCGGGCAGGTGCTGCGAAGGGAAGAAGATTTCGTGATGCTGGACTTCGAGGGCGATCCGGCCGAGTCGATCGACGAACGGCGCGCCAAACAGTCGCCGCTGAAGGACGTCGCCGGCATGATCCGATCGTATGGCTACGCGGCCTATGCCGCACTGTTTGCATTCGCGTTACAGACGCCGTCGGACTACGCCGCGCTCGAACCGTGGGCCCGGACGTGGCAGCATTGGACGGTCGACGCGTTCTTGAAAGGTTATTTCGGAGGCACCAGCGACACGTCGCTGCTGCCCCGCAGCCGTGCGACATGCCGCGCGCTCCTCTCCGTGTTCACACTCGAGAAGGCGCTTCGCGAGCTCGCGTACGAGCTGCACAACCGGCCGGACTGGGTTCGAGTGCCGCTCGTCGGCCTTCACACACTCATCCGGACGGATTAGTAGTATTTTTGAAAGCGGAGAAGATCGTCATGGCAAAACGACCCACCTCGCAACCGAAAGCTCTCGACCCGGCCGAATCACCCCGGCCAAAGGCAAAACGCGCCCGAAAAACGGAGGCTGCTGCGCCCGCATCCATCGGTGCCCCGCCGCCCGAATCGATCGCCGGGCCGGTCATCGAACCCACCCTGGACGACATCCGCCGGCGCGCGTACGAGCGCTACCTGGAACGCGGTGGAAAGCACGGCCAGCATTTCGACGACTGGCTCGAGGCCGAGCGGGAGCTGAAGGCGAAGAAGTGAACGCAGAACCCGGGACATGGAGTCATGCCTAGATCGCTGTGGAAGGGATCGATCTCGTTCGGGCTCGTGAACATTCCCGTCGAACTGCACACGGCGGTCCGCGACCACCGGCCACGGTTCCGCATGCTCCACGCCGCCGACAAGTCGCCCGTGAAGTACGAGCGTGTCTGCATCCGCGATGGTCACGCCGTGGCCTGGGAAGATCTGGTCAAGGGCTACGAATATGCCAAGGGACACTTCGTCGTCCTGACGAAGGACGATTTCAAGGCGGCGGCGGTCGAGAAGACGCGCACGATCGACATCATCGACTTCGTGAAGGCCGACTCGATCGACGACCGGTTCTTCGAGACGCCGTACTACCTGGTGCCGGCCAAAGGCGGCGAGCGGGCGTACGCGCTGCTTCGTGAGGCGATCCGCGAGTCGGATCGCATCGGGATCGCGAAGTTCATCCTGCGCGA
>Ga0070665_100003616_pt1 | contig 16375 bp, 12 predicted proteins | sample KBSS13metaG_FD_65862 | JGI IMG/M metagenome (GOLD analysis project Ga0070665, IMG submission 65862) | Switchgrass rhizosphere microbial communities from Kellogg Biological Station, Michigan, USA - KBS S1-3 metaG | ecosystem: Host-associated > Plants > Roots > Rhizosphere > Soil ... | reverse complement strand
GAAGGCCCGCCCGAAGGCGACGGTCTGATTAAATATGTGGGGACCATGGGCTTGATACCGCCCGTGGCACTACTGGTTTACGCCCAGGAGCATCCGCGTCAGGCTTGTTATTATCCTTTTGCCGAGTTTTCGCCTGAATGGCAGGCACTCAACTATGCGGTCAAAAAAGGCGTCACATGCCGCTTCATGGACCTGCCGCAGACACACTGGCTGGCTCTTTCTGAACGCAAACTGGAAAAGCTCAAAGAACAGGCCGGAGCGCTGCAAGATAAAAACAACGATAGAAACAACGATAGAAACAACGAAAAAACCGCCGAAAGAGAAGGCGAAAAAGAAGCTGAAAATAAAGAATCCTCAGTTGAAGATTTCAATTCGGTGCCCAGCAGACGCGAAAGTCTTGTGCCCACCGACCAACCGAAAGAGCTGACTCTGAAGCAACAGGTCAGACTGGATCCAATTGGAGCCCTGGCCAGGTCAGCCGGTTTTAGCGACGGCGAGCGCTGGTGGGAACAGCTAATAGAACAGCGCAGCTCGGGCGACGATATTTTTGCCGGCATCAACGAGGCCATGACCGAACTGCGTCACGAGCTGGCCGAGCCGGAGAGCATTCTCATTGTCCAGCGCGAAGATGAAACTGTTGAGGATGAACAAATCTATGAGGATCTGGACGAACGTATCGAGCCTCTGCGCGAAGCTCATATGCGCCAGACGCTGAGAGCGGCCATCAAAGAAGGTTTCCAGAAGATAGCCGTAGTCTGCGGCGCCTGGCACGGACCGGCTTTTACCAATATGCCTCCGGCAAAAAACGACACTCAGCTGCTCAAGGGTCTGCCCAAGATAAAAGTGGAAGCCACCTGGATCCCCTGGACTCATGGTCGTCTGCAATTCAGCAGCGGTTACGGTGCCGGTATCGAGTCCCCCGGCTGGTACCAGCATATATTCAAAGAAAAACTCACCAATGCCGGACATTCACACGCCCTCAGTTGGCTTGTAAAAGTAGCGCATCTTTTGCGCGAAGAGGATCTGGACGCCTCTTCGGCGCAAGTAATAGACACGTTTCGTCTGGCCGAAGCCATGGCTTCCATGCGCGAGCTGACACATGCCGGCCTCGATGAATTGAACGAGGCCACCGTCTCGGTACTGTGCGGCGGCAATCTGACACCGCTCTCGCTCATCTACAAAAAGTTGGTCGTAGGCGAACGTCTGGGCGAAGTGCCGGCGGAGATTCCGGGCACGCCTCTGCAAAGAGATTTGATCAAACAACAGACCCGGCTGCGACTCAAACCGGAGGCGACAAGCAAAATACTGGAGCTGGATCTGCGCAAATCCTTCGATCTGGAAAAAAGCGAACTGCTGCACCGGCTTCTGATCCTCAATATTCACTGGGGTGAAAAACAGGATCTGCATACAAAGACCAGCACTTTCCACGAACAATGGGATCTGGAATGGCAGCCAGACTTGAGTATCGCCGTAGTGGAAGCCGGTATCTGGGGCCGCACGATCGAGCAGGCCGCCACAGCCAGGGCCATAGATCAGAGCAAGACGCTCACATCTTTTGCCGCTCTGGTGCGCCTGCTGGAACAAACAATGGAAGCATCTCTGCCTCTGGCTTTGCCTGCCGTCATGGACAAAGTCGACGGTGAGGCGGCTACCCAGGGAGACGTGGGTGAACTGCTCAAGGCCCTGCCGGCCCTGGCCAAGATTGCTCGCTACGGCAATGTGCGCGGCACCGTGCATAGTATCGGCGCCAAACATGTAAAAGACATGATCGACTCTCTGATCACCCGCACCTGTATCAATTTGCCCGCCGCCTGCGCCAGTCTTGACGATGAGGCCGCGGCTCTAATGGACCGCCTGATTGCCGATGCCTACGCCGCCATAAATTTGCTGGACCAGAAAGAGCACAAAGAATTATTCCACAGCACCCTGGCAAAACTGGCTGAGCAAGAAGGTCTGCACGGTCAAATAGCCGGAAGGGCAGCGCGCATTCTTTTTGATTGCAGTTATTTAGACGCCGGAAAAATAGCAATTTTTATGAATCACGCCCTGGGTAAATCCGCGGCATCTTCATATGCGGCCCAATGGCTGCAAGGTTTTCTATCGGGCAGCGGCCTGGTCTTGATTCATGATCGCAAACTCTTCGCCTTGATTGACGATTGGATAGAAAGATTGAGTGCCGAACACTTCATCGAGACTCTGCCGCTGCTGCGCCGTACTTTTGGACAATTTACCAATCCTGAGCGGCTTTCTCTTTCAGAGATGGCAAAAAATTTGCAAGCGGCAGGCAAACGCAAACTTCTGGCAAATTCTCGCAATCAAAACGCAGAGCAATCTGATACGAGTACGGTCGAAAACTCGCTCCATCTCAACGAGGCCCGCGTGGCCCCGGCGATGGCGGCAATCAGTATGATATTTGGCCTGGATGCCGGCGCTGAGAGGAAGTCTTAATGGTCGAGCAGAGCACCGCGGCAAATCCCAACATCGGCCTGGATGAAGCCGAGCGTCTGCGCCGCTGGCGTCTGGTCCTGGGCGCAAACGAAGGTGGCGGCGGCATTTCCTCCCGGCTCTCAGCGGACGATACGTCGATGGACCAGGCCCTCTCCTCGCTCTACAATCGGCAGGAGATGGACGGCAAGGACAAGTCAAAAAGTGGAGACCTCTCCAGCAGCAGTCCCCGCGTAGCCCGCTGGCTGGGAGACATTCGCAAATATTTCCCCAGCTCGGTCGTAACGATCATGCAAAAAGACGCGCTGGAAAAACTCAATCTCAAACGTATGTTGCTTGAACCGGAGCTGCTTGCTTCGATGGTGCCCGACGTCAATCTGGTGGCCACCCTGGCCGCTCTGGGCTCGGCCCTACCGGCCAAGAGTAAAGAGACCGCCCGCATGGTCGTGCGCAAAGTCTGCGACGACCTGATGCGCAGACTGGCTGCGCCTACGAGACAGGCGGTCAGCGGCGCGCTCAACCGAGCCCGGCGCAACAATAATCCCCGCTATAACGAAATAGATTGGAACCGCACAATCAAAGCCAATCTCAAACATTATCAGAGTAAATACAAAACAATCATTCCCGAAAAACGTATCGGCTTCGGCAAAAAACGCTCCAGTCTCAAAGACATTATTTTGCTCGTCGATCAGAGCGGCTCGATGGCCACATCTGTTGTTTACTCCAGTATTTTTGCCGCAGTCCTGGCTTCAATTCGATCAGTGACTACGCGGATGGTAGTGTTTGACACGGCGGTCGTCGACCTGACCGAGAAATTATCGGACCCAGTGGACATAATTTTTGGCGTGCAACTGGGCGGCGGCACCGACATAAACAGAGCCGTAGAATATGGCCAGAGCCTGGTTAAGCAGCCGGCCGAGACAATATTTGTCCTCATTTCAGATCTCTATGAGGGCGGCAACAATCAAGAGATGCTCAAGCGGGTCTACACTCTGGTGGCATCCGGTGTGAAAGTCATATGTCTATTGGCTCTTTCCGATGACGGAGCCCCGGCTTTTAACCACCAGAATGCCGCTTATTTTGCCGAGCTGGGGGTACCGACTTTTGCCTGCACTCCGGACCAGTTCCCAGAACTCATGGCCCAGGCCATCACTCAAGCTGATATTTTTCAATGGGCCTCGGCGCGCGGCATAGTCACCGCCAAATAGGACCGGGCCAACTAGGACCCAGCAAATAGAATCCAGATACTGGTCTGCTCAAAAAGAGGCCAAACGGTTGAGCCGGGGAATAATGCAGGGGACCAACGGTCCCGGTCCTTGCTGCCATAGAGCCACAATCGATGGATGATAAAACCTCGGTCCCAGGCGCGTCAGGGGCTGAAATACAGTACAAAGCGGGAGATATAGTTGACGGTACCTACCGTCTGCAATCGCCACTGGGCAAAGGTGGTATGGGCGTGGTTTTTGCCTGCACGCACCTGGCCCTCAATCAAAACTATGCCATCAAGCTCCTGGCCGACACCGGCATGAGCGGTGAAAATTGGACCCGCTTCCAGGTGGAGGCTAAAGCTCTGGCCCGCCTCAATCATCCTGGTATTGTCGCCATCTACAACATGGGCATCGACGGCGGACTGGTGCCCTACTATGTCATGGATCTTCTGAGCGGCGAAACGCTTGACCAATTGATACACAAATCCGGACGCCTGCCCGTCGAGCAGGTCCTTGATTATTTCATCCAGATTGCCGACGCCATCAGCGTTGCGCATGCCCAGGATATTATTCACCGCGATATAAAACCATCAAACTTGATGCTTGTGCGCGACAGCAGCAATAAAATTACCGGCGTCAAAGTGGTGGACTTCGGCATCGCCCGTCTCTCCAACCAGGGCTTTAAAACCCAGAGCCAAACCGCTACGGGACTTATTTTCGGCACGCCGTATTATATGAGCCCCGAGCAATGTCAGGGCAGCCGTGTGGATCTACGGTCCGATATTTACTCCCTGGGTTGCACCATATTTGAAGCTCTGACAGGAGCGCCGCCATTTCGCGGGGAGAGCGCCTTCCATACCTTTATGATGCACCAGAACACGCCTGCGCCCAGGCTTTCCGCCCGCTTGCCCCAGGAACATTTTCCCGATTCGCTGGAGCTCTGTCTTTCCAAAATGCTGAGCAAAGATCCGGCCGACAGATATCAATCAATGGGTCAGGTCAAACATGATCTCGAACGCATAAAAAAAGGCAAGGACATCACCACGGCCGCCCTGGCTAAAACCTCACAGGGACTGCCTGGCGGCAGCGGTTATAATGAAGACGGCGGCGGCGAAAGCAGTGGCGCTACCAATTCAACAAAATTATTTTTGGTCAGCGCACTGCTCTTTGTCATCGTCATGGTGGCTGTGGGTGCAGGTGCCTACGCCATTCTTTCAAAAAACGCCTCGACAAATAAAATGGAAAGCGGTCAGCAATATAAGACAAGCTATAATCCCATCAGTCCTATAATCAGCATAGCTGTAGATCCTGACTCGCTGAGACAGGCCGGATGCAGCGAAAAAGAAGTGGCCTTTTTAAAAACATACGACTCTTACACCGCCCACAAAGAGCAAGAGGAAGTAGAACATCAGTTCGCCAGATATATGGAAAACGCCTTGAAAGCGAACTACCACTTCCTCAATAAACAAGGCACTGCTTTTATGTTTCCGCCCAATTATATTATCGGTGAGATTGCCGTCGGCAATACCAAGCCGGTCCCGGTTTACGGCGTCATCCCCATCATCAAGGGCTCCGACGTGTGTTTTTACCAGAACTACTGCATCAGGGACCAGGCAAATTTTGTCAAATTATTCCATCTCGATGATCTAACCGGTCTGGAACTGTGCCTGCACAGACCAGGGGAGGCTATAAGAGAAATAAAAAATTGGAAGCGCCTCAAGCATCTTTGTTTTTATGACTCTCTGACCAAGCCGGTACCGGGCTGGGAAAACTTTGACCGTTCGCGACTGAGCAATAAAGACTTGGTTGAAATAGACAAAATGCAAAATTTGCAATCACTTGGTCTGTGCGGTCCGGACATCAGCAGCGAGAAAGTAGCGCAGATGTCGCTGCTAAAAAAAGTCTCGGCCCTGCGTCTGAAAAATATCTACAATATGACACCCCTGCTGCAGTTGTTGCCCCAGCTCGGCAATATAAAGGAGTTGTGGCTAAACGGTTTGGAAATACAAGATCAAGATCTTGAGGCTCTGACTGCGATGCCCAATCTGGAATCTTTACGCATTACCAGAACATTGATCACACCCAAATCATTGCCTTATTTCAAGCGCATGCACAGCTTGAAAAAACTCTCTCTTGATCGCTACTGGACAGAGGCAGACCAGGAGCAATTCAAAGCCGAATTGCCCATAATCAATTTTGAAACCGTTCTGGACACATCTTACTGGAATAGTTATCCCAAACACTGAAGTCTCAAGGGGCAATTATTTTTACACCGAGCTCATCGAGTACATTGGGGCCGCCGCTGTCTTCACTGCGACTGATGGCCAGAAGAATATGCTCGGTTTCGATGCGCTCCTGATTCATAGATAGAGTTAAGGCCAGCGCGGCATCCAATATTTTGACCGCCCGTCTGGTAAAAGGCAGCTGTCTTGGTGTCCAGCCTGAGCCGATCTCGGCCCCGTAGCCTGTAAATTTGCGCAGGGCCTCGAGGGTGACATTATTGGTGCGCAAGACTTGAGCGGCGGCACCGGTTTCCTGCAAAAACAAGCCTATCAAAATAAGCTCGGTGCTGAGAAAAGAAACGCCTGATTTTCTCGCTTCCTGCTCGGCCAGAGTGATGGCTACAAGCACTTCGGCGCTGAGATAGTCAAATACTTTTGAGGGGATGCAACCGTGTTTGGGCGTAGCCTCCTCGGCATCGATGGCCGGCTGCTGCTCAAAAGACTCGATCAATTTTTCGCGCAGCTCCAGTTTATTGATCAGCAGATTTTGCAGCACCACATCAACAAGACCGCCACCCAGAGCCAGCACGCCGATGAGGATGTGGCCGGTATAAAGTTTTTTATGACCGTACTCACGGGCTGCCAACCAGGCTTTTTCCAGCGATCTGACACCACTGGCGTCAAAGTGAATCTCACCGGCCGCGGCGTTGCCCTGGGCCGATAGCTCACGCAGTTGTTCTTGAATGTGCTTGTGGCCGACATTGAATGATTTCATAGACCAGGCGGCGGTGCCGTTGCCGGCCCCAATCGAGCCCAGAAACAGATGCTCGTCGCGCACATAGTCCGATTTAAAATCGCGCGCTACGGCGCGGGCAATATCAATCGACCGCAAAGAAAGTTCGGAGTACTTTTCAAACATCCATCACCACAACATTAGCATTAGCACTAGCGTCTGACATAGGTACCTACGTGCTCGCCTCTGGCCAGAATGTGACCGGTGAGAGCGGCGGTCAGTTCAGCTTTGCTGCAACCGGGCTTGAGGGCCAGCTTGCTGTCCAGGGCAAGTACGGTGAAATGATAGTGATGCACCGCGCCCCTGGGAGGAGCCGGACCGTTATAACCGGTTTTATCAAAATCATTGTTGCCCTGGCAGGCGCCGGATGCCAGCGTGCCGGCCTTGCTCTGCCCTTCGGCCAATTGCGTCGTTGTCGGGGGCAGATTAAAAACTATCCAGTGCCACCACACACCGCCCGGGGCATCAGGATCCGTGCAGGTAACGGCAATTGATTTGGTCTGCGCCGGCACTTTAGACCAGGACAGCTCCGGTGAAAGGTCCTTGCCGTCGCCGGAAAATTTAGCCGGTATCATGGCACCGCCGGCGAAGGCAGTGCTCTGCACGTTCAATTTTTCCTCGGCCTGCGCGGCCGGCGCAGCACCGGCGCAGAGTGCGACGCTAAACAGCAAACCCGCTGTCGCAGCCGTCAATTTATCGATAGCTTTCACTAGTTGACCTCGGTAACACTGCTGGCGTGAAATTCGTTGCGTTTAAAGACGCCGGTGATTTTGCACATATGCGCTTTATTTTTCTTGCTGGCTTTAATAACTTTTTGCGCCAGCTGACTGCCGGCCGCGTCCAGATCAATCCACTTGCCGCCCGAATAGACGGTATAGCCGGCCTCACAGCAAGAGGGCTCAAGGGCGCAGGCGCGGGTATGGTCCTTCAGTCTCTGGGTGGGATCCAGATGATCATTTTTGATTGACGCGGCGCAGGACTTATCGATCAAATAACCGCTGAAAGTCTCCACTTTTTCCTGAGACTGAGCCGGCGGTGCAAAGGCGGTGAGCAGAGTAGCCGAGGAGAAAACCCAGGCCATAACTGCCACAAAAAACGAATGTATCAAAGCACGGAAAATAGACATCAACGTCCCTCAAAGACCCTTTTTAATTTATAGTTGCTCACTAAATGTTAGCAGACCTGAGAAGCCAAGATTTGCCGATCAACTATGAATGATGAACTGCGTACAGCACTGAGGGAACTGGTCCTGGCAGCCGGGCCAAACTGGTCGACGGCGATTGAAAATTGTCTTGCCAATAGCAAGACTGAGATCCTGGCCATTCGTCCAGGCGATCAAGACAAGATCAGGACCGGCGCAGCTCTCGGGGGCAGACCGCTGATGGCCCCGGCCTTCGACTGGCCCGGGGACAGGGCCGGTCAACGGATGCAGTTTTTGTTGCAGGTCGACCTCAAAAATATCGTCCCCCCGCAGCAATATGGACTGGTCATGCCCCAAGGGGGACGGCTGACTGTATTTCGCTCGGCACAGATACTGACAATGCCCGACAAAGATCGCCGGGCCTTTCAATTAACGTTCGAGCAGGCTGCACCGGACAATATATTTACGGATCACATATTTGCAGACCCGCCCTCAGATTCGCCTGGCCCGCCCTTACTTCCGGCCTTGAACTTCAGCACTGAAGCGGTCTGGTCCCTGGACATCGAAAGATTGAATGTCGAGACTCTCGGTTATGCCCTGCCGCAAAATTTCTCCACGGCTCTGCTGCATTGGGCGCAGAAATACAATCTTTATACATGCGCCGACGGATATTTTTTTGGCGGCGGCCGCCACGTGGAGGAAGAAAAAGAAATCTGCGCCTTCGCCGCCGGTGGCATCAGTTGGGACGCCACCAGAGCCAGAGACAGCCACTACAGCCATTTAACGGCATTAAAAGACAACTGGATATTGCTCGCCCGCATCAAAGAAGAGTCAATATTTAAAAGCGATACGCGCGGCGAAAAGAAAATCAGCTACAGCGATATTCTCATCCAAAAAGAAGACCTGGCCCAGGGTTTATTTGAACGGGCCTGGCTTTTAAGTCGCTAGAACTTTCTGAAAATTACGCGCCGATTGCGCGCGCGGTGGGCTTCGGTATCGTTAGGCATTTCCGGTTTGGTGAAACCGAATCCCGCCGGCCTGAGGCGCGAAGAAGCAATACCGCTGGTCTCAACCAAGTAGCGTTTGACCGAGGCGGCCCGCCGGCGCGACAGACCCATATTGTATTGATAGCCGCCAATCGTGCAGCAATGGCCTTCCACCTGCAGATTGACCGACTTATCGTCGTTCAAATATTCGGCCAGACCATTGAGTATTTCTTTGGAGTGAGGCCGCAGTTTGTCCGAATCAAAATCAAAAAGAATGAGATAAGAAGTAGCCACGCCGCCATTTTTCAGATCGTTGATTATGCGCTTAGCTTCTTTTATGGCATCACCGTCACCGTAAGCATGGGTGAGTGACGCCACCCAGCGGAAGGGGGCGTTGCCCTGCACCAGCATCGGCACCTTCGGATTGTCCAGCACCCAGTAGGTCCAGCCGTTATCGCAGACGGCCTTGATGGTACGCACCGGAGTGTCGACGCCTTCCACACGTATATTGATGGTTTCTTCCGCCTGGGCCTGAATATAATGCGGCATGGCTACAGACTCATGATGCAAGACCATGATCGTCTCGGGACCATCGATGCTGAAGTCGGATCTTTTGCCGTCCTTGAGATCTTTATAGAGCACGTCCGAAATGCGCACGGCATTGGTGAAGCCTACCAGGGTGCAGGTCTCACTGCGCGGATAAAAGAGTGAGACGCGGCGGCTGTTGCGCACATCCTCGCCTTCCACCCGTCTTATACCGGCGGCATTGGCCGGATTACTCATATGCCAGTCAAAAATAAATCCGGCCGGACCGGTCTCCTGCACCTTGGCGACAAAGTCGTAGTCACCGATATGGCGCCATTGATTGTCCAGACCTTCATAGGTATGTAACGTCACTTCCAGACCGGGCCCCAGCACAATCTGGCTGGTGGGGTCGGTTATCACCGGCGGGGTATAGCCGATGATGCGCTCGCCCTGGTCTCCGAGCTTCTGGCCCGGTTTGAGACGCATGCCGGTATTGGGATCGATGTTGGCTTTGCCGCCCGAACACTGGGCCGGAAGCGCCAGCCACATGAAAACAAGGCTTGCGAAGAGCAAAATCAAGCTCAACGAAGCGGTAAAGTGCTGCCTGGTGCGGTTATGACTGGGATACATCAAGAGCAATTATTACAGCCTCGGGCACGCCAGGCCAGTGCAAGAAGGCCAATAAGAACCGAATTGATACCAGTCGATGCTAATAGATGATTAAAGAAAGCTGGTTTTTTGGGTTTTGTGAGTTCAATTTCACTAGATTGAAGATAGTAAGGCTCCCCGATGAACGGGGGGCAAAACGGAGACGAAAAAATATGGGCAAGGCAGTTGGAATTGATTTAGGCACCACAAACTCGGTCGTGGCGGTCATGGAAGGCGGCCAGCCGACGGTTATCGCCAACGTTGAAGGCGCCCGGACCACCCCTTCGGTGGTAGCGGTGACCAAGACAGGTGAAAGGCTCGTCGGACAATTGGCCAGACGCCAGGCAGTCGTCAATCCTCAAAATACTGTTTATTCAATTAAGCGCTTTATGGGCAGACGTTTTGACGAAGTCAACGCCGAGCGCCAGACTATTTCATACAAAGTGCAGGAATCGCCCGAAGGCGGATGCAAAATCCCCATGGGCGGCAAAGATTATTCACCGGAAGAAATTTCGGCCATGATTCTGCGCAAACTCAAAGAAGACGCCGAAAAGTATCTGGGCGAGAAAGTGACCTCGGCGGTCATCACTGTGCCGGCCTATTTCAACGACTCGCAGCGCCAGGCGACAAAAAATGCCGGCGCCATCGCCGGACTGGAAGTTTCGAGAATCATCAACGAGCCCACAGCTGCGGCTCTGGCCTACGGTCTGGAAAAGAAAAAAGATGAGACCGTGCTTGTATTCGACCTGGGCGGCGGTACATTCGACGTCTCGATTTTGGAAGTAGGCGACGGATTGTTCGAAGTAAAATCCACCTCCGGTGATACCCACCTTGGTGGCGACGACTTCGACCATCTGGTCGTGCAATGGCTCGCCGACGAGTTTCAGAAGAGCGACGGCATCGACCTGCGCAAGGACCCTCAGGCGCTGCAGCGTCTCACCGAAGCCGCTGAAAAAGCAAAAATCGAACTTTCATCGGTAAATGAAACCAGCATATCGCTGCCTTTCATCACAGCCAATGAAACCGGACCGCGCCATCTCGATATGAGATTGAACCGCTCGCGCTTCAACGAACTGACCCGCACACTGGTCGAGCGCTGCCGCAAACCTGTTGAAGACGCGCTGGCCGACGCCAAGTTGACCTATTCCAATATTGACGAAATCGTCCTTGTCGGCGGTTCCACTCGTATACCGGCTGTAAAAGAACTGGTAAAGAGTCTGACCGGCGGCAAAGAGCCCAATCAAAGCGTCAACCCCGACGAAGTCGTTGCCATCGGAGCGGCAGTCCAGGCGGGCGTTTTGACCGGTGAAGTAAAAGAGATCGTCCTCCTCGACGTCACTCCGCTCTCACTGGGCATTGAAACCATGGGTGGTGTCTTCACTCCCCTGGTGGAAAAGAACACGACAATTCCAACGCACAAATCACAGACCTTTTCCACAGCTGAAGACAATCAACCGAACGTTGATATCCAGGTCTTCCAGGGTGAACGTAAGATGGCCCGCGACAATAAATTGCTCGGCAATTTCATCCTGGACGGCATCCCGCCGTCCAGACGCGGTCTGCCCAAAATCGAAGTCTCCTTCGATATCGACGCCAACGGTATTCTCTGTGTCACAGCCAAAGACGAGAACAGCGGCAAGGCCCAGAAGATAACGATCACCGCCAGCACCAACCTCAATAAAGATGACATCGAACGCATGATGCGCGAAGCCGAAGCGCACAGCAAGGACGATGAAACCAAAAAAGCCCAGGCTGATCTGCGCAACGAAGCCGACGGTATCGTCTACGCCGTAGAAAGACACCTGGCCGATTTCGCCGCTCTCAACTCCGAGGCCAATAAATCAAAAGCCAAGCTTTTGATTTCCGAATTGCAGCAGAAAGTAAAAAGTGACGCCGATGTTCCGACCTTGAAAAAAGGCGTGGAAGATCTGCAAAATCACTTTATCGCCTTGCAAAAAGAAGCCCAGGAAGCCAAAGAAGCGGCCAACAAAGAACCGGTCGGAGCGGGAAGCCGCGCCAACGGATCATCTAATGGTGCATCAAACGGATCGTCTAACGGCTCGGCCAACGGCAGCTACGGTGATAAAGGCGCAGCCGGAAGTGGCGGCACAAGCGGCAGTTCTTCCGACGACGTGATTGACGCCGAAGTAGTGTAATTAAACAAAGGGATAAGGGGGAGTGATGGAGAAAGCCACATTTGCGGCCGGATGTTTCTGGGGCGTGGAAGAAAACTTCCGCAACCTGGCCGGTGTAACCGATACCAAAGTCGGCTACAGCGGCGGCACCAAAGACAATGCAACATACAAAGACGTATGCGGCGGCAATACAGGCCATGCCGAAGTAGTCGAAGTTACATTCGACCCGGCCGTACTGAGCTATCAGGATCTGGTCAAATTCTTTTTTGAAATCCACGATCCGACAACCCTGAACAGACAGGGCCCGGACTACGGAGACCAGTATCGCTCAGCCATCTTCTTCCACTCCCCGGAGCAGGAGGCGACGGCGCGCGCGGTTATTGAAACCCTGCAAAAAGAAAGCCGCTTCGCCGGCCGACCGATTGTCACCCAGATTGCGGCCGCTCAGACTTTCTGGGACGCCGAAGAATATCACCAGAAGTATCTGGCCAAGCAGGGACTGAAAGTCTGCCACTAACTTACAGATAAAGCCACGCTGGCGAGGCGCGGCTTCTCTGGGAGTTCTCTACAGCACCGACTATAATGCCGGTCAAGATTAAAATACACCGGAAAAATCCTGAAAATATTCCAGGAAAATTTTTTAGTGGCAACGACTGACGCCTTCGCCGCTGCATGTGCTCGTATCGCCCCTGGCGCCCCTCTCGCCCATGCTCTCCATCAGAACAGGCAGCACCGGGCTGTGCGCCGATACCAGACAACCGTCGCCAAATTCAATACAAGTGCCGTGACACAAATATGTATTGCAGATGGCCAGATGCGCGTAACGCTGACGCCAGACAAGAAAACCACGATAAATGCCGGGGCTTTGCGAGGCCTCGGCGATGGCCTCGCGATTGCTGTCGCCCGCCACAAGCGATGAGGTCATATTAAGTACGATAGCCGGACGGGCCACTCTCATATCAATGGACTGCGCCGCCGAGGGCGGTGAAAATTGCAGCCCCGACGTGAGAACAAAGAGACTGATCAAAAAGCTAAAAGCGGGATTTTTCAAAAGTTCTAAAAACGGAAGCGCATCATGTGACAGACAGGGCAGTGCAGGCCGCTGGCATTGAGAGCGGCGCCGGCTCCCACCATAATAATGAGCGAGGCGGCCTGACGCATTCGCTGGGCACCGACACTGCGTTGATTTTGGCCCACGGCCAGAGTCGGAGCAGGCGGACAGCTACTGGCGGCCGAGCCTTTGACTCGCAGTGGAATATCGGGGAATTGATCCTGGCTGATACCGAGACTGGGAGTGATCACTTCACCCTTGCGCGAACTCAACTGAAAGGTTTTGGCGTCCACAACCTTCGGGGCTTCTTCGCTCTCGCCTTGAGTAACACTCAAAACCGGCAACCCTTCTTCCTGTTGAGCCGGCGTCAGCGAGAGCACGGGCGTGTCGGGAACGGCCGGTGCCAGTCCCTCGATATTATCTATCGGTTCGGCCTTAGCTTCCGGAGCAATGCTCAGAGGAGAAGTTTTTTTACCGGCCAATTCAGTGTTGGTGCTGTTTTTCTTCAGCGCTTTTTCCACCGATGCCACCGCCTCTTTCAACTCCTTATCTCCCGGTCTGAGAGCAAGGGCGGCGTGATAATGGCTGAGAGCGGAGATCAGGTCACCACGGCCTTCGGCAATGGCGCCCAGATCGTAAAAGGCATCCACACTCTGGGGATCGTGAATCAAAACTTCCTTAAAAATGGCTTCGGCTTCTTCGACCCGGCCTTCCTTGTGCAATTTGGCGCCCTGAGCCAGGAGAGCAACATTGGCCGCACCATGTGCTGCGGGAGCGCCGGAGGCGATAGCGGCCTTGGCCGCAGCCGAGGCAGTAGAAACGTGCTGGACCGAACGCTTGCCGGTGTGAGCCCGGCCGCCGCGAGCCTGTGCCTCAGTGCAGCCGGCAAAGAGAGCAAGCCCGGCCAGAGACAGACTCAACAAAGCTAATTTGGGCGCTGGTTTGTATCTCACGCTGTCACCACTGGGTCATTACTATCACCAGTTATTCCCACTTATTAGGTGGGACCGGCGGCAAATTATACTCTTTCATTGTGGCAAGAGTTCAGGGCAGATTACGTGAAGAAACGTGAGAAACATGATCTTGGCCCACTTTGCGCTCAGGCTTCAAGGCCGCCGCATGTTCGATAGACTTCATGGCCGCCAGCAGGCCGCGGACAAATTGTTCAGGATTAAAATCGGCGCCACCCTCCGCTTGCTCTATAGATATGTACCAGGGCGGAGCCTGACCGACCAGATTTTTAAACTTATGGGCCCAGAACTCCGCTCCGCCCAATACAAGAGCATAAGGCAGCATGCGATAAAAAATAGTTTCGTCTTTTTTCAGCGCCGCTTCAATCTCTTCGTCGCTGGCGTGCATGATGAATTTTTCAAAAGTGTGGCTCTGTTCGATGGCGGCAACGCCCTTGCGAGTGCGTTTGGGCATGACGCCGCTGAAGCAAAATATGAGTACGCCGGAGAGCATAACACCATAACTTGTGTACAAATAAGTGTCGGCGATAAATGTACTGTAAGCAAAAAGGGCTGCCCCGAGCGCTATGGCGCAGGCGGCGGAGGTGACAAAATAATCCCGGTCGGCCTGGGGATTGCGGGCAAAATATCTGTCGCCGGTCAGACCCTGCAAAATCTGTTTGCGTAAAACCGGCATGTAATCAAACAAATAACCGTTCATATCCGAAAGGTAGACTTTGTTGCGGCCTGTGAAAATCACGTTGAGCAAAAGTTCTTCATGGGCTTTGAGAATGCCCTTGACCGGTTGCGGCGGTTGCGAAAATTCGTAGTCGACTGTACCGTAGCCGACAAGACCGTGATTGGGAGTCTCTTTTATAGCAAGATATCCGCGTTCGCCCAGATCAAAAACAGTTGTGACAATGTCGCTGTCCTCGCAATTTTCGTCGCGCAGCGCGCCCAATTCCGCCGGTGTAAGCTCCCGCGGAGGCTGCCAGGGTGCACCCAGAGTAAAGCTCGGCACCTTGCCGAAACGCTGATCGCTGCCGATCAAAAGCCAGAGCAAAATCAAAACAAGCAGTGTAGCCAGCGGCAATAAAACAGCCAGTCTGGAGGTCTCGTAGATTTCAGTCAGAGCGTCGGGCAGGATGCTTTTTTCGATCGAGCCGGCGGGCAAAGGCAATACCAGAACAAGGTCCTGACCGGGAGGAAATTTTTCGGATTCGATCAATACATGACCGCCGACATGATCGTTTTTCAAGCGCGCATGTTTTTTCGATCCGAAATTACCGATGTATCCGACCGCCTTCGACACCAGTGAGCGCTGATTGGAACCCAGATCAAGAGAGACTTTCACCTTGTCTATCGGGGCCGTCCATTCCCGGCCTAGCACGCTGTAAAACAGCTCGGGCTGCCCGGAGACAAAATTGACACCATGAATGACGTCATAACTCAAATTGAAAACATGGGGGCCGAACATCGGCGTATGACCATCGCCAACGATGATGTACTCATAGTTTTGAACGTTTTTAGTATCGTAATCGACGGCCTTGCCGCCGCCGTCGGTTACTCCCTTGACATACACTCCGAGCGAACAAAGCCGGCCCGAGCGCTTATACAATGTGGCGATACGGCGAGTAAATGAGGTGGCCCCAAACTTGCCGAAGTCGACGTTGACTGTCTCAAGCACGGCTAAGCGACCGTTTGCACCCAGTGTCAGATTTTGATGAATTTCTCTGACATGGTCAGCCAGAGCCGCTCCGCACCCAAGCCATTGACTTAGCAAGAGCAAGGCAAAAACCGTCAGCCTGCGCCAGACGTGGTTTGGCTTCCTCATTAACAATCCGGCCAAAATCAACCTCAATTGTCACGATGACAGAGATATAACGGCTATTATAGACTTTTGAGCGAACTTGACAGCTTTCAAAGGGTATCATCATAGATCTCTATACTGGTTTTGGCATGACTCTAAAAAAGGCTTCCGGCGCCGCCCTAATTTCTTCCACCCTGTCTCTGGCCATTGCCAGTTCAGGACTGGCTGCCGTGGCCGATGCGCCCCGCTCGTCGGTGCAGCTGCAAGCCCATGCCCAGGCAAGGGTGCACAACGATCCTTTTTTGCGTGTCTTTGACGAAGCAAAAAGAGCGCTGGCGGAAAGGCGTTACGATGCCGCTCGCGGCTATATTCAGGCGGCAATGAAACAGGCCCAATCCCCGGGCGACAGGTCCAAACGTATGCTGGAAGCGACATTGCTCCAGGGTATGCTCTACATTCGC
>Ga0070665_100003615_pt1 | contig 16375 bp, 12 predicted proteins | sample KBSS13metaG_FD_65862 | JGI IMG/M metagenome (GOLD analysis project Ga0070665, IMG submission 65862) | Switchgrass rhizosphere microbial communities from Kellogg Biological Station, Michigan, USA - KBS S1-3 metaG | ecosystem: Host-associated > Plants > Roots > Rhizosphere > Soil ... | reverse complement strand
TATCCGTACGACAAGCTGGATTTCCTGGCCTCCCCCACCATGGGCGGCGCCATGGAAAACGCCGGCCTCATCATTGTCAGCGATGTCTTCCTGCTACTCGACCCCAATCCCCCGGTCAGCCAGCTACGGGGCTTCGCCGAAGTCAACACCCACGAGCTGGCCCATCAATGGTTCGGTGACCTGGTGACGCCAGCCTGGTGGAGCGACCTTTGGTTGAGCGAGAGCTTCGCGCAATGGTTGGGCCGGAAAGTGGCGCACCAGTGGCGCCCCGATTTAGGGATTGACGCGACCGCCCTGCAGGAAGTGTTCGAAGCCATGAAGGCCGACGCCCTGGGGCAGAGCCGCGCCATCCGTCAGCCCATTGCCACCGATAATGACATCACCAGCGCGTTCGACTCGATCACCTACGAAAAAGGTGAGCAGGTGCTCTCAATGTTCGAGAGCTACCTGGGCGCGCCGGCTTTTGGCGCCAGCCTGAAGCGCTATTTGACCTCGTATCGGCACAAGACCGCGAGCGCAGAGGATTTCTTCCGCTGTTTGACCGAAACCACCGGCGACCCGACTGTAGCGGCCGCGTTGCGCACCTTTACCGATCAGACAGGCGTCCCCCTAGTCCAGCTCGAAAAGCGAGAGCGGACGCTCATCCTGAAACAGACTCGCTATCGTCCATTGGGCATCGACGCTGCCGCGCCACAACTCTGGCGGATCCCTGTTTGCCTGACCTGGGGCGGCGCGCACCGCACCTGCTCTATGCTGGATAAGCTCAGCCGCTCCCTGTCCGTACCTCAAACCCAGAGTGTCCTCATCCCCGACATCGAAGGCACCGGCTATTACCGCTTCCACATGGATGAGTCCGGTTGGAGTGAAGCGCTTTCCGTGGCCCCGAAACTGTCCCCGCGTGCGGCTCTGTCGATGGCGGACAGCCTATGGGCCGATTTCGAGGCCGGAGCAGTTGGATTCGATCGCGTCCTCGAAGGGGCACGGGCCCTGAGCCGGCATTCCGACCGGCTGGCCGCCACCGAGCTCGGCATGCGTCTCGCGCACCTGGCTGACACTACCCTGACGGACGAGCAACTCCCGCGCTATCGCTCTCTGATGCATGAAATCTACGCTCCGAGGCTCGCAGCGCTAGGTTTGGACCCTCATTCAGGCGCGTATTCCCAAGAGGCCATTCCGGTACGCTCGCTGCGCGAGTCACTCGTCGACCTTGTCGCACTTCAGGCCCGCGACCCCCATGTAAGAGGCCAACTCCTCTCCGCCGCAGTGGCCTATCTGCATGGCGACATACACGCCCTCGATCCCGCCTTCCGCAAAGCCGCTCTGCAAATCGTCGTGCAAGAACGCGGGCCGCCGATCATGAATGATTTGAGGGCGGCAATGATCCGAACGGCCGATCCCCTGCTACGCGAGCACATCGTAACGGCCATTGGATCCACTAACACTCCCGAGGGCGCTCGAGCCGCCCTGGACCTCGCCTGGTCGGCTGATTTCAACATCAATGAAAGACTGACCATCCTCTGGGCACTGGCCCACGAGCGCGGCACCCGGGAATCGGCCATCCACTTCGTCGACCTGAACTTCGACCATATCGTGCAAACACTTCCCTCCTTCGCCCGCCCGCTCCTGCTCCCCGCCCTATTCGAATATGACTGCTCAATGCCACAAGCCGACCGCGCCGATAGCTTCATCCGCCCGAGGCTCCCCCTCCTGGGCGCAGGCCAACAGGAACTCGCCCAGACCCGCGAGACCATCCGATTGTGCGCGGTGCTGAGAAAGACCAAGGGACCCGAAATCGACGCCGCACTGAACCTGCGAGGTCCCATCGCGACACCTGCCCGGCAAGCGTCACGCTCACGAGCAATCGAGCGGATCAGCATTTCCCACAATTGACGCCGACGCCTATCGTGGCCAACCTATCCGGCGCGGACCTCGAGAATGCCGATCTGCGCGAGGCGCAGATGATTGATACTGACTTTTCCAAAGCCAACCTCAGCGGCGCCGACTTTACGGGAGCGAGCTTCCGTAACGTCCGCGGTCTCGACACCGCCCTCACTCGCGGGGCGCGAGGGCTTCCGTGTAGCGCAAGCCCGAATAATTCGGCAGACTGCATCCGGTAGCGCTCTCCAAAGAAGTGGCTGCGCCAGCGGTCTCCGCCACCGTGGGATCCACGGCGTGGCAACCACCGCCGAGGAACCCACCACCGCTAGGGATGGACGAGGTGGCCGAACCTCACGCGAGCTGTGCACGCAGTTGCACATTCTCCGCTTCCAACGCAGCCAATCGATCCCGCAAAGGCTGCACCGCCGCGGCAACCTCCGCCTCGGTAAACCGAGGAGTGATGTGCTGCGGACAATTCCAATCGAAGGCAGCAAGATGCAACCGCAAAATCCGCTCAGGCTTGGCCCGATAGCCTGCCACTGACACGAGCGCCGCGAGATCCGCATCGGCTTCGAGCGGCACCGCCTCGACGTGTACATACATTTTCAGCCGCGCCTGATGGGCATAGTCCATGAGAATCAATGCGGCGCGGTCATCAGCCGCAAGATTCCCCACGCTGATGTATTGTCGATTGCCCCGGTAATCAGCGAACGCAAGCGTCTTCTCGTCCACCACTTTGAGGAAGCCGGCCGGCCCGCCCCGATGTTGGACATACGGCCAACCCGTCTCCGAGACCGTCGCTATGTAGAAACTGTCACGTTGCCCGATGAAAGCCACTTCGTCCGGCGTCAGTTTGTCGAACTCACGATGCCCCTTGAAGTTCTGGTAGAGGCGGTCGCTACCCATGGCACGCTGCACGGCGGCCACGCTGGGAGTCACAGCAATATCAAGAAAGCCATAAGACACGACTGACCTCCCTTCTCGGGATCGAGACCTCACTGGAGCTACTATAGGTCCTTCCAGATCTGATGATAATCCGGTAAAAAGAAGAACCGGGTTCTCAGCCAGTGGAATAATCATGGATCAGCTCGAAGCCATGAAAATCCTGCTCCAGGTCGTACGGACAGGCGGCTTCTCCGCCGCCAGCAAGCAATCGGGCATTCCCCTGGCAACCGTGAGCCGGAAGGTCAACGAGTTGGAAAAACACCTCGGGACGCGCCTCCTGACCCGCACGACCCGTAAAGTGGCACTGACAGATACAGGCGCCACCTATGCGGCTTCGGCCCGGCGAATACTCGAAGAAGTCGACGATGCCGAGCGCGTCGCCGCCGGCGAGTTCCATGCACCTCGCGGCGACTTAGTCCTCACGGCCCCGCTACTCTTCGGCCGACTGCACATCCTCCCGATGGTCACCGCGTTTCTGGCCACCTACCCCCAGATCAATATCCGCCTCCTGCTCTCGGACCGAAACCTCCACCTGGTCGATGACCACATCGACATGGCCGTGCGCATCGGCCCGCTGCCCGACAGCAGCCTGGTCGCAACCCGCGTTGGCTCAATGCGAACAGTCGTCTGCGCCAGCCCGAAACTATTGGCCGCACACGGCGAGCCGAAATCACCGGAAAAACTGGTGACATTCCCCTGTGTGAGTTTCGATCCTCTTTCCCCCAGTTCCACGTGGGCATTCCAACGGAAGGATCGCAAAGAAATCAACACCGTGCCGATCGAGCCACGCCTGTCTGTTTCCACCGCCGAGGCGGCCGTTTGGGCGGCGATTCAGGGCGTAGGCGCAACGAGAGTGCTCCACTATCAATGCGCCGACGCCCTGCGCCAGCGCTCGCTCCGCACGATCCTGACAGCTTTCGAGCTCGAGCCCCTACCGATCCATCTTCTGCACGCCGGACGCGGAACCCTGCCCTCCAAAATGCGCCTGTTCCTGGATTTCGCCGCCGCCAGCCTGAGAGAACAATTGTCCGCCCGTTAGCAAGTCGGACGCTTGTGCGTGACGCAGCCACCCGCATGGCTGTCGAAAACGGCCCGCTTGCAAAATTTAGCGACATCGCTAAATATAGCCCCATGCTCGATGCGCCAGAACAGCCCGATCAGCTTGGGCGGCCGCAAGACGCCTACGACGCCATCTTCGCCGCGCTCTCCCACCCTGCGCGCCGCCGAATCCTGATCAGCCTGAATTTCGCCCACGGCCAGATGAGCGCGGGCGAGATTGCGCGCCTCTTCGGCCACGCCTGGCCGACCACCACCCGCCACCTACAGATTCTCGAAGCCGCCGGCATCATTCGCCACGAACGCCGCGGCCGCACCCGCATTTACCACTTCGACAGCCGCCAGCTAGCCCTCGCGAGCGATTGGCTGACCTGGTTCCAACGCGACCCCGTCACGGGCAAGGAGAAGCGACATGAGCGAACCACGGAAACCCGGACCGACCCTCTTCCGACTCAACATCCAAGTCGGCGATCTCGATGAAGCCGCCAAGTTCTACGCCACGTTGCTCGGCCAGGAAGGCCGCTTACAAGCCGGCTCGCGCTGCTATTTCCAAGCCGGCACCGTAACGCTACAAGTCATCCAGATCGAGCCCCCGCACCTCGTCCCGAAGGCGCTCTACTTCGCTGTCGATGACCTCGACGAGGTCCATCAACGCGCCACAACGCTCGGCTGCCTGTCAGACGAGAGCGTGCACGGCACGCCGGGAGGGAAACCTCTAGTCCGACCTTGGGGTGAACGGTCCTTCTATTGCAACGACCCCTGGGGTAATCCGCTGTGCTTCGTCCAGGCAGGTACGATCTATCAGGGCTAGGTCCGAGCCGCTGCCAAGCGGCAGGACATCCAGCTCTCACACCTGCTTTACCCTCTGGCATTCCGGCCAGCCAGATCCGGTCGCTGGCCCCTCGAGCCGCCGCGCCCACGCTACCGCCGCGCGACGGCTTCCCGGCGTATTACCAACACACCGAGTGCGCTGCACCTCACTCGAAAGCCATCCGGCCGCTCGCTTTTTCCTCCAACTGGTGTAGAGTTGGTGCGGCTCCAGAAGAACATGACCAGATCCGGGGACGGTTTCTCGCATCAGGGAGAGAAACATGCCGAGCCCGCGACCGTTGCTGCTACCTTCATTGTGGGTTCTCTGCTTTTCGATCCTGCGCAGCACTGGACTGCACGCCGCGGAATACTCCCTCATCCAAATGCCACCTCCGCTGATCCATGCAGCGGGCTTGAATAACCACGGTGACGTTGTAGGGGATGCCGGCTCTGGCACCAGCACCTACTTACATGGTGCGCTCGTGTACCACCATCGCAACGGCGAGCTCACTCAACTCCCGTGCCAGGGCGCCCAGTGCAGTGCGTCCGCTAACGACATTGATGATCAAGGGGACGTCATCGGCAGCAACTACACCCCCCTGGGGCTCTCCCCCCTCACCGCGATGATCTGGCTCTCCAATGGCGGCATAACGTGGTTCCAGAACTCGTTCTTCAGCACGGGAGCCGGTCTCAACAACCACGGGCAGGCCGTCTGGAACACCCTCAGTATTCACGGAATCGAATGGGGTAATGTCACCGACCTGCTGGGGCAGGACCAGTTCACATTGGTCTCCATGCTCCAGTGCGGATTCGGCTTCTGCGACGCCCAAAGCGCCGGCGCAGCGATCAATGACCTGGGACATGCCGTCGGCTGGTCCGATTGGGGTGCCGAGCCTCCGGCCGAACCCGGGCTCGGACAGCAAAGGACCGGGATTCATGCAGTGATGTGGGTGAACGGCACTCCGAAAGATCTGGGCGCACTGGGAGATAACACCTACTCGAACGCGACCAGCGTAAACAACCTCGATGAAGTCGTAGGTAACTCCACGGTGGGCGGCGCCTCACACGCATTTCTCTACCGCAAAGGCAAGATGAGAGATCTCGGCAATCTGCCGCACGAGCCCCCGTTGAACAGTGATGCCAACGATATCAATGATCGAGGCGAAATCGTCGGCTGGTCCGATGTTCGGCTCGATGCGGACCACTCCGTCACGCAACGTGCATTCGTCATGAAGAACGGAAAAATGCAGAACCTGACGTTTCTCCTCGATCCGCAGGTGTGGGCAAAAATCCGGCTGACTCAAGGGACGGCTGTCGACTGTCATGGTTGGATAGCCGCAGACGGATATGAGGCGGCTACCGGGGCCAAGCATGCCTACTTGTTGATACCGCGTGGACCACATCGGAAGGAGTGCCCGCGTCCTCGCTGACCGCCGGGTCGACAGCATCGAAGCTCACTCCGCTTCACCCTTGCTGGCCAGGTCCGCCGTAACCGCCTCCCCCGCCCTCCAAAAATGCACCGCTGACCACAGCGCCACGAAAGACGTCAGCAACATGGCATATCGCAAGGACTCGCGACCTAAAACGGGCGCCAACGCGTCACTCAAGTTGCCCACGATCTGCGGCCCCAACCCCATCCCAATCAGATTCGTCAGCAACAAAGTCACTGCGAGCGTCGTTGCCCGCATGTCATCCGGAACCAACCGCTGCATCAATGCAAACGTAGGCCCGGTAAAGAAACCGAACGCAATCGACAAAGGTACCAGCGAGGCCAACGCAAGCAGCGCCTGCGGCAGCAGCAGAAACAGCATGAAGAAAGGCACCACCAGCGCAATCATGAGCGCACTCAAGCGCATCTGCCCCCGCTCGTCGCCGGAAAACCAACGGGCATTCACATACCCTCCCAGCAGAACCCCCGCAATGCCACTCAACCCGAAGATCAACCCCAAGCCGACCCCCAACTCCCCAGTCGTCATCCCATGACTTCGCATCATGAACGCGGCATACCAGGGCGATAGCCCGGCGCCGATCGTGTATAGCAGCACGAGGGCCACAATCAAGTGCCGAGTGGATCGCTGTCGCCAGAGTATTCTCAGCACGTCCATCTTGCTCGGCAGCCGGCGATCCAACCCCGGTCCAACGTCATTCCGCTCTCGTGGCTCCGTCACGGTGAGCTTGACGATAACGGCAACGACCAACGCCGGCGCGCCCATGACAAAGAACGTCCACCGCCATCCAAAGCGCGCGTTCAGCCAGCCGCCCAAGATAAAGCTGATCAGCGCTGCAAACGCATTTGCCAACCAATAGATGGCCATCGCCCGGGTGCGCTCCGCCCGCTGGGGGAAGTAGTCCCCCACGAGCGAATAAGTCGGTGGCAGGCAACCCGATTCCCCAACCCCAGCCGCCACGCGAGCCAGCACGAGTTGCGTGAAGCTCGTCACGAGCATGCACAGCATCACCGTTGCGCCCCACAGAGCGATGGCCAAAGAGGTGATCGTTGTCCGGTTGCCGCGATCGGCCCACCGCGCGATCGGGACCCCGAGAGTCGCGTAAAACAGCGCGAAGGCAATCCCCGTCAGGAAACCAAGCTGCGAATCCGAAAGATGCAGATCCTCCTTGATGGGCTGCAACAACAGACTCATCAGGCCCTGATCCAGATAGTTCAGGGTCGAGACGAGGGTCAACATCGCCAACACGTAGCGTTTGTAAGCTGCGCCGAACATCCTGAAACGGCCGCTACTTGAGGCTGTCAGGCCAGAAAGGCACCCCGGCGGCGGAGCCGAAAACAGGTTTCAGTCCGTGTGTGAAGGCCGCCGTCCAGGCAGTCGCATGGCTCTCGCCCGGAAAGACTCGCGTAGTCAGGCTGAGACCGGGAATGGCAGCCTGCTGCAGGAATTGCACGAGCCGAATGTACCCGGTCACGAGATCGAAGTTTGCGGATGCCGCGTGAAACTCCTCCAGCTCCCCAACCGAAAGGAAAACCTGAGCATTCATAGGGCGGCCAACGTTAAGAAATGATTCGGCAAGCTCGATACCGAAATGATGGCCCTTATAAGAGACCCCCGGGCTCCCCAGAATGTAGCGCTTGAATGTGTCGGGCTCCGTAAAAAGCGTGTGCAGTCCAAACGTACCGCCCGCCGAGTAACCCCAGTAACTGTTGTCATCGGGTATGGTGGGATAGCGGGACGCAACAAATGGCATGAGCTCTGCACGGATGAAACGAAGAAAGTCCACCGCATCCGTGGTCTCCGTGACCACCCTGACCTCGCCCAACCCCGACACGAAGTCAGACTCGGCGACCTGCGAGATGTAAGTCTCCAAGATCTTCTGCACCGGCCGTGAGAACAGATCTCGCATCCGAAGTACGGCCGCCGCCGGGGCATTCCGATACCCAATGCCCACCAAAATAAAGCGTGGAACCTCGCCGTATCCCTGCATGAGCGTCGCAAGGTCGGCCAGACCACCGAAAAAATAGTCGCTGTCCGTCGCGTACAAGACGGGGAAGCGCTCCGACCCGTCCGCGCGGCGCATCGGTTGGAGCACTCTGATCGTGAACGTTTCCTCGACCGCCTGCCCCTGGATCGAGTGGGTTTCTATCTCGTGAGAGACAAAGGAAGCCGCGTTTCTGTGGGCCATGGACTTAGAAATGCCGGTCAACGGATAACCCGATCGCGCGAGGCTGGATGTAAGTAAATGCTGCTGGATTGACGGTCCCCAACCCACCAGTCAGCACCCCACGTCGATCCGTGGCGTTGGTGACATATAGGTTCAACGTCCACTCATCGTTCTTGAGACCGGCGCGCAAGTCCGTCTTGGCATAACCGGCAAACCCCTGGCGGTCAGGCGTACCAGTGAAGACCCCCACGCGGTCACCCACATAGCTGAGCATGCCCTGAACATACCCAGTGACATTGCCGGCGACGGGAAAGTCCTGCTGGATGGATAGATTGCCGGAAAACCGGCTGGTGTTCGGCAATCGCGATCCCGGCGCCCCGACCGGCGATCCGTCGCCACCCGTAGGAAGCGCGCGAGTCAAAGTGGCATCGTTCCAGGTCGCCCATGCGGCGATCGTCAGGCCATGCGCCGGCCTTGCCTGGGTGGAGAGCTCAATCCCCTGGCTACGGGCACTGCTCGCATTGACGAAGTAGCCCGCGAAAGTCGTCGGATCGACGAAAGTCAGTTGAATATCCTTCCAGGTGATGTAGTAAAGGGATGCATCGAAGCTCAACAGCTGGTCGAGCACGTTCCCTTTCACACCGACCTCGTAGTTGTTGGTCCTGTCGGGACGATAACTGGGCGGCGCGTTGAAAAGCGTGCTGGTCTGATTAGGACCGCCCGGACGGTAACCCGAAGCCAACCTGGCATAGACCATGAGGTCCGCCGACACCTTGAACCGAGGTGTGACGAGATAGGTGAACGAGTTGTCCTGGGTGTCGATTTCCGGGTTGACGACCGGTGAGGTCAGTTGTGGATAAAATAACGGATAGAGCGGCCCGGTGAGGGTCTCCATGTATTTCTGCCGGTTCTGGCTCTCCCGACCGCCTATCTGGATGTCGAAGCGATCCGTGGGATGCCACGTCAGGTCGGCGAAACCGGCATATTCCTCATAGCGGCTAGGGACGTCATCGTTCACCAGCTGCCCGACCCGGATCCCCGTGAAAGGATCCGCCGCGAAAATATCCTGCACATTATGAGAGGTCTCATGGGTGTAGAACACACCCAGCAACCCCTCGAACTGCGACCCCAAGGGCGCCGAAACGCGGACCTCCTGAGTAAACTTCCGGGTCTGATAGCTTTCTGAAGTGGGCGTGCCTGGTACCTGGAAGAGAGGATCCGTCACGGCTGCGCCGTAAACTGACGTGAAATCCTGCGAGTCCCCTCCTCTGTTGAGGCTGTACCCACTGAGCGCTGCGACCTCGAGCGTCCCGAACTTGGCCTTCAGGACCGCGCTATAAGCCTGGATCTTTCTATCGAAGCCACCACTACCGCGCACGCGACTCTGCTCGAGGTCCCCGAGACCCAGGTCCACTTCTGAGGCGCCCTCGGCGGCGGCATGTTGAAAGAGCGCGCTGAGTTTCAGGGAGAAGGCGTCGGAGGGCCGCCACAAGGCCGACAGGCGGCCTCCCCTCGAATCCAGGGTGTTGATACCTCGCTCGCCCGTCAGCACATTGTCGATATACCCATGATCCTGGCGCGCGAAGCCGCTTACGCGAACCGCGAATGTATCGGAGAGAGGGACATTGACGGCGGCGCTGGCGTCGTAGCCGAGGTCATTGCTATGTGAGATTCGATTTGTGCCGACTTGAACGTGACCCCTCAACCCGTCGGTCGACGGATCGACCGTCACGTATTTGAGCAGCCCGCCAATACTGCTCGCGCCGTAAAGAGTGCCCTGAGGTCCCCGGAGTACTTCGATGCGCGCTAGGTCACTCGGATCGAGATCGGGCGCCGCGAATCCGCCACCGAGGTTGACGGACGAGCCATAAGGAATGTCGTCAACCGTGATGCCAACGGTCGGATTGAGTGAGCCGCCGGTCGTGACGCCGCGAATAGCCAATACCGGTGCCCCGCGGGTGTCAGCCGGTGTGACGCTCAACCCGGGGATCTGCGAGTAATAGTCCTGCAGACGCAGTTGATTGCTGTCGACGAGCGACTGAGTGTTGATCGAAGTGACGGGCACCGGCACGTCTTGGAGACGCTCATTGCGCTTCTGCGCCGTGACGACGATCTCTTCGAGCCCACCGATGCCGCTCGAGCTGTCCTGCGCAGTCGAGCTCCGTCCCCCTACTGGAGTAGACGCAACACCGCCTCCTTGATCCGCCTGAGCCACCCGAAATCGCCCGCCGAGGCTTTTGCCCTGGCCTCCCTCTCCATCGTTACTTCCCGCAGCAGTTCCAGAGGTGGTCGGCGGCTGCACCGCGGCGGTTGGAATTACTGTAACAGTGTTGGTGCCAAGGTGCTTATAAGTAAGCTTGGTGCCGCTCAGCAGCCGCGTCAGGGCTTCATCGGCCGTGAGACTCCCCGTAAGTCTCGGACTGAGGATTCCCGCTACGTCCTCTGAGACAAAGATGACGTGGATATCTTCGGCGCGTGCCAGGTTCTGCAAGGCAAGCCCCAGACTTCCGGCTGGGATATCGATGGGTTTTCGCATGGCGGCGGCCGCCGGGTCACCAGTGGCGATGGCCACGACTGACAAGCTGATCACCGCCGCCGCAACGACTGTGCGCATTAACACTCTCCCCTGTTTGATGAGGCTTCTCACGTCCGTCGTCGCAAGCCGCGACGGATTCATGTGAGTAAAGAGTGTTCTGGCACTGTGGAAGAAAACCTAGCCGCGAAAATATTCCGTCTCTAACAACACCTGCCTCTCAGGCACCGCGACCACGGCAAGCCGCTTCCGCTTCAAGGACGGGTGATCCGAATCGAGCCGTCTTGTTCCTGGCTGGTGGTCCCGAACCGCTCATGCAGAAACTCGACAAACTGCGGTGACTCCGTCACGGAGAATACGCCGCTGATGCGCGTATCGAGCAGTTGCGCGTCATCGACGACCAGGGGCCTCGGGAGATACCGGTTGAACTCCTCCAGAACCTCGCGCAAAGGCACCGATTCGAGTACCAGCTTTCCTTCGGTCCAGGCGGTGGCCGCGCTGGCGTTGACAGGTTCTGGAGTGTTCAAAATCCGGGCTCTTGCGACCACCCGCTCTCCCGCTTCGACAAACACCTCGGCGTCCCCTGCCGGCTCCGCAGTCGGCGTCTGCGAGGCATCTCGGTTATGGCGATCGAGTTGTCGGCCGTTCGTTACGGCGACTCGCCCCTCGACCACCGTTACGATCATCGCTCCGTGCGATCGATTCACGTCGAATTGGGTACCCACCGCGCGCACGCTGCTGTCCCCACTATGCACTACGAAGGGTCGCGAAGGACTCTTGGCCACCTTGAAAAGTGCCTGCCCCTCCAGGAGATCCACATCTCTTCCCGTCGAGGAGTACGCCACCCGAATGCGGCTCCGGGCATTCAACTCAACAGTCGACCCGTCCGTCAGGGTAAGTGTTCTGCGCTCCCCCGGCGCGGTCGAGTACACGACCATTCGGTCCATGAGGAGCCATGTCAACAACCCGGCACACGCGAAGCCGGCCGCGAGGAACGAAGCGAACACGCTGCGCCTCCGACCCACCGACTCGTGCCAACGCGAATGGCGCCAACCCTTGCCCGCCAGCGCGTGCATGTCTGGTGCCTGATTCTTCAGCTCTTCGCTGAAGGGCACAACGTTGCTCTCAGCGATCGCACGTTGGGCGATCTCGTCGGCTCGATGGTGCGCATGCTTACTGAGGTCTCCGGCATCCTCCCAGAAGGCGGAGATACGGAGGTAGGCCCGAACGTGTTCCGGCGATCGCCGCAGCCAGTCATTGAATTGTTGACAGACCCGCGCATCGACCTCTTCCTCACAGAACGCGACGAACCACTGGGCCGCCTCGTCACGGATCCCCGGGTTGAGCAACCCCTGCGCGTCACCTGGCCTCATTGCCTCTCCTCCATGGCTTCCAAGTGCTGATCGCAAAACGTAATAGCGCGCAACAGGTACTTCCGGGCCATCGGCGGGGACACCCCCAGCCGAACCGCAATCTGCTTCAGAGTCAGCCCCTCGCAGCGATACATCAGGAGCGTCGCGTACGCCCGGGGCGAGAGCTGCTCGAGTGCCCGACTCACGCTCTCCAGGCGCTGCTCCAAATCCACCTCGTCCGCAGGATCCGGAGCCGCCGCCTGGGCCTGCAGCTCCGAAACCACCAGTAAGGGCGCCATCGCCTCCGGTGTCGCGGACTTCCCCAACGTGTACTGATGTAGAACGTGGCTGGCGACCGTATAGAGGTACGCCTGCGGGTTTCGGATCGCCTCGTGATCTTTGATCCGCAGCAACCGAAGGAAGATTTCCTGAACTAAATCAGGGACATCCGCCGCGGCATGGCGCATCCGGGACGACAGGAAGCGTCGCAGCCGCCGACCATGGGCCTGCTCCATTTCGCCGACAAAGACGCGCTTGGTCTCTTGCGTCACGGGTTGATTACGACAGGTACTCTCACCGGATGTTAAGAGCCCTCCGCCGCAAGCAAAAGAAACCCCGCCCGGAAATTAATTTGCGCCCCGCGCGGCCCCGGCCCTATCCCCCCTGGCCCTCCCCCCCGGCTTGACACCTATAGCCCAATGGTTATGATTTAGATCAATAACCCGATAGTTATTGATCATGAAAGACACCACCATCCGCTCCATCGTTCGCACGATCCACCTCGTCCTCAGCATCCCCATCATCGGCTACATCTACAGCCCGTTCGACGTGATCCCGGACTACGCCCCCAAGACCCGGTTCATCTTCGTCCCGGCGATGGTCCTCACAGGCCTCTATATGTGGAAAGGCCATCTCCTCCTGCGCCGCGCAAAATCCCCACGCCAGGTATCAGCCGCGCCCTGAGACACGCCCATAGCGCTCGGGCCCATCGGCATCGCTCCCGTTGAATGTCAACTCGCGCTTCGTCCTACCCCTTGAGCGATTCGGCCTCGCGAGGTGTCAGCAACAAGCTCAAGAGCCGCAGCGGGCGGGAGCCAACCGCCGCCACCTGTAGGAGCAAGATTACTTTTTCAAACGTTCGCGTCATCGCTTCAGCCATACCGCCACGCCGATAGGGCCGAAAAGGCGGGGCGTTCGTCACGCGTGTCAAGACCCTGCATCGCCTCGCGAGCAGATTCCCCACTCATCGACCCCCAATCGCGGCTTCCCGGTTAACACGACTCCTGGAGAATCCCACTCGCACACAGCGACATACTTCATCACGCGCTCCGTCGGCGCGATCACGACTACGCCCAATTTCCGTTTCCCGAGTGCCTCGAAACAAACCGAAGTCAGTCGTCGCACCAACTTCGGCGGATTGATCAGCGAAGTGAAATAATGAATCTGCGTCTGTGGCGCGATGTGGAAGGCTCCGGTGTCATCCGTGACTGCGACCACCTCGGGATTGACGCACCTACCCGTTTCGCCACCGGTGTGACTCACCGAGACGGTCACGCGGGACATCGGACTCCCACCATTTCGCAGCACACCCGAGAATTCCGGTCTGGCGATGAATTCGTGCGAATGGGGATAACACCCGCTGAGGCAGGTGATCAACAGAACCAAGACCTTTCGGCTTCCTTTCATCACCCCGACAACTCCCCTTTTTGCTGGCCATTCTCTCAGAAGGGCGTCAGCCTCTCCACCACCCGCGCCGTAAGAGGCCCATCCTCAATAAACGCCCTCTCCCCTGGCGGCAACTGTGCCGCCTTCCCGATCCGAATCGAGATCAACCGATTGGGATACAACACCACCTCGCTCTCGCCCGATCCCCACATCGTCGGCAGGTGGCGGCCCTCGTAAGGATTGAAGTGAAACCCCATCTTATAGAGCGCCCCGCCGTCGTCGGCCGGCCGCGCACCCAACGATCCATCGCCACTCTTAATCAATGCGTCACGGGCGCTCAGCAAGTCCTCCGTAAGTTGCCGATGCAGAATCTGTTGCCCATTCCACGCGCCCAACCCCTGATACAACAAAGCAATCTTGGCCAATTCATCGAGCGTCGGATAATAGCCGGCATTGAACCAGGCAAACCCTCTTCTCCCATCCGCCTCCCGCGTCCGAATCACCGGTGCACGCGAAATCCCTATCGGCGCGAACACCTCTGCCCGCAACATATCCCACACATCCGCATCGGCCCCCCGAGCAGCCTTCAGAAATCCATCAATGGCCACCCCCAGAAGATAAAAATCCTGATCCCGATAACGCACCACCGCTCCAGGCTGCCAGGGATAGGCACCGAGATCCTTGTTGATCTGCGCGACCTTCTCCTCATGAGACGGCGCGGTATACCACGCATCGTAGTCCCCCCCGAGGTACCCATCGTTGATGTCATTAGGTTGGGTATTCCAACTCCCTGTGCCCCCTAACCCGCTTGCCATATTAGCGGCATCAATAAACTGCACGGCACGGTATCGCGCGTCCAACCCCGGCACATAGTCCCCGACCCGAAGCGTAAGGACATAAGGCCCATACACCTGCGCCAACCGCAACAGCGCCAACGGCACTCCCACACTCTTCATCACCGAGCGCACCCCAAAGCGCATCTCGAGCGGATAGGGATACGGACCGTAACGCGTATCAGCCTGTTTGTAGTACAGCACGCCATCCTTGACCAACGCCGAGGCCACCTGCCACTTCGGATGCAGCGGCCCCCCAAAGCCCGCCAGGGCTTCAGACCCCACCACCGCCACAAGAGCGCTCCAAGGCCTGCTGGGCAACCGCGAGGCCAATTCCGCCCGCGCGGCGGCAACGCAAGCATCAGGATCGTCCGGCCCCGCGCCGATCCTCTCCGCCCGGGTAACCCCCCAAGCCACAAAGTGCTGACGCAACAAATACGGCGCAGTCTGCTCAACAAACTGAAACCGCACCTCCCCGATCTCATCCCCCTTGTACCGAAAGCTCAACAATCCCTGATGCGCGTGATTCTCCGTATCATTGACCAACATGATCGGCAGCGCGGCCCGTGCCCAGCCATCATCCTCGCCGGCCTCACACCACACCCGCCCGAACTGCACAATGACGTCCCAGTAACTGGCAACGCTCACCGCCCCCGATTCGCGCACCATCTCCCCGAAGGGCACCGGAACCAGCACCCCGTCGACCGTCAGCACCGAAAAGCTAACCTGAGGAAACAGCCGCGCATCCCGCCCCGAGATCACCGGAGTCACTAGCGCCGGATCGGTCTGCATGCGCGCCTGCGCGAACCGTAATGTCACACACAACGCAGGCGCCGGCCCGGCACCCTCACCAGGGAAATACCGCGCGTTCTCCACCGGCGTCACGAATCTAGAGCTCATTCGGGCGCCAGCGCAGCCGCCTCCTCATCCAAGGCCCCCAGCCGGAGATTCCGCGTCTCTGGCGCCCACAGCTGGCACACAATCGCCCCCACGAGCAGAACCACCACACACGCCGCCAGCGTCACCCGGATCCCGTAATCCGCCACGACAACCGGCAACAAAAACGTACTCACCGCCGACCCCACCCGGCTCGCCGCACTGGCCAGCCCGATACCCGAGGCCCGCAGATCCGTCGGAAACAACTCCGGCAGATACACATAGACGAGATTCGAAGCGGCGGACAAAACCCCGGCAAACAGCGCAAACAACACGATCATCGGCACCACCGGAATGGGCGTCCAGACGGTCAGACACAAGGTCGTGACCGCGCTGATGCTGAAGCTCCCCACCAGAAAGGCGCGCCTGGAAATCCGATCCACGATGATCAACCCCATCACCGCCCCGCCCAACAGTGCGAAGTTGTAGATGAGCCCACCGATGTACCCGCTCTCGACGTTCACAGCCGACATGACCTGCGCCACAAAGGTCCCGACCGCAAAATACGGAATCACCAGGCAAGTAAAGAACGCACATCCCACGAGGCTGTAACGGCGCCAGGCCGGTGAAAACAGCCGCTGCCAGCGCCCATGGCTGGTCGGCGCCGGTGGAACACCAGGAGGCGGTGCGACATCGGGCCCGAATTTCGCGCATACGATGGCGGCGGCGGCCGCTGCACGGCCATGGTTCGCCAACCACATCGGCGTCTCGGGCACAGTCACCCGCAGCGGAAAGACGAGCAAACAGGGCAC
>Ga0070665_100003613_pt1 | contig 16382 bp, 12 predicted proteins | sample KBSS13metaG_FD_65862 | JGI IMG/M metagenome (GOLD analysis project Ga0070665, IMG submission 65862) | Switchgrass rhizosphere microbial communities from Kellogg Biological Station, Michigan, USA - KBS S1-3 metaG | ecosystem: Host-associated > Plants > Roots > Rhizosphere > Soil ... | reverse complement strand
GACATGGTGCAGAGCCATTTGCTCCAACTCGTCTGCATTCTCGCGATGGAGCCTCCGGCGAGCAGTGATCCGAACGCCTTGCGTGATGAGAAGCTGAAAGTGCTGCGGGCACTGCGGCCGATCGCTGATCGGGATGTGCAGACCAAAACGGTGCGTGCGCAGTACCGGGCGGGTGCTGTGAATGGTCAGACGGTACCGGGCTACCTCGATGAGGCCGGGGTACCTGCCGACACCACCACGGAAACGTTTGTTGCGCTGAAGGCCGAGATTGATACGTGGCGGTGGGCGGGGGTGCCTTTCTACCTGCGCACGGGCAAGCGGCTGTCGGAGCGACTCACGGAGATTGTGGTCACGCTCGAGGACGTGCCGCACTCGATTTTCGAAGGGCCGAGCAGTGACCGCTCGCCGAATCGCCTGGTGATCCGGCTGCAGCCGCAGGAGAGCATTACGCTCACCGTGCTGGCCAAGCAGCCCGGCGAGACCATGCGGTTGAAGCCGGTGAACCTGGCGCTCGACCTCGCGGGGTCGTTCAAGGAGAAGCCGGTGGACGCGTATGAGCGTCTACTCATGGACGTGGTGAAGGGGAACCTCACTCTGTTCATGCGCCGTGACGAGCTCGATGCTGCGTGGCGCTGGATCGATCCGATCCGGGAGGGTTGGGCGCGGCACGACGAGAAGATCAAGTCGTATGTGGCCGGAAGCTGGGGCCCCGCGGCGTCCAGTGCGCTGGTCAGCCGCGACGGGTTTGCCTGGCAGGATGAAAGCTGACGCCGAGTCTGGCAGGTGTGGCAAGCGAAGGCGCCGCGTGGCCTCCGCGCCGACGTGCCGGCGCCCATTAACGTTGGGAACTTTGGACCGGTGGCCTCGTTGAAGCGCACACTGGTTCAATTGGACGCGGTTGGAGAGACAGCATGAATGCAAAAAACGGCGGCGATCTCGGTGCTGGCGGAGCGGAGACGGATCAGGTGAAGGAGCACCTGCGAGCCGCGCGAGATGCGGCTGCAAGTGCGGCACGCGCCCGCGCCCAGCAGGCACGCGACTGGGCCAGCTCCCGCATTGACGATCTTCAGGAAAGCGTCGAGGCTCAACCGTATCGCGCCAGTGCATGGGCGCTGGGTGCAGGCTTCCTGGCCGGCATCCTCGTGATGAGCCTGATCCGCAACAGCCGCCGGTAGTTCGATCGGCGCGGCCCGCCCCATGCGGCATGCACCTGGCACGGCCGCCCATGGCTGGCGGCCCGAGTGTCGAAACTTGGCTGCGCTGCCAGTGCCTGGCGGCCCGCTGTCGGTGCATTAGCCTTCATGCCCATTACCTGCGGCCGAACTTGCACGCCTGCCGTGGCCGCTCACCAGCCGAACTCCGCGTCGTTTCCGGCAATCGCACTGTGTGCGGTGAGTCCGCTGGCCGTGACTATTCAGTGACACACGGCCCCCGCGGCCGTGGTCTCCTTCCACCATGCACCAGATTGGCGTGGTGGGTCTCTCCTATCGGCACGTGGGTGTCGACGAGGTCGCTCGGTTTTCGGTCCCCAAAACCGAGGTAGCGGCTCGTCTGCCCGCCCTGCGGGACGCCTTGGGCGTCTCGGAGGTCTTCTACGTCGGTACCTGTAACCGCGTCGAAGTCCTCTTCTCCATGCCCGACGGGGCATCAGCCGGCGACGCCCGCCGTGACGTATTCCGTGCCCTGATTGGCCGCGAGCCGGTCGGTGGCGAGGCCACCCGTACTCTCCGCGCGTGGACCGGCGAAGCCGCAGTAGAGCACCTGTTCCTGGTGACTTGTGGCCTGGATTCAGCGCAGGCTGGTGAGCAGGAAATCGCTGCTCAGATCCGCCTGGCCTGGGAAGCTGCTCGTGAAGCCCACGTGTGCGGCCCCACGTTGAACAAGCTGCTCAGAGAAGCGCTGAGCATGGCTCATCGTGTGCACAAGCTCGAAGCCAACGTTCGCACTCCCTCGCTCGCTGATCTGGCAGCGGATCGCATCGTCCGTCAGTTCAACGGCAAGCCGGCAACGGTGGCGCTGGTCGGCGTATCGCCCATGACCAAGCGTTGCGGGATGATTCTGCATCGGGCTGGAATTCCGCTCCTCATCGTCAATCGGACGCTGGAGACAGCGGAGGAGTACGCAGCGACCGTAGACGGTCGGGCTGTGCAGTTGGATGCGTTCCGCGAGGCGCCTTCTGACGTTGGCGCACTGGTACTGGCCGCCGGTGGCAATGAGCCTCTGCTGGATGGGAAGTCCCTGCCCAAAATTGCGGCAGCGGCGGGTGCACGTGCGCCGTTGCTCTTGGATTTCGGCGTGCCGCCTAATGCGGACCCGGAGGCGACCAAGGCTGCTGGGATTTCGCGAGTTGGAATGAATGACCTGATTCAGGCCGCGCAGGAACGGCGGTTGTCGCAGCTGATGCGGTTAGCGCCCGTGCGAGCAGCCATTGATGAGCGCTTGAACCGACTCCGCAGCGACCTCGCGACGCGCGCCATCGGCCGCAAGCTGGCTGATCTGCGAACCGCGTTTGAGCAAATCGCCGCTGAGGAAGCCGAGCGAGCCCTGGCCGACGAGCTCAGCACTCTCGGTGCGGACCAACGCGAGCTACTTCAACGTTTCGCTTCGACAGTCGCGCGCCGCCTCGCGCACCTGCCTTTGGCGGGAATGCGCGCCGCCGCCGCAGCGCACGCAAGCACCGACGCAGTAGACGCCTTCTTCCGCGAGGCGAAACTGAGCCGCTCCACCAACGGCGACGGCACCGGCCGTTGGAAAGCAGACCCCGACGCGACAGAAGCGGTCGGCCGTTGGAAGCCCGACGGCCATGCGGCCGAGCGCTCGCACTGGCCGGCGACACTGGGTGTCGGTGCCGAATCTGACGCTGTGGTTGCCCACGCGGTGCCAGTACGCACTTCCTGGGCGAAAGACTAAATTAACGCGCCGGCGCGTCGGTCGCGTCGGCCCTTCAAGAGTAACACTGTGACCCAACACCCCCGTTCCGAACAATTATACGAACGCGCCACGAAGGTTATTCCTGGTGGCGTCAACTCGCCGGTGCGCGCATTCAAGGCTGTGGGGGGCACACCCCTCTTTGTTCAGCGCGGCGAGGGCCAGCATCTCATTGACGCCGATGGCCGGAAGTATCTCGACCTCGTCAACTCGTGGGGCGCGCTGATTCTGGGTCACGCGCATCCGGCTGTTGTCTCAGCCATCACCGAGATGGCTCGTAGCGGAACGACGTTCGGCGCGCCCTGTGCCGGTGAAGTTGAGTTGGCGGAGAGGATCGTCGCCTCCTACCCGGGCCTCGAACAGGTCCGCTTCGTGTCCTCAGGCACCGAAGCCGTCATGAGCGCAATCAGAGTCGCCCGCGCCTTCACCAACCGCGATCTGATAGTGAAATTCTCCGGCTGTTACCACGGCCACGCCGACCACCTGCTGGTAGCAGCAGGTTCTGGCCTGGCGACGTTCGGCACCCCTTCCTCCGCTGGCGTACCCGAAGCGTTCACAGCCTGCACGCGAGTCCTGCCGCTCGACGACGAAGCCGCCGTCGAAGAGTTGTTCTCACGCGAAGGCTCAAAAATCGCCGCCGTCATCATCGAGCCCGTGCCCGCCAATCACGGCCTGCTGCTCCAGCGCCGCGAATTTCTGCAGAAGCTGCGCGACGTCACCCGGAAGCACGGCTCCCTGCTGATATTCGACGAAGTCATCTCCGGCTTCCGCCTCGCCCGCGGCGGCGTAGCAGAATTGGTCGGCATCGTTCCCGACATGGCGACCTTCGGCAAAGTCATCGGCGGCGGTATGCCGGTGGGTGGCTTTGGCGGCAGCCGCGACATCATGAAACGCCTGGCTCCACTCGGTGACACGTACCAGGCAGGCACTCTATCAGGCAACCCCGTCGCCATGGCCGCCGGCATCACGACCCTCGATCTCATGACCAAAGAGTCAGGTTGGGAACGCCTGGAGCAGATCGGCGCACAAGTCGAACGCTCGCTCCTTCCGGTCACCAAGGAAGCCTCGTTCCCCATCCACTTCGTGCGCGCAGGCTCGCTGTTCTGGATGTCGTTCCACGACTCGGCCGCACCGCGCACGGCCGAGTCCATGAGCCCCCAGGCGGTCCAACGCTACAGCGCACTCTTCCACGCAATGTTGGACCGAGGAGTCTATCTCCCACCCTCAGCCTACGAAGGCTGCTTCCTGTCCCTGGCCCACACCAACGCGGACATAGAGCTGCTGACCCGCGCTCTGCGTGAGTCGCTCGCAAGCCTCAAATGAAAGCAACCCGAGTCTTTCAGGTAACCGCGCTCGCCCTGGTGGTGGTGGCGGCGGTGCAGGTGGGCTGGTGGCTGTTTGATCTGCGTTCGTCCGCGATTGAAAAGGTGCGCGACGACCGCGCGCTCTACAGCCAGCAGATTCTCGCCGCTCAGGCCCTGTTGGACTCCGGCACCCCTGCGGAAAAAGTGCACTCGATGTTGCCGGGCATTGCCATCAACGATAACCGGGCATCGCTGTCACCGGAAGTGGATGAGGCGCTCACAACCGAGGAGCATCGCAAGATCAATCAGTATGCGTGGGAGGGTGGTTTTTTCCTGTTGGCATTGGCGCTGTGCAACGGCGTGATTTTCCGTGCGCTGCGGGCCGAAGCTCGCGTCCGGCAGGAGCAGGACAACTTCCTCGCGTTGGTTTCCCATCAGTTCAAGACACCGCTCGCGAGCCTGCAGTTGTCACTCGAGACGATGGCGATCCGGACGCTGTCGCCCGAACAGTCGCGCACGCTCATTGATCGCATGTTGGCTGACCTGAGTCGCATGACCGCCATGGTCACGCAGATCCTGGAAAGCAATCGCCTCGAGCGCGGGCGCATCGATCTGAAGATCGAGCCTACTGAGCTGAGCGGTGCCGTGGAGCGCGTAATCTCGCACCTCGATGTGCGGGCGTTGAAGGAGAAGATCAACATCTCTTCTGACATTGCGCGTGACATGTATGTGATGGCGGATCCGCTGGCCATGGACGTGGTGGTGCGCAACCTCTTGGAGAATGCGATCGCGGCGGTCACGCCGGTGGGTGGTGGAACCATCTCCTTGACGGCGCGGCGTCTGGACGGTGAGATCGAATTGTCAGTGAAGGACACCGGCGTTGGTTTTCGGCCGGCGGATGGTGCGCGACTCTTCGAGAAGTTCACGCGCCTGCATCCGGGCGGCGGCAGCAGCTACTTCGGAACCGGCCTCGGCCTCTATATCGTCAGGCGCCTGATGCAACTCGTGGGCGGCCGTGTCAGCGCACACAGCGCGGGTGTGGGTCAGGGCGCGCAGTTTGTGCTGGCCTGGCCGGTCGCGCCGGCGGAGCCCATGTGAACACGTCCTCGCAGTTTTTCAATCGCATCCTCGTTGTCGAGGATGACGCGCTGCTCGCCGCGGGAATTGTGGACAACCTGCGAGCCGAAGGGCACGAGGTTCATACGGCCACCGACGGGCAATTGGCACTGGACTGGCTCGAGGCCGAGCAGTGTGGGTTGATTGTGCTGGATGTGATGTTGCCGCGAGTTGATGGGTTCACAGTGTGCCGCACGCTGCGCCAGCGGGGTGACAGCACGCCGGTGTTGTTTCTGACAGCGCGTGGTGACCCTGCGGACCGGGTGACCGGCCTCGAGGCCGGTGGCGATGACTACATGGCCAAGCCGTTTCACCTGCAGGAGTTTCTGCTGCGCGTGCGCGCGATTCTGCGGCGGTGGGATTGGTATCGGAATGCATCTGCGACTCCCGCGAGCGCGGTGTTGCAGTTTGCCGGTAACGAAGTGGATTTCCGGGCGTTTCGCGCCCGCTCCTGGAATGGGATGGCGCAGGAGCTGACTGAAAAGGAAGCGATGATCTTGAAAGTGCTGGCGGAGCATCCCGGCGAGATTGTCTCGCGTGAGGATCTGCTGGAGAAAGTGTGGGGTTATGACGTGTTTCCGTCCACGCGGACGGTGGATAACTTCATTTTGCGGCTGCGCAAGCGCTTTGAGCGCGACCCGGCCAACCCGAAGCATTTTCTGACTGTGTGGGGCGTGGGTTACCGCTTTATGGTTGAGGGCGAGCCATGACCGCTGCGAATTGCGTGCGGGTGTTCGTCGCCTCATGGCAGGGCAGAGACGAACGGCGTGTGGGGCGTCGGGTATCGATTCATGGTGGAGGGCGAGCCATGAACGTGTTGGGGCGTGGATGTCGGTTCATGACGGGGGCAGGACATGAGTGACGGCCGGGTTCTCAAAATCGGCACGCGGGGGTCGGCGCTGGCGTTGTGGCAGGCCCACCATGTTGAAGGGCTGATCAATGCACAGCCGGGTGCGCCGGCGGTGGAGTTGGTGCGCATCAAGACCGAAGGCGATGTGCGCACGGATGTGCCTCTGTGGCAGATCGGTGGGCGCGCCTTCTTTACGAAGGAAATCGACAAGGCGCAGCTCAACAACGAAATCGACATTGCTGTCCACAGTCTCAAGGACTTGTCGACGGTGTTGGACCCGGGCATCGAGCTCGCGGCCGCGCTGGAGCGCGAGGACCCGCGGGACGCGGTGCTCAGCCGGTCCGGGGCCGGGTTGAAGGACTTGCCGCGGGGTGCTCGTGTTGGGACGAGCAGTCTGCGCCGGCGGGCGTTCATTGCGCGGTTACGGCCCGATATTGAACTGTTGGAGCTGCGCGGCAACGTGCCAACCCGCATCGATCGTATGAAGAATGGCGACTACGACGCCATCATCCTGGCCGCCGCCGGGTTGCGGCGCCTGGAGTTGGATCAGCATATTTCCGAGTTGCTGCCGGTGGACGAGTTTCCGCCGGCGGTTTCGCAGGGCGCCATTGGTGTTTGCATGCGGACCGGCGATGCCGACGCGGGCCGCTGGCTGCGGGCGCTCGACAATCGAGCGTCGAGGTTGGCCACGACCGCCGAGCGGGCGCTGCTGCGCAGGCTCGAGGGCGGATGTCAGGTCCCGCTGGGGGCCATTGGTTCGCTCGAGGGCGACACGTTGCGGTTGTACGCAGTGGTGTGCTCGCTCGATGGGAAGAAGAGCATTCAGGCGCAGGCGCAGATTTCAGCCTCGCTGGAGAATGCGACCAAGCTCGGTCAACAGGTTGCCGATGATCTGTTGTCCCAAGGCGCCGCCGGCCTGATGGCCAACGAGCGCACCGCGCGCAGCCTGGCGACAGGAGGCTAGGCCGGTGGACGACGGCGCCGCCAAATTGTCAGCGGACAATAACCAACCCCCGGGGTCCGATCGTGCCTCGGGCGCACGGCCAACCCCCGATAGTAGTCAGGGCGCGGGCGTTGTCGACACGCGAGAGATTGCGTCGGCGTTGCGGGAGCGCCGAGCCGAGTTTGCATTGGCGGAACGCGCGTCTGGACGCTCGCCGGTCAGCACCCCCGACATTGGTTCGCGGGACGTGCCGCCGGTGGATGGCGATAGTCAGCGCGGGCCATCGGCCGATCAGGCAAGCGCGAAGGCCAGTGCGGCCGGGGCACGGCGGGAGCAGGCTGCCAAGCATGTTGTTGTCACCAGGGCGGAGGGTGAGGACGGGCCGCTCAGCTCGCAACTGCGGGAGTTGGGATTGCCGGTGTTGTTGTGGCCGGCCGTGAGTGTGGCGGTGGCTGAGACGGGCGCGCTGGAAGAGGCGCTCGAGAGCGTCGGCGATTTCGATTGGATTGTGTTTGCCAGCCGGCACGCGGTGGCGGCTGTTATCGAACGCGTTGAGACGCCGCCGGCGAATGTTCGCGTAGCTGCAGTGGGCCAGGCGACAGGGCAGGTGTTGAGGCAGCGCGGATGGCCGGTGGATTTGCTGCCGGAGGATGCCAATGCGGCCGCGTTGGTGTCGGAGTTTGCGACCAAGCCGATGCAGGGCACGAAGGTGCTTTTTCCGGCGAGCTCGCGCGCGTTGCCGACGATAGCGGCCGGCTTGACTCAGTTGGGTGCCACCGTTACCCAGGTCGAAGCGTATCGCACCGAGCCGGCCTCGCTGGACGTTGAAGCCTGCCGCTCGTGGATCGATCGCGACGGCATCAGCGCCGTCACCTTCGCGAGCCCGTCGGCCGTCATCGAGCTCGAGCACTCACTCGGCAAAGAACACTTCGACCGATTGCTGAAGGCCGCCAAGGTCATCGCCATCGGTCCCACCACAGCCCGTGCGCTCGAAGAGCACGGCTGTACCCCCATCATGGCCGAGTCCGCCAACTTGCGCGGACTTGCAGAAACCACTTTTCGCTCATTGCAGACGAGGGATTGATCATGGGATATCCGTTGCAGAGACCGCGGCGGACGCGGCAGTCAGACGCCTGGCGGCGCATGGTCCGCGAGACCCGGCTGACGCTCGACTCGCTGATCTATCCGTTGTTCGTCGTCCCCGGCCGTGGGGTGAAAAACCCGATCAGCAGCATGCCGGGGATTTCCCAGCTGTCGGTGGACGAGGCAGTGAAGGAGGCACGCGTTGTTGCGGCTGCCGGAATTCCGTCAGTGCTGTTATTCGCGGCACCTGCTCAGAAGGATGCGAAGGGCAGCGCTGCTCTGGACCCGAAGGGGCTGGCGGCGCAGGCGATTTCTGCCATCAAGGACGCGTGTCCAAACCTCATCGTCTGGGCGGATGTTTGCCTGTGTGGGTCGACTGACCACGGCCACTGTGGACACGTTACTGCCAAAGGGCAGATTGAGAACGACACGTCAGTGGAGACGCTGGCGCAGGTGGCGTTGAACTACGCGAAGGCGGGTGCTGACGCCGTGGCTCCGAGCGACATGATGGATGGGCGCATCCTGGCGATGCGTAACCTCCTCGATCGCGAAGGCTACACGGGGACGCCGATTGTTTCATATGCGGCGAAATATGCGTCGTCCTTTTATGGACCGTTTCGCGAGGCAGCCGAATCCGCTCCCGCGTTTGGCGATCGTCGCTCGTACCAGATGGATTCGGCGAACTCGCGCGAAGCACTCCGCGAGGTGCTTCTCGACGTCGAAGAAGGCGCCGACATGGTGATGGTGAAGCCGGCGGGGGCGTACCTCGACATCATCCGGCAGGTCCGCGACTCCGTGCATGTGCCGGTTGTTGCGTACCAGGTGTCCGGCGAGTTCAGCCTGATCAAAGCCGCCGCCGAGCGCGGTTGGATTGACGAGAAAGCCGCCGCGTTGGAAACGCTCACCGGCATCAAGCGCGCGGGCGCCGACCTGATCATCACGTACTTCGCCCCGCAGATGGCGAATTGGCTCGCCAAATGACCGCGCGAACACCTCCAACGCCACCGATCGCGAACGACCACCTCGGATGGCGCCCATGAGCAAGCCCGTCACTCAATCCACTTTCTTGGCGGCGTGCCGTGGGCAACCGGTGTCGCACACCCCGATCTGGGTCATGCGCCAGGCAGGGCGCTATTTGCCGGAATATCGCGAGCTGCGCGCCAAGGTCGACTTCGAGTCGCTCACGCACAAAGCCGAGTTGGCCGCCGAGGTGACCCTGCAACCGCTGCGCCGGTTCGAGCTCGACGCGGCCATCCTGTTCAGTGACATCATGACCCCCCTGCAGGGCATGGGCATCGACCTGTACTTCGACCCGGGCCCTGTGGTGCGCAATCCGATCCGCACGGACGCACAAATTGATGCCCTGCCGGCGTTGGTTCCGGAGCGGGACCTGCCGTTTGTTCTAGACTCAATCAAACTCATCCGCCCGGAGCTCCCCCGCGGCGCACCGCTGATCGGCTTCGCGGGCGGCCCGTTCACGCTGTTGTGTTATCTCGTCAGCGGCAAGCCCTCGAAGGAATTCGGCGTGGCCCGCTCCTTCCTGTATTCGCAGCCCGAGTCCGCCGAGCGCCTGCTCGATCACCTGGGCGATGCCATGGCCGCCTACCTCGGCGCCCAGGCCGCCGCGGGCGCACAGGCCCTGATGTTGTTTGAATCCTGGGCCGGCCTGTTGGCCCCGCGCGAATTCAACCGCTTTGCGTTGCGAGCCGTGCGCCGGACCATGGCAACACTGCGGAAAACAACCAATGTGCCGCTGATCTACTACGTCAACCAGGGCTCAGCGCTCATGCACAGCGTGGCGGACCTCGATGTCGATGTGATCGGCGTGGACTGGCGCTCACCGTTGAGCGAATGCGCGAGGATTCTCGGTCCCGGCAAGTCAGTGCAGGGCAACCTCGACCCGGCGGCCTTGTTTGCTCCGCCGAAGGAGCTCGAGCGCAGCATCGACATCGTGTTGCAGGAAGGCCGTGCAGCCAGGGGTCACATCTTCAACCTGGGCCACGGCATCTGGCCAGAAACGAGCCCGGACGCCGTTGCCCGTCTCGTGGACTACGTCCACGACAGCAGCGCCAAAGGACTGAAAGCGAAATGACAGCGCCATCAACGACCCCGCCGCCAACGACCGTGCCCGGAACGACCGCGCTGGCAACAACCGCACCCAAAACTGCCGACAAGGCCGCGCCCGCAGTTGCCCACAAGACCGCACCCGCAGCTGCCGACAAGGCCGCGTCCGCAGTTGCCCACAAGACCGCACCCGCAGCTGCCGACAAGACCGCACCCGCAGCTGCCGACAAGGCCGCGCCCGCAGTTGCCCACAAGACCGCACCCGCAGCTGCCGACATGGCCGCGCCCGCGGGCGAGTATTTCCGCGACCTGCAAACCCGCATCTGCGCCGCGTTCGAGCAGTTTGAAACAGACACCCGCTTCGAGCACCGCAAATGGAGCAAGCCCGAAGGCCATCGCCTCCAGGGCGGCGGTGAATCGCGCCTCATGCGCGGCAAGGTCTTCGAGAAGGTCGGTGTCAATTTCAGCCACGTGTGGGGCGTATTTTCGCCCCAGGCGCGCGGGCAAGTGCCGGGCTCCGAAGAGTCGGAAGGGCGCTTCACAGCGTGTGGCATTTCGCTCGTGGCCCACATGACGAACCCATACGTCCCCGCCGTGCACATGAACCTCCGCTATCTGCGCACCAGTCGCGGCTGGTTCGGAGGGGGATCCGATCTAACGCCAACCTTCCCGATGGCCGACGACACGAATGATTTTCACGCGGCGCTGAAATCCGCGTGCGATACCTATCGACCCGATGCTTATGCCGAGTACAAGGCGTGGTGTGATCGTTACTTCTACCTGCCGCACCGGCAGGAGCCCCGCGGCGTGGGCGGAATTTTCTTCGATGAGTTGGCGACCGCGAACGTGGCGGCGGACTTTGCCTTTGTCAAAGCCGTTGGTGAAGCCTTTCTAGGCGTCTATCCAACACTCGTCGCACGGCGGAAGGACACCCCGTTCGATGACGAGGCGCGTGACAAGCTGCTGCTGAAGCGGGGGCGTTACGTCGAATTCAATCTCGTCTACGACCGGGGCACCAAGTTCGGCTTCAGCACGGATGCGGATCCGGAAGCGTATCTGATGAGTCTGCCGCCTCTCGTGCGTTGGTGAGTTGCGTGCGCCAACTGGCGCTTTTCGGCCAGAATACGGACAGTTGTTGCGATTTAGCCGCAGCCCAATGTGCGCTCAGCACCGAGGCAATGGCCTCGATGGCTTCGGTTGGGGGTGACCACACCCAGTCTTTACAGGCTTTCACGAACGCTCCTTCCTTTTTTGTACTCTGTATGAGGGGAGCGTTTTAACGCACACAAAGTTCCAATTAAATGTGTCGCGTTCCCGAGACAGGCCCCGGCGTGAGAGCCGAGACCTGTCAGCCGGTCAGTGCTTCCTGGCCGAAGCGACCAGGATCCCGGCGTACCCGTACTGGGCGTTGTCGGGGCAGGGAATCACGTGCACATCAATGCTCTGCCGGTTACAGCCGTTGGCGAGCAGCGAGTCGAGGAGATCGTCCTCGGAAAGATCGGCGCCGGGAAACATGCGTTCGCCGACCTTGTACGCCCTGCATCGGTACAGCGCATGCAGAATCAACAGCCCGCCTTCGTGCAGAGTCGACAGCACGTTCGTCATGCATCGATGCCAGACCTGCTTGTCGCTCGAGACCGCGTCCAGACAGAATCCTGACACCAGCAGATCGTAAAACCCCTGTTTTTCCGGCCCCAGCGGATGCCGCCAACGGGCATCGCTGACGTGCAGGTTGCGGATGACTTTGCGAGTCTGCTCCTCGCGCCGCTGGATCCGGCCGCTATCCCTCAGCTCATTCCCATTTTCACAGGCTAAGATGTAGTCGGTGAACCGGTTCCAGTCGCAGTTGGCGCCCGTCGAGTTGACCCATTCGCGCACCTGCGCGAGGTTGTCAGGCAGCCAGTCGGCCATATCGATTCTGAACGCATAGCGGGACGCTGCGATCGCGCGGTGCAGCGTTGGCCCGCAGCCGTACTCGAGGCCGCGGCCGAAGGGGTGTTCGATGCGTTTCAGTGTCTCGATCTGGTAGGCCAGCACGACCTGCTCGTCGGGCAGCACGACCTCGCTGTAATAGGTTTTGAAGTAATCCTGCGCCTGCCATTGTGAGTAGTCCGCTACGGCGGGACTTGTGCGTTCGCTCATCGGGAGACCTCCTGTGTCAGTAACGATTCCACTATGTAAAAGCTGTCTTTAGCGCGACCAGCGTATACGCTCATAATTCTTGAGATACAGGCGCTGTCGGTGCAGATTCGCATTGGGCTTTATTCTTCGTATGAGGCGTCGCAACGCAGCATGAGTGATAGACGCTTGTGGAGCGTGCGCGCGTAAACGCGCGACGTGCATCCGCTCAACGGGACGGGTTCGTAGGCGACAATGATGTCTGCAATGAATGCTGTAGTGATCGACCAAACCGACGCCAAGGCCGGCTCACCGCAAGTCGGGACTTGGCAGTGGGACATTCCCGGCCGCGCTTTTGTCGTTGATCCGACGTGGTGCGCCGCCCTGGGACTCGATGCCTGCGTAGGGCCTGTGCAGGCTGCAATGCCGGATGGGTTCGAGAGCTGGGCACGCCGCATTCACCCGGATGACGTGGGCGAGTTCCGCCGCCGCTTTGAGGCCACGCGCCTCGGCAAAGTCGATCGCTTCGAGCTCGAGTATCGTGTGCTGGTCGGTGAGACCGCCTGGATCTGGCTGCTGCAACGGGGCCGCGTCGTTACAACCGGCTCTGACGGGTTGCCCGCTCGCGTATCCGGAATCTGCCTCGAGATCGATGATCGCAAGCGCGCGGAAGTCGCGCTCCAGGAAAACGAAGCTCGCCTCGCAACAGCGCTGTGGGGCGCACGCGCAGCCTTCTGGCAGTGGCACGTCGCAACCGACGTCGCTGTGATGAGCCCGTTGTGGTTTGCGATGACCGGCTACACCCGCGAACAGTGGGAAAGCGTTCCGAACCCCTGGGCTTCGCGCATTCACCCTGATGACCGTCCTGCGGTGCAGCTTCAGATTCGCAGGCACCTGAGCGGCCAGAGCACCTCCATCGAAGCCGAGTACCGCATCCGCACCGCCGGCGGCGAGTGGAAGTGGATGCTCACCCGGGGCCGTGCGGTTGCCTGGGATTTTGAGGGCAAGGCCACTTCCGCGATCGGTGTGTCACTCGACATCGATGCGCAGAAGCGCGCGGAGCGCGAGCTGCGCTCCAGCGAGGCGCGGTTGGAAACCGCTGTCTGGGGCGCCGGGATGGGCCTGTGGGAGTTGGATTTCCGCACCGAGCGCACACGCTGGTACAGCGATTGGTGTGATCGGCTGGACCTGCATGCGTGTGAAGGCATGGACCACGTCGCCCGCTGGGATGCCAACATCCACGCGGACGATGTCACTTCGGCTGCTACCCGCTTCAGCGATCACGTCGCCGGCAAAGCCGATTACTACGATGCGGAATATCGCATCCGGGACCGCAAAGGCCGCTGGCGCTGGTTGTTTGAGCGCGGCCGCGTCGTTGAGCGCGATGCCAACGGCGTTGCTCTGCGCATGGTCGGCGTCTGCATGGACATCGAGGAGCGAAAGGAGGCCGAGCTCGAATACATCCGCAGTCAACGCCGCCTGGAGACAGCGCTGGAAAGCGCGCGCGGCGGCATGTGGGACTGGGATCTTGCGAACGGCGAGGCCCGGCACGCCGAGCCGTATTACCGCATTCTAGGTGTCGTTCCGAAGGCAGGTGATCGCACCTGGGCGTTCTGGAACAGGCGCATACATCCCGAAGACGCGCCGCGGGTCGAGTCCGCGGTTCAGGACGTCATTGCGGGTCGTAAGGAGCTCTACGAAGCCGAATATCGCCTGCGCCACGAGGACGGCAGTTGGCGTTGGGTGCTCGATCGCGGGCGTGTCCCTGAACGGGATGCCAACGGCCGGGCCACGCGGATGGTTGGTTTCCTCGTGGAGATCACGGACCGCGTGCAGACGCAGGAGGCCTTGCGGCAAAGCGAATTTCGCTATCGAACCGTTGCCTCGATGGCGCCCGGTTATGTGTTTGAGTACCGGTACAACGCGGAAGGCGTCCCCGAGCCCGTCTGGGCCAGCGACGGCATGCAGGCCATCTTCGGCTGCTCGCTGGAGGATAAACAAGGCCGCTGGGACTCGCTGATCGACGATGAGTACAAGGCGATCGTTGCGGCGCGTCACGTCCGCATCCTGCGCGGTGAGCCGCAGGCGGGCGAGACCCGGGTTCACACGATCAACGGCGAGAGCAAGTGGTTATATGTTAGTACGCTGCCGGTAAAAGATCCGCAGACGGGCGCTGTCACCGGTGTCTTGGGATCGGCGTACGACATCACCACGCGCAAGGTGGCCGAGCAGGCTGTACGGGAGTCCGAAGCGGTCCTGCGCGCGGTCACGGAGAATACGCCCGACTGGCTGTTCCTCGTGGATGAATCGCTGCGCGTGCGGTTCATGAACCGGCAGTTTGGTGAGCACCGGAGCGAGACCGTCGTGGGCCGCAGCCTCCTGGAATTCATTCCGGACGGCCACCGCAGTTACGTGGAGGAACTGTATCGCGGTGTGCTGGACACGGGTGAGCCGGCCCGCTTCGAGCTGCGTCATCCGAATTCCAACAACACTTTGTCACATCACGAGCACCGGGTCGTGCCGGTCATTGACAGCGGCGTGATTCGGTCGCTAACTGTTGCCGTGACGGACGTAACGGAACGGAAGCGCGCCGAGATTGCCCTGCGCGAATCGCAGATGACGTTGCAGACTGTCGCCGCCAGCTCGGCCGACTGGCTGGCTTTGTTCGACCGGCAGCGCCAGTGTGTGTTCTTGAATCGAGCCATGCACGGCGTGCCGCCCGACGGCTGGATCGGCGCCCCAGTAGAGGATTTTGCCCCCCCGGCCGACCGTGCTTACATGCATGAGATATTCGAGCATGTCATGAACACCGGCGAGCCGCGCGACTTCGACCAGGTGATCGTCGACCCGAAGCGCGGACCGCGATACCTGGAATTACGCGCCCGCGCGGTGCAGGCTGACGGCCGTATCTTCGGCGCCGTCGTGAATATCACCGAGGTGACTGAACGGCACGCCCAGCAGGATGCGCTGCGCACGCAGGCGCGGATCCTGGAGACCATGCGCGAAGGCGTGGTGCTGATCGACTCGACAACTCATCTGATCACACTCACCAACGCGACTTTCGATAAGATGTTCGGCTACGGAGCGCTCGAGCTGCTGGGGCGAGCCATCGATCCGCTGTTCAGCATGCCTGCGCTGCAGCGCAAGCGCTTCGAGCGTACGCTGCGCGACAACGGCGAAAATGGCGAAATCGCGCCCGTAGAGTTTGAATGTCGGCGCAAGGACGGCTCACGGTTCGTAGCGACCTGCGTCATCACGCCGTTGCGGATCAGTGGAACCGAACGCTGGCTCGCGGTGTTGAATGATGTAACCGAGCGCAAGCGGCTGGAGCGGGAAATCATCGAGATTTCCAACCGCGAGCAGCAGCGCATCGGCAATGATCTGCACGACGGGCTCGGCCAGGACCTGACGGGCATTGCGTTGATGCTGAGAGGGGTGGCCGCGCAGTTGCGCAAGGAAGGCTCGGGCGCGCGCCTCGACGTGGAGGAAGTTATCGGGCTCGTCAATAACGCCATCGAAAGCACTCGCTCACTCGCTCGCGGCCTCTCGCCGGTGAGCGGCGAGCGCGGGGGGCTGGCTGCGGCTCTGCAAACACTGGCCGCGCGCGCCAGCGAACGCTATGGAGTCCATGTTGATTTCATCGCCAATCTCGCCGAGCCGCTGCGCCTGAGTGAAACTTCTGCGACCCACGTGTATCGAATTGTTCAGGAAGCGCTGACCAATGTCATTCGTCACAGCCGCGCCAGTGATGTCACCATCAGCCTGGAGACCTCCGGGGGTGAGTTGCATCTGCGGGTGGATGACAACGGCCGCGGTTTCGAGCAGGTCATGGCGGCGGAGGCTCTGCAGCCTGCACAGGCCTTGCAGCCTGCCCAGGCCTACGGAGGCCTGGGATTGAAGATCATGCGCTATCGTGCGCAAATGCTGGGTGGTGATCTCATACTCGAGTCAGGAACGAACGGCGGTGCCTCGGTGC
>Ga0070665_100003612_pt1 | contig 16382 bp, 14 predicted proteins | sample KBSS13metaG_FD_65862 | JGI IMG/M metagenome (GOLD analysis project Ga0070665, IMG submission 65862) | Switchgrass rhizosphere microbial communities from Kellogg Biological Station, Michigan, USA - KBS S1-3 metaG | ecosystem: Host-associated > Plants > Roots > Rhizosphere > Soil ... | reverse complement strand
CCCGCCGACGCCCCCTCCGACCTCCGATCGTGAATCCCCAGGAGCTTCCGATGTCTGTCACGACCCTCGCCCACCCCGGCCCCGACCACCCGCACGGTCCCCGGAGCCGGGCCCTGCGCACCTGCCCCACCGCGGTCCCGCCCGCTCCAGCGCTCCCGCCGACCGTGGACCCCGCCCCGGCGCCCGACCCCGCTCTCACCCGAGAACCCGATGTCGCGGAGGAGACGTCCCCCATACCCCGCCTGCCAGGTTTCGGGTGGGCAGTGGGGTTGGTCGCCGCGTTCCTCCGCCGGGGCACCGAGTGGGCCCGCGACCGCGGGAGAGCGGCCGCACAGGCAGCCCTGCGGGAGGACCGCGGAATGTCCACGGTGGAGTATGCGATCGGGACGGTCGCGGCGGCGGCCTTCGGCGTCGTGCTCTACACCGTGGTCACCGGCGACTCGATCGTGACCGCGCTGACCGGGTTGGTGCAGCGCGCCCTCCAGATCGAGTTCTGATGCGGGCGGCCGAACGCGGCGCGATCACGGTCGAGGCGGCGATCGCGTTGAGCGCACTCACCCTCGTCGTCCTCGCCGCGCTCGGTTCGCTCGGTGCCGTCGCCGCCGCGGTCCGGTGTCAGGACGCGGCGCGCGAGCTGGCCCGGCTGGCGGCCCGCGGCGATCTCGATCGGGCACGTGGTGTCGCAGCAGGCGTCGCACCACCCGGCGCCGAGATGGCGGTGGACTCCGTGGGGGACGAGATCCGCGTGACCGTCCGGGCGGCCCCGGTCCCCCTGCTCCCGATCCGGGTCAGCGGATCCGCCCTGGCTCTGCGCGAACCCGGCGCCACGGCGGACGGCGCCTTCCCAGGCGGTGGCGGCTCGGCGAACGAGACGCCTCCGGAGCCGGACCCGGAACCCCTCGCCGAGCCGGACGGTGCCCCGGCCGCAGCAGGTGCAGTGCTCGGGAGTGTCCTGTGTCGACGGTGGCGCTTCGCTGGGTCCGCGGGCTCAGCGCTCGACGGCCGTGACCGCAGGAGCACCCCACGAGTCGGCAGGCACCGATCCGGTCGGAGGTCTGCTCTGCGTCGTCCGGACGGCCCCCGGCGCACGGGGCGGGGCCGGAGTCGCGGGGGCCGGGGCGGCGACGGGGACCGCGGGTCGGCGACGGTGTGGGCGGCCTCCGCGGTCGTGGTGGTGCTGACCCTCACGGCCTTCCTGCTGGACCTCGGGGGAGCCGTCGTCGCCCGGCACCGCGCCCAGGCGGCGGCCGACCTCGCGGCGCTGGCGGCGGCCGGTGATCCGGTGGAGGGCGAGCAGGTCGCCTGCGCCGCGGCGGCCCGCGTCACCGCGGCCATGGGTGCCGACCTCGCCCGCTGCACGCTCGACGGGTGGCATGCCCTGGTGGAGGTGCGGGCCGTCCGGTCCTGGTCGCTGCTGGCGCGAGGCTCGGCGATCGCCCGTGCGCACGCCGGGCCGGTGTTCGATCCGGGCTTCGGCACCGAGGATTCGGGCCCCACCGCGGCGTCGGCCCGGCGTGCGGAGGGCCGAGCCGCTCGGGACCGCCGAACCACCGAGCCGAACGGTCGAGGATCGGAGACGGACGGCCACATCGGACGCACGGGTCCGGACTCCCGGCGCACGCGTCGCGGTCGCCCGGTCGACCCGCGCGCTGTGCGCGTTCGCCGGCGGCTCGGCACCGATCGGCGACAGGGGCTGGCGGCGCAGGCGGGGACCGGGCCTACTGGGCGCCGAACGGGATGCCTCACCCCGGGCACGACCCCGTTCGCGAGCAGTACCCCGAGACAACGGTGGGTCCGGAGCGCCTCGACGCCGACCCATCGCCCGCCGGCCGCCGCCGGTCGGCCCGGCCCCCCGACGGGCCCGCCGGCGGCGGCCGACCCCCACCCCGGGCGCTTGGCAGGCGTGCAGCCCGAGAACAGCGTGGCCTACCGCGTCAGTGCTCCGGCTCCGCAGGCCACGCCACCCGCACCCGGCCGGGCGTGCCCCCACCGTGTTCCGCACCCGCCGGCCCGAACTCGGCCCGGCGGCGCCGTGGCCCGCCACCGGCGGGGCCCGCGGTCAGGCCCGCAGCGCCCCCAGCACCACATCGAGCACCCGCACCGCACCGGACTTGTCCAGCGGGTTGTTCCCGTTGCCGCACTTGGGGGACTGCACGCAGGAAGGGCATCCGGTGCGACAACCGCAGTCCCGGATCGCCGAGCGGGTGGCGCGCAGCCACCGCTCCAGCACGGCGTGCCCGCGCTCGGCGAGGCCCGCGCCGCCCGGATGTCCATCATGGACGAACACCGTGGGCAGCCCGGTGTCCGGGTGCAGGGCCGTGGACAGGCCGCCGATGTCCCAGCGGTCACAGATCGCGAACAGCGGCAGGAGCCCGATGGCGGCGTGCTCGGCGGCGTGCAGCGCGCCCGGGATCCGGGCGCCGTCGATGCCCACGTCGGCCAGTGCGGCGTCGTCGATCGTGTACCAGACGGAACGCGTCTCGAGCTCCTGCGCGGGCATGTCCAGGGGCACGGTCTCCAGCACCGCACCGTCGGCGGCACGGCGTTGGTAGCCGACGACCTGCCCGGTGACCCGGACGTCGCCGAAGAACACCGACACCGGGCCGTGGTCGGTGCGGCTGTGCACGGCGACCACCTCGACGTCCGAGGTCGAGCGGGAGTCCGTGCGCCACTCCGGCTCCTCGGGGTGCAGCAACGCCACGCCGGCCTCGAGGTCGAGGTCGTCGACCACGTAGCTCTCCCCGCGGTGCAGGTAGACCGCCCCGGGGTGGACGGTGCCCGGGGCGGAGGCGCCGTCGACGGTGCCGAGCATCCGTCCGGTCGCCGCCTCGACCAACGCGACCTGGCCGAGCCCGGACCCGCGGATGTCCACCGACGCGGCGGGCTGCTCGCGGGTGGTGGGCCAGAACCAGCCCGTCGGTCGGCGCCGCAGCACCCCGTCCGAGACCAGCTCGTCGAGCAGCCGGGAGGCCACCTCGCCGCCGAAGACCTCGTCCACGTCCTCCGTGGTCACCGGCAGCTCCGCGGCGGCGCACACCAGCTGCGGGGCCAGTACGTACGGATTGCCGGGGTCGAGCACGCAGCTCTCCACCGGGGCGCCGATCAAGGCGCGCGGATGGTGCACGAGGTAGGTGTCCATCGGGTCGTCCCGCGCGACGAGCACGACGAGCGCCTCGTCCGCGGCCCGGCCCGCCCGGCCCGCCTGTTGCCAGAAGGAGGCGCGGGTCCCGGGGAAGCCCGCGACGATCACCGCGTCCAGCCCGGCGATGTCGACGCCGAGCTCCAACGCGTTCGTGGTCGCGACGCCCAGCAGCTCGCCACTCATCAACGCGGCCTCCAGCTCGCGACGCTCCTCGGGCAGGTAGCCGCCGCGGTAGGCCGAGATCCGGTCGACCAGCGCCCGGTCGACGTCCACGACGATGCGGCGGGCGCCCAGGGCGGTGGTCTCCGCACCCCGTCGGGAACGGACGAAGGCGAGACTGCGGGCGCCCTCGATGACCAGGTCGGCCAGCATCCGGGCGGACTCGGTCGAGGCGGGCCGCCGGACCGGCGCACCGTTCTCGCCGGTGAGCTCGGGCATCAGTGGCGGCTCCCACAGGGCGACCGTGCGCCCGGCCGAGGGCGAGCCGTCCTCGGTGACCGCCTGCACCTCTCGGCCGATCAGCACGCCTGCGAACTCGCCCGGGCTCGCCACCGTGGCGGAGGCGAGCACGATCGTCGGCGTGGCCCCGTAGCGCCGCGCCACCCGCAGCAGCCTGCGCAGGAGCAGCGCGACGTGCGAGCCGAAGACCCCTCGATAGGTGTGGCACTCGTCGACGACCACGTAGCTCAACCTGCGCAGGAAGGCCGCCCACCGGCCGTGCCGGGGCAGCACCGAGCGGTGCAGCATGTCCGGGTTGCTGAAGATCCACCGGCTGTGGTGGCGGATCCAGTCCCGCTCGTCCATCGGCACGTCACCGTCGAGCGCGGCGGGGCGGATCCCCTCCAGCTCGAGCTCGCGCAGGGCGCGCAGCTGGTCGGCGGCGAGCGCCTTCGTCGGCGAGAGGTACAGGGCGGTGGCGCGCGGATCGGTGGTCAGCCGGGTGAGCACCGGAAGCTGGTAGACCAGCGACTTGCCCGACGCCGTCCCGGTCGCCACGACGACGTCCCGGCCCGCGTGCGCGTGCTCGGCACCCTCGGCCTGATGGCTCCAGGGCCGCGCGATCCCCGCCGCCCGGAAGGCGGCGACCACGTGGGCCGGGGCCCAGTCCGGCCACGGCACCGCCCGGCCGACGCGCGGTGGCAGCCGGACCGCGTGGCGAAGCGGGCTCAGCGGGTCGGCCGCCTCGTCCTCCGCCTCGCCCTCCACCTGCGGGGGCAGCTCACCGGAGGGCCCCAGCTCGATCACCGGCACGCCCGGCTCGACGCCGGACCCCGCGAGGACGCGGTCCAGCAGCTCCAGACCGCGGGCGGACCGGAGCACCGACACCCCCGGCTCGACGATCCGCTGGTCCTGCACGCCGTCGAGGCTCGCACACCGCACCGACGATCCGGTCGGCGGTCAGTCCGCGGCGCTCGCCCGGGCGAGGGTCCCGGCCACCGCCTCGCCCACCGACGTCAGGCCCGCGCGGGCGCGTTCCCACCCGCCGTTCCGCGGCTGGATGCTCAGCAGCGCCACCACGAACCTCGAGTCGTCGCCGACCACCCCGGCGCTGTGCAGGTAGTAGCGCTGTCCGAAGCAGCACATCCAGGCCTGCTTCACCGCGACCGAGCCCGCCTGCTGCCCGACGGTGGCCGCGAGCAGGCCGTAGTCCTGGGCGAAGCCGTCCCTCGCGGTCGGCGGCGCGGCGCGCAGACCGCCCAGCAGCAGCTCGCGGTCCTCGGCGGGCAGGCCCAGGACGTGCTCGTACAGCCGGGCCCCGTCCTCGGCGGAGACCAGCATCTCGCCCCACTGCGAGGGGTCGCGGGGGTCCTGCGTCCCGGTGAGCCCCAACCGGGCGGCGGTCCGCGAGGCCGCGCCGGCGCCGTCGAACCGGGACCAGAGCGCGTTCATCGCCGAGTCGTCGCTCGGCCCGAGCGCGCGGCGGAGGAGGTCGAGGTCCCGCTCGGTCACCTCGAGCCCCTCCGTCCGGCGCCGCTCGACGACGTCGAGGGCCACCACGACCTTGGACAGCGATGCCGTGTAGGTCGGTTCCGCCGAGGCCCCCGCCGACGCGGACTCGTCGAGCTCGCGGTCCCACACCGAGACCCGCAGGTCCATGCCCTGCACCAGGCCCGCCGCGGTCACCGCGGCGGCGACGGCGGCGGCCGCGATCCCCGTCTCCGGCTCGGGCCGAGGTTCGGGTTCGGGCTCCCGCGGGGTGAACGCGAGGAGTGCGGCGGTGTCCGCCGCCGTGGGACCGAACACCTCGACGGCCCCCGTCGCCTTCTCGAGCACCCCGGTGGGCGCCGACGCCACGACCGCCGGCGCGCTCAGCAGTGCGGGCGCCACCGCCAGAACGACCACCGCGACCGCGAGGCCGCTCCGACGAGCGCCGCGGACGGTGCGGCCTCTGTAGGTGATCCTTCAATGATCCGGCCGATCCGCAGGTACGGCAACGGAACCCCTGTGTCCTTGATCACCTCGCAGCGCTCAGAGGGGGAGTGGTGTGGATCGCACCTGCGACATCGGACACACTCTCCGTGTGCATCCGGCCGCCGCACCGCGGCGGCCGGTGCGCTCGACGTCAGGGCTGCCGTCGCGCGATCTCCGTTCGGGGAACCCATTGCGACCGACGACCTGACGCACTGCGACGCAACAGGAGGTCGGATGTCCGTGCCCGCTATGGGCCTCGAGCTGGGATCAGGGGATCAGATCGTCGTCGGCGTCGTCGCCGTCGTCGCCCTCGCCGCCCTGGCCATCGGCTACAAGCTGCTCCGGGAGGTGTTGGCCGCCGACCCGGGCACCCCCGAGATGCAGAGGATCGGCGAGGCCGTCCAGGAGGGCGCCCAGGCCTATCTCAGACGGCAGTTCAAGACGCTCGGCGTGTTCGTCGTCATCGTCTTCCTGCTGCTGTTCGCGCTCCCCGCGGACGACCTCGGTGAACGGATCGGCCGCTCGATCTTCTTCCTCATCGGCGCAGGCTTCTCCGCGACCATCGGCTACCTCGGCATGTGGCTCGCCACCCGCGCGAACATCCGCGTCGCCTCCGCCTCCCGCGAGCCGGGTGGGCGCGAGAAGGCCACCCGGATCGCGTTCCGCACCGGCGGCGTGGTCGGCATGTTCACCGTCGGCCTCGGCCTGTTCGGCGCCGCGGTCGTCGTGCTCGTCTACGCGGGCCAGGCCCCCAAGGTGCTGGAGGGCTTCGGCTTCGGCGCGGCCCTGCTGGCGATGTTCATGCGTGTCGGCGGCGGCATCTTCACCAAGGCCGCGGACGTCGGCGCCGACCTGGTCGGCAAGGTCGAGCAGGGCATCCCGGAGGACGACCCGCGCAACGCCGCCACCATCGCGGACAACGTGGGCGACAACGTCGGCGACTGCGCGGGCATGGCCGCGGACCTCTTCGAGTCCTACGCCGTGATGCTCGTCGCGGCGCTGATCCTCGGCACGGCGGCGTTCGGCCTGCAGGGCCTGCTCTTCCCCTTGATCATCCCCGCGATCGGCGTGCTGACCGCGGTGCTCGGCGTCTACATCACCCGCACCCGGGTCGGGGAGGGCAGCCTGAAGACGATCAACCGGAGCTTCTACATCTCCGCGGGCGTGTCCGCGGTGCTCTGTGCGGTCGCCGCGTTCGTGTACCTGCCCTCCAGCTGGTCCGGCCTCAGCAACCCGACGGACGGCACCGTCGTCGCGGACATGGGCGGCGCCGACCCGCGGGTCATCGCGACCGTGGCCGTGCTCATCGGCATCGTGCTGGCGGCCGCCATCCTCAAGCTGACCGGGTACTTCACCGGCACCGAGGACAAGCCCGTGCAGGACGTCGGGAGGTCGTCGCTCACCGGCGCCGCGACCGTCATCCTGTCCGGCATATCGATCGGCTTCGAGTCGGCCGTCTACACCGCGCTGGTGATCAGCGCGGCGGTGTTCGGGGCGTTCACCCTGGCCACGGGCTCGATCACGGTCGCCCTGTTCGCCGTGGCGCTGGCCGGTACCGGCCTGCTCACCACGGTGGGCGTCATCGTCGCCATGGACACCTTCGGTCCCGTCGCCGACAACGCGCAGGGCATCGCGGAGATGTCGGGCGACGTCGAGGGCGAGGGCGTGGACATCCTCACCGAGCTCGACGCCGTCGGGAACACCACGAAGGCCATCACCAAGGGCATCGCGATCGCCACGGCGGTGCTCGCGGCGACCGCGCTGTTCGGCTCCTACCGGGACGCGATCACCCAGGCGCTCGACAAGGCGGGCGTCACGCTCGCCGACGCGGGCACGGGCTTCGCGAACGAGGTGTTCGCCCCGAACACCCTGGTCGGCGTGATCATCGGTGCCGCGGTGGTGTTCATGTTCTCCGGGCTCGCGATCAACGCGGTCACCCGGGCGGCGGGCGCCATCGTGTTCGAGGTGCGGCGCCAGTTCCGGGAGAACCCCGGGATCATGGAGGGCACGGTGCGGCCGGAGTACGGGCGCGTCGTGGACATCTGCACCCGGGACTCGCTGCGGGAGCTGGCCACCCCCGGCCTGCTGGCGATCTTCGCCCCGATCGCGGTCGGCTTCGGCCTCGGCGTGGGGCCGTTGGCGGGCTACCTCGCGGGTGCGATCGCGTCCGGCACGCTCATGGCGATCTTCCTGGCGAACTCGGGCGGTGCCTGGGACAACGCGAAGAAGCTCGTCGAGGACGGCAACCACGGCGGCAAGGGATCCGCGGCCCACGAGGCCACGGTCATCGGCGACACCGTCGGCGACCCGTTCAAGGACACCGCGGGCCCGGCCATCAACCCCCTGATCAAGGTGATGAACCTGGTCTCGGTGCTGATCGCCCCGGCCGTCGTCGTGTTCAGCGTGGGAGACAGCGCGTCCGCGCCGATCCGGATCGCGATCGCGCTCGTCGCGGTGGCGATCATCGTCGCGGCCGTCGTGGTGTCGAAGCGGCGCTCGTCGTCCATCCAGGACGCCCCGGCGGACAGCCCCGTCGGCTGATCGGAGCAGTACCCGGTAGCCCGGCCTGCGGGCCCTCTCGGCGACCAACGAGGCCGCTCGTCCCCCTTCGGGACGGGCGGCCTCGTTCGTCCCTCTCGTCGGCCGCTACCGTCTCAGCCGCTCGGAGCCGACATCGGCCGACACCAGGAGGACGGATGAGGATGCGGTGGGGCCGCACGGCCGCGACGGCGGCGGTGGCCGTCTGCGGTCTGGTCCTGACGGGCTGTGGCGGGGCGAGCGAGCAGGAGACCGTCGACTGGACGAACGGGCTCTGCAGCTCGTACGCGACCTTCCGGGAGGCGGCGCTGGTCGGGCCCGCCCCGGCATCGGACCCCGCGGCGCAGGCGCGCAGCCTGTCGACCTACCTCGGCAACACGGCGTCGTCGCTGGACACGGCCCTGACCCGACTCGACGGGCTGGGCGCGGCCCCCGTCACCGGTGGGGACCAGGCGGTGACGAAGTTCCGGGACCAGCTCACCCGCTACCGCACCGCGTTCCAGCAGGCCCGCACGCAGGTGGACGGACTGGACCTCGACTCGTCGACCCTGCAGCGCGACCTGGAGGGTGCCGTCGCGCCGGTGCTCGGGCTGCAGGACACCGACCAGGACCCGCTGGCCGGGCTCGACGCGGAGGTCACCGCCGCCGCCGCCAAGGCTCCGGCCTGCCAGGACCTGTCCGGACGGAGCAACTGACGGACACCGTTCGTCGCGTACTGTCGCCCACGGTCCGCCGTCACCCGTCCCGGAGGAGAGTCCCGTGCCCCGCCCGTCCCGGCTCGCCGTCGTCGTCGTGCTCGGTGGGTTGCTGTCGCTCAGCGGCTGCGCGAGCGTGGTCACCGGCGTCCCGCAGGCCGATCCCGCCCCGCGCCCCGAGACCGGCCGCGGCGCCGACCCGGTGGCCTGGGTCGACCGGGTGTGCGGCGCGGTGCTCACATACACCACCCCGGTGCTCGCCCAGCCGAACTTCGACGGCGCCGACCTCGCCGGGATCAAGCAGCGCCTCTCGGACTACCTGGCGGCCAGCCAGACCGGGCTGCAGCAGAGCCGCGACCAGCTCGGGCAGATCGGCCCGTCCCCGGTCGGCGGGGGCGACGACACCGTCACGCGGATCACCGCGGGGCTGGAGCAGCTGCAGAAGGACATCGGCGGGGCCAAGGAGAAGGTCGACGCCGCCGACCCGAACAACGTGCCCGCGTTCCAGGCCGCGCTCGGCGAGACCCAGACCAGCCTCGCGCAGGTCACGGCCCCGGACGCGCTCGGCGACCTGCGCACCTCCCCGCGCCTGGACAAGGCCGCCCAGCAGGCCGCGAACTGCACCCGGCTCCAGACGGTCACCGCGCCCCGATAGAGCGAGCCTCCCGCCGTCGGTCGAACAGATGTTCTATCCTGCGGCGCGTGTCCCAGCTGTCGCTGTTCTCGGCGGAGGCCCGGCCGACGTCGCTCGCCGACCTCGGCGGGATGCTGTGCGGCCCCGCCCGGATCCTCCGGTTCGGCGGCGGGGTCACGGCCCGGCTGAGCCTGGACCTGGCCGACGCGGCGCGGGCGCGCGAGGTGCGGGCGGCGGCGGCACCGTTCGGGCTGGCCTTCGAGACCGGGGAGCGCAGCTGCGCAGGACATGAGCTGCGCACCGCGTACCGGCGTGATCTCGCGGGCCTGGCCCGGGAATGGACCGGCACGGACCGCGCCAAGGCGGTGCCCGGCGACTTCCAGCTGGACGGCACGGCCCTGCGGCTGTGGGTCCTGGCCGCCGGGCGCCCGGACGGTCGGGGCGGCTACCTGCTCCCGCTCGACGGGGCCGCGCCCGCCACCCACGGCCCGCTGATCGCCGCCACCACCCGGCTGGGCCTCCCACCCGCGCGGGTCACCCTGGACCGCTGCCCGGACTGCACGGCGGCCCGGACGGCGGCGTCCCCGTCGCCCGAGGAGACTCCGCCGCCCGCACCGCAGGAGAACACCGATAGCCGCACCACCGACACCCGCGCCGACACCCGCGCCGACGATCCTCCCGAGGCCGACTCTCCGGATCCCGACGGACTCCCCGTCGTCGACCTCGCGGCGGACCCCGCGACCCACCACGTCGTCGCTCTCGCCGACCCTGCCGAGCCCCCCGGACCGGCCGCTCTCCCGCTCTGCCTCGAGCACCATCGCGCCCTCGCCGGGGAATGCCGCAGGGCCGGTCCGGCGTTGCGGATCACAGGTACGCGGCGGATGCAACGTCTGGTGGAACTCGTCGGCCCTCCTCCGGAGGGCGTCGATCCGGCCGGATGGCCGCAGTACCGGGGTCGTAGCTGGGCTTGACCAGCGGGCTACGCTGCGCACTCGCTCCCGGTCATCGACGGACTCCCCCGATGGTGTGAGGGATGCGACAGCGGCGGTCGATGTGCGACCGTGGCGGCGCGGGACCGACGACGGGCAATACTGTCGGCCCGGGGTCGATCAGGAATGGCAGAGTGACCGTAGGTGACGGTTCACCCCGCCGACCCGAGACGAGAGACCCGGAGAACGGCGGCGGGCCGGTACGAGACCGGCGGCGCTGCCGGAGGGATGGAGTAGGGACCACGTGGCAACCGGAACGACGAGCACCGAGACCGACGAGCCTGCGGCGACCCCGCAGAAGAAGGCCGCCGGTACCTCCACGCGCCGCAAGACGGCCGCGGCCGGGGGTGGTCGTCGCAACGGGACGTCCGCGGCGGCGCCGGCCGGTGAGCGGGTGCGCAGGCTCGTGATCGTCGAGTCGCCCACGAAGGCCAAGAAGATCCAGCCCTACCTCGGCAACGACTACGTTGTCGAGTCCTCCGTGGGCCACATCCGCGACCTGCCGCGCGGCGCGGCGGACGTGCCCGCCAAGTACAAGGGCGAGTCGTGGGCCCGGCTCGGCGTGGACGTCGACAACGAGTTCCACCCCCTCTACGTCGTCACGCCGGAGAAGCGGTCCAAGGTCTCCGAGCTCAAGGACCTGCTCAAGGACGCCGACGAGCTCCTCCTCGCGACGGACCCCGACCGCGAGGGCGAGGCCATCGCCTGGCACCTGCTGGACACCCTGCGCCCCCGCATCCCGGTGCGCCGCATGGTGTTCCACGAGATCACCGAGTCGGCCATCCGCGCCGCCGCGGAGAACACCCGCGAGCTGGACCAGGACCTGGTCGACGCCCAGGAGACCCGGCGCATCCTGGACCGCCTCTACGGCTACGAGGTCTCCCCCGTGCTGTGGAAGAAGGTCATGCCGAAGCTGTCGGCGGGCCGGGTGCAGTCGGTCGCCACGCGGCTGATCGTGCAGCGCGAGCGCGAGCGGATGGCCTTCGTCTCGGCGAGCTACTGGGACATCGCCGCGATCATGGACGCCGGTGCCGACGCCACCCCCCGCCAGTTCGGGAGCAGGCTGGTCAGCGTCGACGGCAACAAGGTCGCGACCGGCCGGGACTTCGGCTCGGACGGCACGCTCAAGTCGAAGGACGTCACCGTCCTGGACGAGGCGAGTGCCCGTCGTCTCGCGGAGAACCTGCAGGGCCGCGACCTGACCGTCGGGTCGGTGGAGTCCAAGCCGTACACCCGCAAGCCCTACGCCCCGTTCATGACGTCGACGCTGCAGCAGGAGGCGGGCCGCAAGCTGCGGTTCTCCTCGGAGCGGACGATGCGCAGCGCGCAGCGGCTGTACGAGAACGGCTACATCACCTACATGCGTACGGACTCGACCACGCTGTCGGAGTCCGCGATCCAGGCCGCCCGCGCGCAGGCCCGTGAGCTCTACGGGGACTCGTACGTGCCCTCGTCGCCGCGGCAGTACACCCGCAAGGTCAAGAACGCCCAGGAGGCCCACGAGGCGATCCGCCCGTCCGGGGACAGCTTCCGCACCCCGGGCGAGATCGCCCGGGAGGTCGACGGGGACGACTTCCGGCTCTACGAGCTGATCTGGCAGCGCACCGTCGCCTCGCAGATGGCCGACGCGCGCGGCACCACCGTCTCGATCCGGATCAACGGCTCGGCGGCGACCGGCGAGGACGTCGTGTTCGCCACCTCGGGCCGCACGATCACGTTCCCCGGGTTCCTCCGGGCGTACGTCGAGACCGTCGAGGACACCTCCAGCGAGCAGGCCGACGACGCCGAGTCCCGGCTCCCGAACCTGTCCGAGGGCCAGGCGCTCACCGCCACCGAGCTCACGCCGGAGGGCCACTCCACGAACCCGCCCGCGCGCTACAGCGAGCCCAGCCTGGTCAAGCAGCTCGAGGAGCTGGGGATCGGGCGGCCGTCGACGTACGCGTCGATCATCAAGACCATCCAGGACCGCGGGTACGTCTGGAAGAAGGGCTCCGCCCTCGTCCCGTCGTGGGTCGCGTTCTCCGTGGTCGGGCTGCTGGAGCACCACTTCGGCAGGCTCGTCGACTACGACTTCACCGCTGCGATGGAGGACGAGCTCGACGCCATCTCGTCGGGCAACCTCACCCGCAACGCGTGGCTGACCGGCTTCTACTTCGGCGACGGCGCCTCGGCCGAGGGATCGGTCGCCAAGGCGGGCGGGCTGAAGAAGCTCGTGGGCGTGAACCTCGAGGAGATCGACGCCCGCACGATCAACTCGATCCCGCTGTTCACCGACTCCGAGGGCCGCGAGGCCGTCGTGCGGGTCGGGCGCTACGGGCCCTACATGGAGCGGCCCACCGGCGAGACGGACGCCGAGGGCAAGCCCAAGTCGCAGCGCGCCAACCTCCCCGAGGACCTGCCGCCGGACGAGCTCACCGAGGAGATCGCGGAGAAGCTCTTCGCGGTGCCGCAGGAGGGCCGCACGCTGGGGACGGACCCGGTGACGGGGCACGAGATCGTCGCGAAGGAGGGCCGGTTCGGGCCGTACGTCACCGAGGTGCTGCCCGAGGACGCCCCGAAGAAGGCCAAGCCGCGCACCGGTTCGCTGTTCAAGGACATGACGGTCGAGGCCGTCACCCTGGACGACGCCCTGAGGTTGCTCTCGCTGCCCCGCCTGGTCGGGACCGACCCGGAGTCCGGGGCCGAGATCACCGCACAGAACGGCCGCTACGGCCCGTACCTGAAGAAGGGCACGGACTCCCGGTCGCTGACCAGCGAGGAGCAGCTCTTCACCGTCACGCTCGACGAGGCGCTGGAGATCTACAAGCAGCCCAAGCAGCGCGGCCGCTCCGCCGCGGCCACACCGCCGCTGCGCGAGCTCGGCAAGGACTCCGCCACGGACAAGCCGATGGTGATCAAGGACGGCCGCTTCGGCCCCTACGTCACCGACGGCGAGACCAACGCCTCGCTCCGCAAGGGCGACAGCGTCGAGGAGATCACCGACGAGCGCGCCTCCGAGCTGCTGGCCGAGCGCCGGGCCAAGGCCCCGGCGAAGAAGAAGGCCCCGGCCCGCAAGCCGGCGGCCCGCAAGCCCGCCGCGCGGAAGACCCCCGCCAAGTAGGGCTCAGAGCAGGGACTTCACCGCGGCGCTCAGGCGCTTGCCGTCCGCGCGGCCCCGGGCCGCCGCGGTGGCCTTCTTCATGACCAGCCCCATCTGACGCGGGCCGGGGGCCGAGCCGGTCTCCGTCTCGACGTCCGCGACGGCCTGCGCGGCGATGGCGGTCAGCTCGTCGTCGGAGAGCTGGGTGGGGAGGTAGCGGGCCAGGACCTCGCCCTCCGCCACCTCCTGCGCGGCGAGCTCGGCGCGGCCCGCGGCGGCGAAGGCCTCGGCGGACTCCGCCCGCTTCTTGGCCTCCTTCGCGATGATCTTCAGCACCTCGTCGTCGGAGAGCTCGCGGTGCTCGGTGCCCGCGACCTCCGCGGTGCCGATCGCGGTCAGGGTCAGCCGCAGGGTGGCCTTGACCAGCTCGTCGCGGGCCTTCATGGCGGCGGTCAGGTCGGACCGCAGCTGCTCCTTCAGGGTGCTCACAGTCGAGCAACGTACCCTTGCCCGGTGCATCCCCTCGCGCGATTGGCGCTCGGCACCGTCACGACGGGCGCGGCGGGCATCGCCTACGCCGCAGGCTACGAGCGGCGGCGCTGGACGTTGCGCGAGGCGGCGCTGCCGGTGCTCCCGCAGGACAGCCGCCCGCTGCGGATCCTGCACGTCTCCGACCTGCACCTGATGCCCGGCCAGGACAGCAAGAAGCGGTGGGTCGCCGAGCTCGCCGCGCTCGAGCCGGACCTCGTGGTGAACACCGGGGACAACCTGGCCCACCCCAAGGCGGTGCCCGGAGTGCTCAACGCCCTGGGCCCGCTGCTGCAGCGGCCGGGGCTGTTCGTCTTCGGCAGCAACGACTACTTCGGCCCCACGCCCAAGAACCCGGCCCGGTACCTCAAGAAGTCGGAGCGCCGGATCCACGGCGCGCCGCTGCCGTGGCGGGACCTGCGCGCCGGGTTCGTCGAGCACGGCTGGCAGGACGCCACCCACCAGCGGCTGTTCCTGGACGTCGACGGGCGCCGGATCGGCGTCGTCGGGGTGGACGACCCCCACCTGTCGCTGGACCGCTACGACAGCGTCTCGGGCCCGATGACGGCCGACCTGAGGCTCGGCCTCACCCACTCCCCGGAACCCCGGGTGCTCGACGCCATGGCGGCGGACGGCGTGGACCTCGTCCTGGCCGGCCACACGCACGGTGGACAGCTACGACTGCCCGGGTACGGCGCGCTCGTCACCAACTGTGGGATCGACCGGTCCCGCGCGCGCGGGGCGTCCCGCTGGGGCGCCCACACCTGGCTGCACGTCTCGGCCGGGATGGGCACCTCGCCCTACGCGCCGGTGCGTTTCGCCTGCCCGCCGGAGGCCAGCCTGCTGACCCTCGTCCCGCGCCCGACCGGGGGGACCGCGGCGAGGGCAACCCCCGCGCAGACCGCAGGATCGGTCGGGTAGAGTTCTCCACGGCTCGCAGGACGAGCCTTCGGGGTGTGGCGCAGCTTGGTAGCGCGCTTCGTTCGGGACGAAGAGGTCGCAGGTTCAAATCCTGTCACCCCGACCACAAACGGCCTGGTCAGGGACTCGAACAGAGTCCGGAGACCAGGCCGTTCGTCGCGGGTGGAGCCGAACTCAGAGCGAATGGGGAGCAGGCCCTACACAGCGGCCGGAACCGGGCCGTCCGGCTCGTCGTCGCCTGGCTCGTCGTCCGGATCGTCCAGGGCCCGAAGGATGCGGTCTCCGTCGTCCATGCGGTGGGTGTAGAGATCGAGTGTCGTAGTGGCGTGCTCGTGCCCCATGACCCGCTGCACCATGTTGGGCGGGACCCCATCGTCGACGAGCCGGGTGGCGTAGGAGTGCCGGAGATCGTGGAAGCGCAGCCCGCTCGTTTGGTTACGACTGGTGTGGTTCACGGCGGCGGGCTCGGGTCCGGAATCCGGATCACCGAGAGCTGCGGGCGTCGAGGTCCAGCGCGTCGAAACCGCAGCCATCGCCTACGCGAACAAGCCCGGCAAAGACCGCGCCCTACGCTCCTTCGACCCGGACGCCCTGATCACGTCCGTGGACGAGATCACCGCCGCAGCCTGACCCAGCACAGCCAAGATCAACGCGCTCACACCTATGCAGCACGATCTTCATGGTTCGACCCGGGACTCGGCGCCGACTTCGGTGACGTCCCAGACGACGCAGCGCACGCCGGGCTGCTCAGTGAACCTGCCGTCGAGCATTTCGCGGTGGTAGCGGCGGGCGTTGGCTTCGTCGGCGTAGACCTGGATCATGTGGCCGTTGAGCTTGGCCCTGGCACCGGACACTGTGATGTTGACCCCGCTTCACGGACACGTTGATGTTGACCCCGCTTCACGTTTACTTCGGTGAGGTGACAAGGCCCGACGGGCGGTCGATGGTGTCGAACTGTATGGGGCTCATCCAGTCCAGTGCGGAGTGTCGGCGGCGGCGGTTGTAGAAGCCCTCGATGTATTCGAAGATCGCGTTGGCGAGCTCGATGCGGGTGCGCCAGCGCTGTCGGTCGAGCAGCTCGGTCTGCATCCGTCCCCAGAATGCCTCGGCGACGGCGTTGTCATACGGGTCGCCGACGCTGCCCAGCGAGGGCAGCAGCCCTGCTCTGCGAGCGCGTTCGGTGAAGATCCAGGACGTGAATTGCGTGCCGTGGTCGCCATCGAGATCCCGCCCGGGACCTCCGGCGACGCCGCGCGAGTCGATGGCCATCCCGAGCGCGGAGGTGGCTAGGTCAGCGCGTTGACGGGAGTCGATGGCCCAGCCCACGACCCGGCGGGAGAACACATCGAGGACCACGGTCCTGACCGCGGCCGGCGTGGATGAGCTGCGCCCGGGCGTCTATGTCTTCGGTGACGCCCAGCAACTCGAGCTGGGGACCTGCGGG
>Ga0070665_100003610_pt1 | contig 16386 bp, 17 predicted proteins | sample KBSS13metaG_FD_65862 | JGI IMG/M metagenome (GOLD analysis project Ga0070665, IMG submission 65862) | Switchgrass rhizosphere microbial communities from Kellogg Biological Station, Michigan, USA - KBS S1-3 metaG | ecosystem: Host-associated > Plants > Roots > Rhizosphere > Soil ... | reverse complement strand
CGCCAGCAGGTCGCCACCCTTGGTGCGATCCACCAGCGGCACCAGGCGATAGCCGACCTCGAGGCCGACCACGTCCACCGGCCGCACGTCATCCCAGGAGAGCTCCTGGTTCTCGGGCGTCGGTGCCGGCGGCGGCGGCTCGGGCACGATCTCTTCGACCACCGGTTGGTCGCGCTTCTGCTTGAGATGCCAGGCACCCCAGCCGGCCAGCGCCGCCATCGACAGGAATGCGACGTTCGGCATGCCGGGAATCAGGCCCATGACGCCGAGCACGCTGGCGGCCACGCCCAGCGCCTTCGGCTGGCCAAACAGCTGTTTGCCGAGTTCGTGGCCGACGTCCTGCTCGCGCGTCACGCGGGTCACGATGATGGCGACGGCGACCGACAGCAGCAGTCCGGGAATCTGCGCCACCAGGCCGTCGCCGATGGTCAGCAGCGTGTAGGTCTTGGTGGCCTCGCCCGCGGGCAGGTCGTGCATCATCGTGCCGATCAGCAGGCCGCCGATGATGTTGATGACCATGATGAGGATGCCGGCGATGGCGTCGCCGCGCACGAACTTGCTGGCGCCGTCCATGGAGCCGTAGAAATCCGATTCCGCGCGCACCTCGGCGCGGCGCTCGCGCGCCTGGTCCTGCGTGATGATGCCGGCGTTCAGATCGGCGTCGATGGCCATCTGCTTGCCGGGCATGGCGTCCAGCGCGAAGCGCGCCGACACTTCCGAGACGCGGCCCGCGCCCTTGGTCACCACCACGAAGTTGATGATGGTGAGGATGATGAACACCACGGCGCCGACGGCGTAGTTGCCGCCGATGACGAATTCGCCGAAGGCCGCGATGACCTTGCCGGCCGCGTGCGGGCCTTCATGGCCATGCATCAGCACCACGCGCGTCGAGGCGACGTTCAGCGCCAGGCGCAAGAGAGTTACCAACAACAGCACGGTCGGGAAGATCGCGAAGTCCAGCGGCCGCTTGACGTTGAACACCGCCATGACGATGACCAGCGACAGCGCGATGTTGAACGTGAACAGCACGTCCAGCATGAAGGCCGGCAGCGGCAGGATCATCATGGCCAGGATGGCGACCAGGCCCACCGGCACGCCGATGCCCGCCTTCATCATGGCGCTCATGCCGGATTCGTTGTTGGTGTCTGCTGCCATAAGCTAACTATTGGATGTTGGGGGGCGGCGGCGGCGCGGCGCCACGCTCGCGTGCCGCCTTGAGCTGGTACACGTAGGTCAGGACCTGGGCCACGGTCACGTACAGCGCGGCCGGCACTTCGCGGCCGATCTCCACGGCCTTGTAGAGCGCGCGCGCCAGCGGCGGCGCTTCGACGATCGGAACGCCGTTCTCGGTGGCGATCTCGCGGATCTTCGCGGCCATGAGATCGGTGCCCTTGGCCACCACGATGGGCGCGCGCATCTTCTGCTCGTCGTAGCGCAGCGCCACGGCGAAGTGCGTCGGGTTGGTGATGATGACGTCCGCCTTGGGAACGTCCTGCAACATGCGGCCGCGCGACAGCGCCTTCTGCGCCTCGCGGATGCGGCCACGGGTTTCCGGCGAGCCTTCGCTCTCCTTGTATTCCTCGCGCACTTCCTCGCGCGTCATGCGCAGGTCCTTGGCGTGCTGCCAGAGCTGGAACGGCACGTCGAAGGCCGCGATGATGGCGAGGCCGCAGACCAGCACCAGCAATGAATATCCCGCCAGCGACGCGGCGTGGCCGATGGCGCCGTGCAGCGGCTCGGTGGACAGGCCCATGAGTTGCGGTGTGAGTCCGCGCAGCAGCACCCAGCCGGTGACGGCGACCACGCCCACCTTGGCGATGCCCTTGCCGAGCTCCACCAGGCCGCGCGCCGAGAACACGCGCCCCAGGCCATTGGCCGGGTTCAAGCGGCTGAACTGCGGCATCAGCGCCTTGCCCGAGAAGTTCCAGCCGCCGATGGCGATGGGCGCGGCCAGCGCGGCGAAGAAGGTGGCGCCGAGGATGGGCAGGATGATCCACAACGCGCGCGAGCCGGCGGTGGTGAGCGCCGGCCAGATCGCCGACTCGTCCATGGCGGTGGCCGGGTCGAGGCTCAGCGTGTCGCGCATCAGGTCGGCGAAGTTGCCGGCCGCCATGCGGCCGAGCGAGTAGATAGCGACGGCGGCCGCGATGCACACCGCGGCGGTCGACAGCTCGTGCGATCGCGGAACCTGGCCTTTCTCGCGCGCCTCCTTGAGGCGCTTCGGAGTCGCTTGTTCGGTACGTTCCTGACCACTCTCGGCCATGGATCAGCCCCCCACCAGCAGGCGCAGGAAATCCAGGCCCTGCGCGACGAGTTGGGCGACGCCCTCCTGCAAGGGACCAATGCCGGCCAGCACGACCAGCAGGCCGACGACCAGTGAAATCGGGAAACCCACCGCGAACAGGTTGAGCGTGGGCGCGGCGCGGCTGACGACGCCGAAGGCCAGGTTGACGATGAGCAGCGCGGTCACGCCCGGCAGCGCGATCATCACCGCGCCGGCGAACAGCTGGCCGCCCCAGAGCACCATCATCCACAGGCCTTCGTGACCGAGACCGGTGGTGCCGATCGGCAGCGTGGTGAAGCCGTTGACCAGCACTTCGAGCAATGCGAGGTGGCCACCGAGTGCAAGGAAGGTGAGCGTGGCGAGAATGATGTAGAGCTGTCCGAGCGCCGCCGTGCTGTTGCCGCGCAGCGGGTCGACGTTGAAGGCGAACGACAGGCCCATGCTGTTGGCCAGCAGCTGCCCCGCGAGGCCCAGCGAATCGAAGATCACCTGCAGCGCGAAGCCCATGGCCACGCCGATCAGCAGCTGCTGCGCCACCACCACGAAGCCCTGTGCCGAGAACGGCGCGATGGCCGGCGCCGGCAACAACGGAATGACCAGCGCGGTGATGGCGGCGGCCAGCACCACGCGCGTACGCGCCGGCACGAAGCGCGCGCCGAACATCGGCGCCACCATCAGGCAGGCGCCGATGCGCGCGAACGGGAAGAATCCCTGCGCCACATACGCCTCGAGTTGCCCGCTGGTGAGATCGATGGCCATGCGCGCCCTATCCGATCATCCCGGGAATGCTTTCGATCAGGTTGCGCGTGTATTCGACCAGCGAGCGCAGCATCCACGGGCCGGTCAGCGCCAGCACCGCGGCCATGGCCAGCAGCTTGGGGATGAACGACAGCGTCATCTCGTTGATCTGCGTCGCCGCCTGGAAGATGCCGACGATGAGACCCACGGCCAGCGCCGTGAGCAGCAACGGCGCCGACAGCATCAAGGTCATCTCGAGTGCGTGGCGGCCGACGGTGACGACAGTTTCCGGTGACATGAACTACCTACCTGAAGAAGCCCTATCTGAAGAAACTTTGTGCCAGCGTGCCCATGACCAGCGACCAGCCATCGATGAGCACGAACAACATGATCTTGAACGGCAGCGAGATCAGCACCGGCGACAGCATCATCATGCCCATGGACATCAGCACGCTGGCGACCACCAGGTCGATGATCACGAACGGGATGAACAGCAGGAAGCCGATCTGGAATGCGGTCTTGAGCTCGCTGGTCACGAACGCGGGGACCAGGATGTTCAGCGGCACGTCTTCCTTCTTCTCGAAGCCCTTGCCGCCGGAGATGCGCACGAAGGTGGCGATGTCCGACTCGCGCGTCTGCGCCAGCATGAACGACTTGAGCGGCGTCACCGCCTTCTCCATCGCCACGGTGGCCTCGATCGTGCCGGCTAGATAGGGCTGCGCCGCCTCGGTGTTGATCTTCTCGACCACCGGGCCCATGACGAACAGCGTCAGGAACAGCGCCAGGCCCACCAGCACCTGGTTGGGCGGCGTCTGGCCGGCGCCGATCGCCTGCCGCAGGATGGCCAGCACGATCACGATGCGCGTGAACGCCGTCATCATCAGCAGGATGGCGGGCAGCAGCGTCAGCACCGTCATCAGGATCAGGATCTGCAGCGTCAGCGAGTACGTCTGACCACCGCCCGGGTTGGTCGTGACGGTGACCGCCGGCAGTCCCGTGCCTGCCGCCTCGGCCATCACCGGGAGCAGCAACATCAGGATGAGGGCCAGGATCTTCTTCGCGGGGTGGCTCACTTGCCCAGGCTCCGCATCAAGAGGTCCTTGAAGTTGGGCAACTTGGGCGTGGCGGCCGGGGGCGCCGGCGGCGCCTCGGTGTTCGCTCCGGCCGGGAACACGTGCAAGGGATTGATCGAGTTCTGCGTGACGCCCAGCAGGATGTCGGTGTCGCCGACGCGTACCAGCACGCAACGTTCCTTGACGCCGAAGGCCTTCTCGCTCAGCACCTGGATGCGGTTGCTGTCGCTGCCGCCGAAGCGGCGCGAACGCCGTGCCATCCAGGCGAGCGCGGCGATGAAGCCCACGACCACCAGCAGCGCCAGCGTCACCTCGAGCGCGCCGCCCGCGGTGCTGCCGTGCGCCGCCGCGTCGGGCGCCGCGAAGAGAGTCGGATCCGCCATGCCGATGGACCTTCGGGCTCTACTTCAGCTTGCGGATGCGTTCGGCCGGGCTCACCACGTCGGTGATGCGGATGCCAAACTTCTCGTTGACCACGACCACCTCACCGTGCGCCACCAGTGTGCCGTTGACGAACACGTCGAGCGGCTCACCGGCCGCGCGGTCGAGTTCGACCACCGAGCCCTGGTTGAGCTGCAGCAGGTTGCGGATCGGGATGCGGGTGCGGCCGACTTCCATGGACAGTGTGACGGGCACGTCGAGGATGACCTCGAGGTTGACGTCACGGCCGCTTTCGGCGTCGACATTTTGCGGTACGGCCGCTTCGGACTTGGCGTTCATTGATTACCTCTAGGAATGCTTGCGCAGCAGGGCCGTTTCCACGGCGGTGGGACCGGGACGGCGAATACGCTGTTCGTAGCGCACGCACTGTTGGCCGCGCGACACGCCAAACGCGCCGCGGAACATCGGCACGCCTTCGGCGAGCACCGTGGCCTTGCCATTGAAGTCACAGGGCAACACGTCGCCGGGCTGCATGTGCACGAGTTGTGAGAGCGTGATGCTGCCGCTGCCGAGATTGGTGGACAGCTCCACCTCGGCGTCCTGCAGGCAGTCCTTGAGCGAGGCCAGCCAGCGCTCGTCCTGCTCGGCGCGATCCGACTGCACGCCGGAATCGAGCACTTCGCGCAGCGGCTCGATCATCGAGTACGGCATCACGATGTGCAGTGCGCCGCCCCCGCCTTCGAGCTCGATCTGGAACGGGCACACCACCACGACTTCGGACGGGGTGACGATGCTGGCGAAATTGGGGTTGATCTCGGAGTTGAGATACTCGAGGTCGATGCTGGCGATCGGCGTCCAGGCTTCCTTCATGTCCGCGAACGCGCCTCGCAGCAGCATGTGAACCACGCGCATCTCGGTGCTCGAGAACTCGCGGCCCTCGATCTTGGCGTGGCGGCCGACGCCACCGAAGAAATTGTCGACGATGGCGAACACCAGCTTCGGGTCCAGCACGAACAGCGCCGTGCCGCGCAGCGGGTTGATCTTGACGAGATTCAGGTTGATGGGCAGCGACAGCGAGTGGGTGTACTCGCTGAACTTCTTCATGGTCACCTGGCCGACGGACATCTCGACCGTCTTGCGCAGCAGGTTGTAGAGGCTGACGCGCAGCTGGCGCGCGAACCGCTCGTTGACCATCTCGAGCGTCGGCATGCGGCCGCGCACGATGCGCATCTCGCGCGAGAAGTCGTAGGCGCGCGTTTCGCCCGGCGTGCTCGGCGGATCGGTGCTGACCGCGCCCGCATCCACGCCGTTCAACAGCGCGTCGATTTCATCCTGGTTGAGTACTTCCTGGCCGCTCATCGTCCGCCTACTGCATCACGAAGGAAGTGAAGTACAACGCCTCGACCTTGTCCGGCTTGCCGCCCATTTCACGGACGACGGCGCGGATGGCGTCGAGGCAGCGGGTACGCAGGGCTTCCTTGCCCTCGGCCGACGACACCGACTCGTAGGTCTGGTTGCTGAGGATCATCAGCATGTCGTTGCGCACGCGCGGATCGTTTTCCTTGATCATGAGCTCGATCTCCGGCTCACGCGTCATCACGCCCACGGTGACCTGCAGGAAACGCACCGAGGACTGCGCCTCGAAGTTCACGACGAACGGCGGATCGAGATTGATGTACTTGGGCGGAAGCTTGGGGCCTTCTTCCTTCTTCGCTTCCTTGGCATTCGGATCGTGTTTGCCGCCGAACGCGAACCATGCGCCCGCGCCGCCACCGGCCAGGACCAGCACGGCCACGAGGATCATGATCAGGCGCTTCTTGCCACCGCCCGCGGGCGCGGCTTCAACACCCTCTTCGCCTTCGACCCCGTCCAACTGTTCTGCTTCCGCCATGCCTCCACCCTGCGTCGTGCGACGCGTTCGAATGAGTGATGTTGTGCAACGGGCGTGCCATGGCCGCGAGTGTGAGGGGCGTCACGAAAGACGCTGGGTTGGCGCCAGTTTTCTGGCGGTAATGGGGACATTCACCGTTTCCTAGCAAACGGGGACAGGCTTGGTGATGGCGGGACGCCGGTCCGGGGAGTGATTCCTCTTTGCGCCCTCAAGTCGCGCGCGCTTCAGGAAAGGAAATGGGGACATTCCCCAATTCCTAGCAAATGGGGTCAGACCTCATCTGTTGTCGAGACGAGTCAGATTTCGCCGTAGAGGTCTGACCCCATTTGCCCGCGAAGCGGGGAATTGGGGAATGTCCCCATTTCCTTTCCTGGCGGCCGCTCGTCGGAAGCCTACGGGCCTGGACGTCTGCAGAATTGGTGATCGGGGAGGCATCGCGACGGCCCGTATTGGCTTCCTCCTCGCCGCGCTCCATTCGGGCGCAAAGAGGAATCACTCCCCGGACCGGCGTACCACCGTCGCAGGTCTGGCACCGTTTGCTAGGAAACCAGGAGTGGCTCCATTAAGCGTAGGTGTCCAGAAGGCCCAGTGCCGTCACGCGTGCGGCTTCGCGCACCTCGAGATCGGGCTCGGCGCCATTGCCTCGCGAGACGCCTGGCGCGTCGGGGCGAGACTGACGGGAAAACCCTTGGGAGACGCTGGCGTCCATGAGGTTGAAGCCCTGCGCGGCGAGCATTTCGCGCAGCTTCGGAATCGACGCTTCCAGCAACGCGCGGGTTTCGGCCTGGGCGGCGCCGAAGTGGATGGTGGTTTGTGAATCTCGGACGGTGATGCTGACTTCGACGGGCCCGAGGTCAATGGGCGTGAGTTGCAGCGAGGCAGTGGATTCGGCGCCGCGGACCATCATGGCAACGCGCGCGCCGAGGTCTTCGGCCCAGCGGGGGCTGTGTTCGGGGGTTGCGATCTTGTCGGGCGTGGCGCCGGCGGCGTGACGCGGGCCGTGGGACAGCATCTCGGCGGCGCGGGCCAGTGCGGCAGTGGAATCCTGGGTGGTTTGCGCGTCGGCGCTGGCGCCATCGAGCTTGGCCGTCGCGGCGGCGGCATCCGCCAGCAGCAGCTTGCCCGCCGTGGCCGCATCCGTGACGGAGTTTCCATCGCCGGTTGCCGGCGGCAGCAGCGCGGCGGCGGCGGAATCGGTGGCCGACTTGTGGGCCTGGCCGCCGAGCGCGTCGTCGATGACGGCATCCGCGCCACCGGAGGCATCCGGCGTCGTGGGCGCGGAGAAATTCAGCAGGGTCACCAGGAAGGCCAGCGGCCCGCCGTTCTCCGGGTCGGAATCGTCACCGTCGTCGGTGTCCGAGCCGGACGATTCCTCCAGGCAGTCGAGCCCACCTTCGAGCGCGCCACCGCCCAACGGCGAGGTGTCGAGCGCTGCACAAGTGGCCGCCAGCGCTTCGAGCGTGAGGATGGCGTCGAAGGGCGAAGCCGGCGAGCCATTCAAAGAAGACGAGGCCGCGCCGGGCGCGTTACCGCCCGAATTCGTCGGGGCCGGGGTGACTGCAATCATTTCGCACGTTCCTTGGCGGCCGCGAGTTGGCGCGACAGCTCATCGCTTTCGTTCTGATCGCGGCGGTTGGCCGCGCGTGTCTCCTCGCCCTGCCAGCGTTCGGCCAGCGTCTCGACCACGTGCTGCCGCTGCGCGGCCTCACGCCAGTTCGAACGCTCGGCATCGAGCGCCTTGCGGGCCAGCGCCACGAGTTCGCGCTGCTGCACCAGGGCTTCGCCCAGGCGCGCGAGGAAAGTCTGGAAATCGCGCATGCCGATCACGTCCACGCCGCCGCCCGCGCGGGTGGCGAAGCCGGCCTCGTATTCGCCGCGGTACTTCTCGAGCGCCTGCAGCTTCTGCTCCATCTCCGCCAGGTGCCGCTCGGCCACGCCGACGCGTTCGGCGCGTTCACGCTCGGTGCGCGCCGCGGCCTGCTGGACTACGTCGAGACGTTCGGATCGCTTCATGCCGTCTTACCGGGTGGAACGTTGGCAAACAACTGGCGCAGCGCATTGACCGCATCCGTGTGGCTGACGCGTTGCTCGATGGGCTGCATGAGGAATTTCTGCATCGCCGGCCACAGCTCGATGGCGGTGTCGATGCGCGGATCGCTGCCGCGCTGGTAGGCGCCGATGTTGATGAGATCGCGATGCTGCTGGTAGGTGGACAGCGTCTGGCGGAAGCGGCGCGCCAGCTCGGCATGCTCGGGCGGGATGATCTCCTGCATCACGCGGCTCACGGAGGCCTCGATGTCCACCGCGGGATACTGCCCCGCCTCGGCGATGCGCCGTGACAGCACCACGTGGCCGTCGAGAATCGCGCGCGCCGAATCGGCGATCGGATCCTGCTGGTCATCGCCTTCGGTGAGCACGGTGTAGAACGCGGTGATCGAGCCGCGCCCGGTCTGGCCATTGCCGGCCCGTTCCACCAGGGCCGGCAGTCGCGCGAACACCGAGGGCGGATAACCCTTGGTGGCCGGCGCCTCGCCGATGGCGAGACCGATCTCGCGCTGCGCCTGGGCGAAGCGCGTCAACGAATCCATGATCAGCAGCACGGACAAGCCGCGCTCGCGGAAATATTCGGCGATGGACGTCGCCAGCCACGCGCCATGCAGTCGGATCAGCGGCGGGTTGTCGGCCGGACAGGCCACCACCACCGATCGCCGGCGGCCTTCGGGCCCGAGGATGCGCTCGACGAATTCCTTCACTTCGCGGCCGCGTTCGCCGATCAGCCCGACCACGATGACGTCGGCGCTGGTGTAGCGCGCCATCATGCCCAGCAGCACGGACTTGCCCACGCCGGAGCCTGCGAACAAGCCGATACGTTGGCCACGGCCCACCGTCAGCAACGCATTGAGCGAACGCACGCCCACGTCCAGCGGCGTGTCGATGGGATGACGCGCCAGCGGATTGATGGTCTGGCCCAGCAGCTTGGCGCGTTCGTCGGCCTGGATGGGACCCAAGCCGTCGAGCGGGATGCCATTGCCGTCGATGACCCGGCCCAGCAGGCCCGGCCCCACGTGCACGCTGCCGGTACGCTGCTTGGGAATCACGCGCGCGGCCGGCGCGAGGCCGTGCACTTCGCCCGTGGGCATCAGGTAGAGCTTGTCACCGGCGAAGCCCACCACTTCGGCCTCGACCTTGGAGCCGTCGCCGCTCATGAGATCGCAGACGTCGCCCACCGCCGCCTGGCAGCCGGAGGCTTCGAGCGCGAGGCCCACCATGCGCGTCAGCGAACCTTCCACCGGCGGTGAGGGCAGTTGCCGCGCGCGACTCACCTGGCGCCGCATGCGCTCGGCCCAGCCCTGCGCGCGCTGCGCGCGAAATTCGCGTACGCCGCTCATTCCGCCGGGCCCTCGGCCGGTGCCGCGGGCCGTTCGGTGCGGTCGTCGCCCAGCAGGCCCGACAGGGCCGCGGCCACCGCGGCTTCGAAGCGCGCGTCGATGCTGGAGTTGTCGGTAGTCAGACGACAGCCGCCGCGCGCCATCAGCGGGTCTTCGGCCAGCGTCCACTCCTGCTGTCCCGAGGCGGGCGTGAGCTTTCCGCGCACGATGGCCGCGTCGTCGGGATGCAGTTGAATCTTGATGTTGCGTGCCGACAGCGGCAGCAGGCTCACCGTGTGCCGGATGATGCCAATGATCTGCGTGGGATCGATGCGCAGCTCGCGCCGCGCAAGATGTTTGCCCACGGTGAGCGCGAGCCGCGTGAGCTCGGTCTCGATCGCGGCGTCGAGATCTTCCAGCGGGCGCGCCAGCGTGCCGATGATGGCATCGAGCGCGGCGATCTTGACGTCCACCTCGGCGATGCGCTTCGCGAGCTCCGCCTCGCCCTTGCGCACGCCTTCGACGTGACCGTCCTTGAAACCATGTTGCCAGGCCTCGCGCTCCACCAGCGTGAGATGCATGACGTTGACGCCCTTGGCGCCGGGCCGCGGCATCGATGCGCCTTCGACAGACGGCAGATCCCAACGCTGAGCGTCAGGCTCAGACATATTGCTCGCCCTTGCCGCCGAGCTGGATCGTGCCTTCGTCGGCGAGCTTGCGCGCCGCCAGCAGGATTTCCTTCTGCGCCGCCTCGACGTCCGCGAGGCGCACCGGCCCCTTGGCCTCGAGATCGCCCTTGAGCATCTCGGCCGCGCGCTGCGACATGTTCTTGAAGACCTTGGTCTTGAAGGTCTCGTCCGCGCCCTTGAGCGCGATGAGCAATTTGTCGGCCGGCACCTGGCGCAGCAGTTCCTGCATGCCGCGGTCGTCGATCTCGAGCAGGTCGTCGAACACGAACATCAGGTCCTGGATCTTCTGCGACAGGCCCTCGTCGGTCTTGCCGATGTCGCCCATGATCGTGGTGCCCACCGAGGAATCCAGCAGGTTGAGCATTTCCGCGGCCACGCGCAGGCCGCCCATCGAAGAACTCTTGCCCCCGCTGCCGCTGGCGGCGAAGGTCTTCTCCATCATGTCGTCGAGCTCGGCCAGCGCCGAAGGCTGGATGCCGTCGAGCGTGGCCACGCGCATCACCAGGTCCGCGCGCAGGCCCTCGGGCAGGCAGGCCAGCACTTCGGCGGACTGCTCCGGTTCCAGGTACGACAGCACGATGGCAATGATCTGCGGGTGCTCGTTGCGGATGACTTCGGCCACCTGCCTGGCGTCCATCCACTTGAGCGCGTCGAGGCCCTTGCGTTGGCCGCCGAGGCTGATGCGATCCATGAGGCTGGCGGCCTTTTCTTCGCCGAGTGCGTTGACCAGCACGCGGCGGATGAAATCGTCGCTGCCCACGCCCACCGACGTCTGGTTTTCCACGGAAGTGGTGAACTCGCCCAGCACCGCGCGCACTTCGTCGCGCGACACATTGCTGAGCTCGGCCATGCTGCGGCCCAGCCGCTGCACGTCCTTGGCGCTCATGTGCTTGAGGATTTCCGCCGCTTCGCTCTCGCCCAGCGTCAGCAGCAGGATGGCCGCGCGCTCGACGCCACTGCGGGGACCCTTGGCCGCTTCATTCCTCATTGGCCACCCATGCCTTCACGACCTGCGCGCCGCGCTTGGGATCGGCGGCCACGAGACCGCGCGCCTGCGCGACCTGCTGTTCGTAAGCGATTGCGGGGGCCTCGGGTGGTCCGCCCGCGGGGCCGCCGGCCATGGCCAGCGCGGCCTGTCGCAACGGCGCCTGCTTGGCGGCATTGATGAGTCCCTTGGCCAGCGGCTTGAGCACGCTGAACACGATGATCAGCAGCACGATGACGCCGGCCAGCACCTTGGCCAGGGTCTGCACCCAGGCCTTCTCCCACAGCGGCACGGACTCGAGCTCGCCGTCTTCGCTGGCGGGAGTGCCCAGGAAGGAAGAATTGACCACGTTGACGCTGTCGCCGCGCGCCTGGTCGAAGCCCACCGCGTCGCGCACCAGCGCCGTGAGCCGGTCGAGCTGATCCTTGGGCAGCGGCGTTTCGACGGTCTTGCCGTCCTTGTCGGTGCTGCGCAGGTTGTCGATGAGCACGGCCACCGAGAGCCGCGTGACCTTGCCGGCCGGCGAACGCGTGTACGCCATGGTGCGGTCGATTTCGTAGTTGCGCGTGGTCGACTTGGCGGTCGAGTCCGGGCCGGTCACTTCCGTCGTGCCGGAGTTGTTAGGCGAGGCAGGCGCGCCCTTGGCACCCGGCGGGTTGGCACCCGACTGGGCGGTCTGCGGCGTGGCACCGGGCGGCAACGCCACTCCGGGCTGCGGCGGCTGGTTGGTCAGCGCACCCGGCACGCCGCCGGCATTGCCCTGGCCATTCTTGGCGGCCTCTTCCGAGGTCGACTCGCTGCGCACCACCTGGCTTTGCGGGTTGTACTGCTCGCGGGTCTGCTCGGTGGTGGACATGTCCACCTGCGCGACCACCTGGGCGCGCACGCGGCCCGGGCCCACCAGCGGCGTGAGCATCTCCTGGATGCGCTGCGCATAGGATTCTTCGAGGCGATGCGCGAACTCGAACATCTTGTCGCGCATGGCGGTGTCGCTGTCGGTGTTCGGTGCCGACAGCAGGCGGCCCGCCTGGTCGACCACCGTCACCTGCGAGGCCTGCAGTTCCGGAATGCTGGAGGCCACCAGATTCGCGATGGCCTGCACCTGTTCTTCATCGAGACGGCGTCCGGCCTTGAGCTGCAGGAACACCGAGGCCGAGCCCGGCCGCCGGTCGCTGACGAACGCGGACTGGCGCGCCATGGCCAGGTGCACGCGCGCGCCCTGCACGTTCTGCAACGACGCGATGGTACGGGCGAGTTCGGTTTCGAGCGCGTGCTGGTAGCGCGCGCTTTCCATGAATGCGCTGACGCCGAAGCCCGGATCCTTGGTGATGGAGTTCACGCCACCGCCGCCCTCGGGCAGGCCCTGCGACGCGAGCTTGAGGCGCGCGGCCGCGAGTTGTTCGGCCGGCACGCTGATCGACTGGCCGCCGTCTTCGAGTTTGTAGGGGATGCGGGCGCTGTCGAGCGCCTGCGTGATCTGCGAGGCGTCGTCGCCAGCCAGGTTGCCATACAGCAGGCTGTAGGTAGGGCCTACCGACCACAACATCACGCCCACGCCGGCGGCGACCGCGGCGGCCACGCCCACGAGCAGGATCAGCGGTTTCAGGCCGGTGATGATGCGTTGACCGGAATTGGGATCAGCCATTCGAAAAATTCCTCAGGGAACGGCCGCCATCAAAGCGGCATGTTCATGATTTCGCGGTAGGCCTCGACGAACTTGTTACGCACTTCGGTGAGCGCGCGGAACGAGACGTTGGCCTTCTGCATTTCGAGCATGACCTGCGGCAGTTCGACGCCCGGCACGCCGCGCTCGAACTTGTTGGCGATATCCGCGGCCTTGGTCTGCGTGCTGTTCACGCTCTCGATGCCCTGCTTGAGCAACTTGGCGAAGCCGTTGTCGATGCCGGCGACGCCATTGGCGCCCGCACCACCGGCACCGCCGATGCCGCCCACGCCGCCGGGCTTGGTCGCCTGCGACATGCTGCGGATCTGCGCGAGCACGCGATCGATCTCCATGTTGCTCATGCCAGGATCTCCCGTCGACGTTGGTTAGGCGGCAGGGACATCGATGCCGGCGTTGCGGATGCGCGCCAGCTTGTATCGCAGGGTGCGTGGGCTGATGCCCAGCTTCTCGGCCACTTCACGGCGGCTGCCGTTGGCGGCGCGCAGCGCCTCGAGGATCACGTCGCGCTCGGCGCGCTCCATGGTCTGGTGCAACACGGGTGCACCGGTGGTCATGACGTCGAGGCGCGTGGGCTGCTTCTCGAACAGGATGTGCTCGGCCTCGATGACCGAGCCCTCGACCAGCACCAGCGCGCGCTGCAGCAGGTTGTCGAGCTCGCGCACGTTGCCGGGCCAGGAATACGTGAGCAGCAGGTGCGCGGCATCGGCCGACAGCGCCGGAATGCGTTTACCAGGCCTTGCGCGAATCTGCAGCAGGTGCGTGGCCAGCGGCAGGACATCGTCGCGACGCTCGCGCAGCGGGTTCACGGCCAGCGGGAATACGTTGAGGCGGTAGTAGAGGTCTTCGCGGAAGCGGCCGGCGGCCACTTCGGCGCGCAGCAGCCGGTTGGTGGTGGCGATGACGCGCACGTCCAGTTGCGTGGCCTCGGTGCCGCCGATGCGCTCCACTTCGCGCTCCTGCAACACGCGCAGCAGCTTGGCCTGCAGTTGCAGCGGCATCTCGGTGATTTCATCGAGCAGCAAGGTGCCGCCCTGCGCCTGCTCGAACTTGCCGGCGTGCGCATTGGTCGCGCCGGTGAAAGACCCGCGCTCGTAGCCGAACAACATGGCTTCGAGCATGTTCTCCGGGATCGCGGCGCAATTGACCGCGATGAAGGGTTTGTTGGCGCGGGGACTGGCGCGATGGATGAGGCGCGCGAGCACTTCCTTGCCCGTGCCGGACTCGCCGACGATCAGCACCGTGCAATCGGTGCCGGCCACGCGACGGGCCAGGTCGACGATCAGGCGCGAGGACGCGTCGACTGCGACCGGTTCCAGCGTCTCGCTCAAATTGGATTCGATGCTCATCGGAAACCTCAACTCTCTGGCCAATGCGGCCATGCGTTGCAGTTGCAATTGCCGTGCCTGCCGGTTCGCGTGACGCTGTTCACACGAGTGACGACTTTCCGACGTAATGGGGACATTCTCCGTTTCCTAGCAAACGGGGACAGACTCAGGTTGGCGGTACGCCGGTCCGGAGTTGAATCCTCTTTGTGCCCGAATGGAGCGCGGCGAGGAGGAAACCACTACGGGCCGCCGCGGTGCCTCCCTGATCACCAATTCTGCAGACGTAAGGCGTCCGGAAATTTTCGAAGCGCGCGCGACTTGAGGGCGCAAAGAGGATTCAACTCCGGACCGGCGTACCACTGTCGCAGGTCTGTCCCCGTTTGCTAGGAAACGAGGAATGTCCCCATTACGCGCCGGCCATGCCTAACTTGCGGAGCTTTTCGACCAGCGTCGTGCGGCGCAGCGACAGGAGGCGCGCGGCGTGGGCCACGGTGCCGCCGGAGCGCTGGAGCGCCTGGCTGATGAGGGAGCGTTCGATGAGGGTGAGATGGGCGCGAAGGTCGACGCCGTTCTCGGGGAGCTGGGTGGGGGACGGTTGTTCGCAGTTCCAGACCGTGGCGGGCAGCACCGGGTCTTCGTCGAGTTCTTCGCTGCCGGCCATCGAGGCGACCAATTGCGGGATCTCTTCGGTGATGGGCGACGCCAGCTCGGGCATGGTCCAGTCGGTCGGCCGGTAACGGGCCGGCAGGTCGCCGATGCCCACCGGGCGCTCGGGGCACAAGATGGCCAGGCGTTCGATCAGGTTCGACAGCTCGCGGATGTTGCCCGGCCAGGAGTAGTTGGAGAGCGCATCGAGCGTCTCCGGCAGCATGCGCAGGCGCGGCCGTCCGCGGCCCGCGGCCTGGTTGATGAACGCATCGATCAGCGCCGGCAGGTCGCCGATGCGCGCCGCCAGAGTCGGCATCTCGATGGGAAACACGTTCAGGCGATAGAACAGGTCGCCGCGGAAGTTGCCACGGACGATGGATTCTTCGAGGTTGCGGTGCGTGGCGGCGATGATGCGTACGTCGCAGCTCGCCGAGGTGTTGCTGCCGACGCGCTCATAGATGCGCTCCTGCAGGACGCGCAGCAATTTCACCTGCATGGGCAGGCTCATGTCGCCGATCTCGTCGAGGAACAGTGTGCCGCCCTCGGCAATCTCGAAGCGCCCCTTGCGGGCCGTGATGGCGCCGGTGAACGAGCCTTTCTCGTGGCCGAACAGCTCCGACTCGAGCAGCTCGGCGGGGATGGCACCGCAGTTGACGGCGACGAACGGGCGTTGGCGACGGGGACTGGCGGCGTGGATCGCACGGGCCGCGATCTCTTTTCCCGTACCAGATTCCCCTAGTATGAGTACCGTGGAATCGTACGGAGCGACCTGCTGGATCAGCCGGTTGACCGCCGCAATCTCCTGCGACGTTCCGGTTGGCAGCATCACACCCTCCAACTCCCTGGGGTATGCGAGCTCCCTGTCTGCTGCAACGCGCGCGGTTCCCTCGCTCTGCGCACTGATGCACTCCACTGTCTGCACGATTCACCTCTCTCGGGAATATCTTCCCCACAATCGGTGAAGGAAAGCGTGACGTGCAAGGCAACTTTCTTGCGTGCGAAAAACTCCGCGCCTAACAACGTTGCGCACAAAATTTCTGGCGCACGTTGTCAGGGTGAAACCCCTAGTGAATTTTCCGCGCAGTTCGACTGCTCAGGTTTTTTCCTAGCGCTTTGTTACCCACGTTGCTGGCGCGAGCCGGCAATCTTTCGCCGGTGGCGGCGAAACACCAGCTTCTCGATGTGATCGGCGACCGTTTCGCCGAGCGCGAGGAAGCGCGCGCGTGTTTCTCCACGCGGCGTGCCACCCACGATCTCAGCCGGGAGGTGTAACGGCTGGACGATGAGGTCCTTGAGCGTGATCTCGAGGATTCCGTGCGT